>Ga0315915_1005776_pt1 | contig 15334 bp, 12 predicted proteins | sample MpolbnodulesMG_FD_207738 | JGI IMG/M metagenome (GOLD analysis project Ga0315915, IMG submission 207738) | Medicago polymorpha root nodule microbial communities from Los Angeles, California, United States - branched nodules | ecosystem: Host-associated > Plants > Roots > Nodule | place: USA... | reverse complement strand
AATATAATACCACTTTTTTACTCACAATAAGTGTATTTTCATATTTTTATTAAAAAAACAAAATATCATTTGCTTAGAACGGGCCCTGTAAGTGGGTGGTGGGATTGGTCTTCTCGGATTAGCCGGTCCTTGAATTCGATACCGAGTTTTAAAAAAAAAAAAAAAATAGATTGTCGATAGAAAATGTCCTCTTATTCATAAAAAAGGTGTCTTTCAATAAATCAATCATAAATCAGTAATATATCTATATGTACGGTTTTTTATGTGACGTTTGGTTTTCACATTTATTTTCTAAAAGTTATTAACATACATGAAAGAAAACAATAATTTTACCAACTTAAGTCTATTAACTACCGATTGATTTTTAAAAATTGTCATCTTTCACGTGTATTAAATTTTATGTCACATCTAATTTTTATAAGGCAGAGTGAGAAGATATCAAAGAGAAATTTGGAGATCCTAACTTAGTCGGCACCCTCAACAAACTTATATCATTTGTCATTCGCTTAAAATATATATAATAGGGGAGACCAAACCAAAACCCTCTAACAAAGGACAAAACAAGTCTGAGAAAATAAAAAGGATAACAAATGAAATGGAATCTAATAGAGCCCGTGCTTAGGCAAACCGAAACAATCCCTAAAAAGGGCCTCTGTAATAAAAAAATTGGTTGTGAATCCCACCAAACGGTGGCTTGAATAGAAGGTCCCGTGCTAGAAAATTTATCTGGCATGCACTTAAAATTTTGTTACATGTATTTTGCCAAATGTAATAAAAAATTATCATCGGTTCAGCTATACACAAAATACTAGGGACAGTGTGAAAAACATAAATTCTTGAGACCAACCTGGGAGTCGTGCTTTGGTTGCCAATAACTAATATTTCAATAGAGCAGTTTCATAGGGGATTAGGAGATGGTTCACCTTTGGAGCGGGTCAGATAGGCCTTACGATTATTTTACTTCTTTTGACTCTTTGTTTAATAAGGAGTAAAAGGAATATCCTCACGACTTGCTTTTGCTACTAATGCTCGTTAAATTAACTCAATATATTTTGTTATTACCGGTCATCTGTGAGGAGTAGCCACCATAAAAGGGGGTTGCTGACACAGAAACATTATTTCAATGGTAGATGTGGAATGTAGTGCTGCACAGAAACATTTTTTTGCATGCAACCCTTGCGTTACAGTATCCAAGGTTGAGACATAATGATTATTTGTTTGCTGAATTTCCGGTTCCAAGATGAGGGGAATATGTTCCAAACCATTATTTCGAACCAATGTAGACGTGTTAACAATTTCGTTTGTGACATTCGATAAAGTAAAATGAAAGAATAATGATATTTGAACAACCATTTACTAACAACTTTTATGACTACTTCATTTTTCTCTCTTCTCATTGGTCAAAAACAATGGAGAGAGAAAAAAGAAGAGAGGGTAAGAATATAATGTGAGTATGAGAGAGAAAGTTGTCTAAAAGTTGTTAAAAAATGGTTGTACAAATATCATTTCTCAAAACGAAAATTGAAAAGAGGAGCTAACCTTGGAAGGTACCAACTGAGGTGAAGGTTGAATAGAATTAAAATCGAGAATATAATAAATAAAAAAGATATGAGCCTTTGCAACAAAAAACAAAATTATGAAATGTATAACATTCATGTTTGTCTATTTCTGTACAAAATATTAGAATATTCCTTATTTCATGTGTGCAAATTTCTAATTTAGACTAGTAGGTCCAAAGTATATAAAAGGAAATTCACCCAAGTCCACAATTTTGTGAGCTCTTTGATTAAATCAAAATTCATAGTTCTGAACCCTCACTTCTCATTTAAGTCTCAAATGTGCATATGCTTTATGTATAAAACTCTTCTACTCACCAATAATATTCAGATTTCCATTTTACCGATATCAAAATAGGGAGATTGAGTGAATTTTTCCTTATATAAAATAACACCCCTAGCAAAAAAAATAGAAGGGAAGAAAGCTCAAGCAATAAAATTATGATCTGGTGAAAAATCCCAGATGTATCTACGTTTTGCACTTCAATGAACTTCTTCTACAAAAAACAGCCAACCATCACCCATGTACAGAGTTTGTGAATCTTACATATTCATTATAATTTTAAATTCAGATATCATAATTATAACTAACAATGATTTCCTTGATTTACAACCCCCCTTACGCTATCGATTTGTCCTAAAAGAATCAGAAAAAACTATGTATAATCAAATAACAAACCAATAATTAATCCATGCACACACTACAACCAGCATTTCTATAGACTATAACATATCAACACTACAAATTAAAGCCAGCACCAGTGGCAACCACGGTTACTTATTATTTCAGATTTCACCTGTCCCAAGAGGTTGCCTTGAGGCATTTCCAGAGGCCCAGGCTTGATAATCTTTCACAAGCTGTTCAAGAAAAATAACTCAGCATAAAATAAATTGTATAAATTTCTCACTACCTAAAATTAGTACAGAACTTCAAGTAGCAAGCAATCTATTGTAGAACCATAACTCTAGCTACTGCTGTTGTAGTCAGCAAGTAAGCATCAGTAGCAGCAATAAAGAACTAAAAGACTGATGAAATAAAAGGTGAACTCAGGTCAATTTTACTTTGTTATATAATACGTTATTCGCAAAGATTTATATCAATGCCGTAGATATTGTAAAAAATGTATTAGTACTGTGTGAGTCACTAAGAGGGTCTACAACCTCCCTAGCCAAATGGCTCCATACATTTACCTAATAAACGGCCTACCCTTCTCTATTCCCTTCCACCATTAATAACCCTCACATGGTCTAGATAAGAGTCAATTAAAGTTGCTTCGAAGAGAGTTGCACAAAATAAAACATCACAACATGTAATATGGTATTAATGATATTTTTAATAATAAGTTTTCATAGGATGATTTTTTTCTATATAAAATCCAAGGATATTATGAGTATTTGAAAATTTTATGACAATTGGCATTATCACAGATGATGGACGAGACCACCAAACACCTATCTTTAGTAATTTTTTTTTTATGGATTTCACATTTTAGGCTTCAATTATTATACGTTACTTTGTTGGAAAAAATTACAATATTGTAAAACAAAATGTTCTCTCTGTCTCTAAATTCTAATACATCTAGCTCAGTTGTGCTAAACACTGCGAAATATTTATACAATACATAGTAAAACAAAATGTTCTCTCTGTCTCTAAATTCTAATACATCTAGCTCAGTTGTGCTAAACACTGCGAAATATTAATACAATACATATAAAAGGACTGATTTCTACCCAAGAAATGTGATTTTTAAACTTGAATTTGCGGAAACACCCACTCCCTAGTTCATTCAAATATTTGTGTAAAAGCCGACAGAATAACATGACTGAATCTCTCTACCTAAATTTTCAATTTGATGAAGGTTAGAATCTGTACGGAGAGACTACTGGTCATGTACGTGCAATGAAAAAGATAAAGAAATCACAGATACTTCATAGAGGCTAGGTTTACAGTCATTTGTTTTCCTAGATTATGTGTATTTCAAAGGTTGGCAGTGTTTTGTTTAAGGTTAATAAAGTCAACATACTTGTTCCCTTCCCAGTAAAACTTTTCAGGTTGAATATGTCATGGTCAAATTTCCTTCCAGAGGATGACATGAATATCACAGTCAAATTTTATTGTTCTTTCCAGGATGATGAGAATTTGTTTCTTGAGATATTGCATCTGCTACTCATGAGTAGGGATATGATGACTTGGTACTCAATTCAGATCAACATAATTTATGGTGAGGATATGATGACTTTATGAGATAGGATACCTTGTCTGAAAGTGACGTCAGATTTATATAGGATAAATAGTTTAGGCTATTGAGTCTATACATCAACAAAATTATGTACATTGGTATTAAATACTCCATTTATAGAGTAATCTTGTTTTATCTATTACGATACAATTTTTTGTATGGTGAACTTAGAATGCAATCTTGTATAACTTTTAGATAATTTCCAAACATACTGTTCGAGTTATAATTCCTATCATGATTGCAGCTAAAATCATTTCAAAATGATAGAATGCTGAGAACAGTTTGATATATGAAGCCAAAATTATATACGTATTTGTGATTGAAACTAAATCAACCTTGGTCAGTATTTTATGTTCTAGGGATATCAGTCAGACAAGTAATGACTTGATAGATATGGACAATAGAGACTCATATGTGGACCAGTTAAACCATTATATTAGATTGTAGTACACTAGAAGAAAAAAGATAGTCCTATAGGTTAGAAAGTGAGTTGCTGTTGGAGGGGTGTTCGGTAAATCAATGTGTTAGGTGCAAAAGTGAAGGAGGTAAACTGTCTAATTTAAGATACTAAGTAGTATAATAACATAATAAAATCAACAAGTATTTTGAATTGTCAAGTTATGTAACTTCGACTCAAATTTTTATCATAGTTATAATTTCACAGACCCTCATGTGCGTAAACATTCAAATTTTTATACATACACTGGTTTCTTCTTATACATGTAATAATTTATCAATCTTTTTGTAGTTGGCAATTTTGTTCGATGTCGAGTTATGTCCTTGACGCATGAACACACTTATGCTGATTATATTTCATGGATATGGTTACGAGGCAACATTGAAACATTTCCATGCCAAAGTGCAAGTGCAACCTGTTACCCTTAGGTGCATTTGGTTAGAACATAACTATCTTACTTTTAAGGAGGTCTCCTTGGAGTAAAAGTTGATTCGGGATAAGATTAGGCGTCTCACTTTTGGCTTCATTTTGGCATAAAGCACATGAATTTTAAACAGGGCACCAACCAGATATGTCAAGGATTGGGTGGCTTTGATTAATTTTGTGTGTTTTGGTCTTAAGTTAAGGAGGACTCGATGTTCCTCTATCCCTTTGTAATTTGTTCTTTGTCAGAGTGAACTTCTGTTATGATATCATCAAAACCAAAGTTAGTTGTAACAAAGAGATTGGAATCTCATGGAATGAGAGGTGTGTGCAAGGAAGTGACACACAGGGTATATAATAGCAGTGTAAGGAATGAGAAAGGGTGTGCTGAATTTGATGAAAGTCTTTATTTCCTCCCTTTGGCACTGTTTGGAATGACTTCTTTAGGCTTGTACAAAGATCTATCTAACTTTCACTTCTCTTCCCTTCTATAAATTGTTCTGTTCTTTGGTTATGAGTACTTGTATTTCTCAATCATTTGTTCCTTTGTACTCATCATTGTACCAGTGAAAGGTGTTTCAGCATTCATTCTGTTACTGGTGTTAATCTCTGGTCATGAATATAGGGTTCTTATTTCTCGAAATATGTTCATTTATCATCTCCCAAAAATCCAAACCCTTGCAATATATTTCATACAAAAATAGAAACACATTAAAATCAAACATGTAAATAATATGCCGAGCTTTAACAAACCTGTGACATAAAACGGGGAAGCATAATCTTTAGTATTTGTTCAAGGACTTGAGTCCCAGCTGATTCAATTGCTTGCTTTGGTATTGCTTTGAAAGCGAAAGGAATTTCAATGCTTACCTGAATTCGACATAGCAATGCAAAGAAAATTTAACTCAAATGACACAAAATAAAAATCAGAAGAAAACGATAGTAAACTAGAGTACTACCACCTCAATTATAGTGTCTGATGTGAGTTGCTGCACTAATGACTTATCTGAGTCACTTTCACATGATATCCGGTTCACCATTATAGCTGCATTACCACATTAAAGTATTGAAAAGACATTCCTGAAAGTAGCATGAATCAAATGACATGACATATCCTATAGATTGCCTTTTTCCCTTTCTCAAGAAGGGAACAAGAAAACTACCTCTACTTCTTGAGTAAACATGGAGGTATCCATATAATTTTGGAATCACCGTAACCATCCTTAGCTACATTCACATTTACTACTTTAAACGAATAGTAACATCTAAAGAATTCCTCTATTTCATCTACCATTCTTGTATCGCGAGTCTAAATTTTGGACATAGATTCCGTACATGCAGTAAGGGATTTCAATAGTTGGATGAAGATCAAACAACCCGTATCGTGGCTTAAAAAAACGAGCTTTAAAATACAAGTCATCTGATCTTCATCCAACTAATGACCGAGATTCACGATAAGTAACATGAGATATAGCAAAAATACTACTGACCATCAAACTTATCGTTCTGAGCGGCGACCATAGGAGAACCCTGAAGCTGTAATGTAAGAAAACAAGAAATAAGAAAGACTAAAAAGGCAAACATGGGTGTTAATGAATGATTGATAAGTAGCTACCTTGCAGGACAAGAGCTTAATGCAACAGCCATTGGGTTGTTGTTCAACTTTGACAAGCAAAACAGGACAAACCTCAAATGTGAAAAACTTAATTGTGTAAACATAACACCTGAATGTATCCTCACTCACACGTTCAATCCTTTCAGCGTCCAACACTGAATATTGACTTGCTGGTAACCTCATATATTCAACTACAAATTCAAAGTTCAAACTCAATAAATTACAATAACAAAGTAACATTCATTGCTTTGCTTTGCTTTGCTTGCTTGATACTACTTACTTAGGGGACGTTGGAGTTGTTGAACAGAAACAGACTCCTTACGGCGAGCAACGAAACGGGCTTTGTGGGTCGAAGGAGGAGACGATGAAGCAAGAATAGGAAGGCGTTGTTGGAGTTGATGACAACGGGAAATGGGAAGAACAAGAATGGAACTAACCAATGACGAAGCCATCCCAATTCCTCGACCTTCTCTTGTTTTGTCTTGGCTTGTGTGTGGATGGATGTGGTTGCCCGCTATACACTTGACTCACTCACCATCCGTTTCAAAACAAACCAAACCATGTTTTGACAAACCAAAATTTATACTTCCTTTGTCCCTTTTTAGTTAAAAAAAAAATCATAGGTATTAAAGAAAAGTTCTTAGACTAATAAAATTGTCTCAAATATGTGTGACTATTACTACATTCCACTTAATTAAATATATATTTGATCGGATCCTGTGAGCTTAGCTTAGTTGACAGGGATATTGCATAATTTATGCAGGGGTCGGGGTTCGAACCCCGGACACCCCATTTCTCCACATTTAATTGTGTGAGCTCTAGCCACTAGGTTACTAGACAAAAATAAAAATATATTTGATCGTACTTGATCAGAATTTGACTACCGGTGCAGTTTTGTACGGTGGTTGACGGTGGTGGAATGCTTCAATTTATAACTGGTTGCGGAGTAACTAGTTGACCAAGGTATTCGTTGGAGTGGAATTGTCAGCCACCTCGTCAGGTCGTGGAGGACCATAGAGGGGTGATTCCTGCACGTGCGCAGCTGGCTGGGAACTCGGCGGTGAGCTTCCTCGTCCGAGGATGGTTGCAGGAGATGGAGTGGCTGTCTATCCATCAAAGTTGACGTGACAGATTTCGCTCTATATGTGCGGGTTGGCACCGTTGGCAGTCATGGTGTTTTATTTTGGAAAGCTTTGGTTTTTTGTATGTAAAAAATGGGGACAACTTATAATTTCCCACCGATGGTGCCACTGATCGTACCTGATCAGAATGTGACTGTCAGTGCTATTGAATGCGGTTGTTGTAAGGTGGTGGAAAGCGTCAGTTGGAATACTGGAACGACGGGGGGTGTGTACCTGCAGACACTTCGACGCTCAAGTCAGTAGAGGTCAGAAATGGGGGTTCAGAGAGAACAGAGGTTCTACCTTGGGGACTGCGAGGAGTCCCCTCTATATAGAGGTGGGTGTTTGCAGAGCCGTTGTAAGGCACACGCGTGTCCGGAGGTTACAAATTCAGGGGAAGTGTAACCGCCGGAGAGAGAATTGCGGGAATGTGGGAAAGAGACGTTACCGTTCGTTTGAACTGGTCTTTTGTTCTCCGTGCACCCCCCTCGCAGGGAATGGGTGTGTTGCGAGTAATAACGCCAAATGTGGAATTTGGGATGTGTTTGTATTGGGCCTAAGCAATTGGACCTTAGGGCTTGGACCGGTCCAGAACAAATTGAATCAAGGGTTTGATAATAGGTTTCCCATATATGAAGTCGTTTTCAAAGACATGGGTTTTAGACTCCCTTTCTCCAATTTTTAGCGGAGCGTGCTAAAATGGAAAAAGTTGTCTCCCTCGCAACTACACCCGAACTCCTATCCTTTTATGATGGCGTTTGAGCTTGTTTGCAAATACCTCCAGATTGCCCCCTCCAAAAATTTATTTTTACCCTTTTCACTGTACAGCGAGGGACGGAGAGAGGCAGATGACAGGTTTGGGTCTCCCTTCGCCAGAACAAGAAATCCAGATTATGATAAGGACCACTATGACTATGAGTCGAATGATTTTGGTCGTAGTTATGCCCGCTTGAAGGAGAGAGAGAAACAAGACTATGATAATTTGTGGGCTTATGGTAACTCTTTTGTGCCTGCTGCGGTGGTGGATAAGGATGGAGATCCGATGTTGGACTCAAAGGGGAAGCGTATAACTGAGCCCCGTTTCATCAACACCCACGCTCTGGTGTTATCCAGCGACCCGATGGATTTTCTCGGTAGATGTTCTTCATTACTTTGTATTTTGAAGTGATATGTTTCTTTTAAGTCTCACTACTAACATATTTTCTGATCTTTTTATTCGCAGGAAAAATGCAAAACATTCAAGAGCTTGTCAAGAAATCTAGCACGAAGTTGTCCAACAAGGGTGGAGGCAGGAAGAAGGACGTTCACAAACTCAATGCTTTGATCACTGATATGGCTCCAATACATCTCTTTGCTTGAGCGACCCCGAACTGAAAGTTATTCAGTATTTGGGCGTTGTTGGCCGGAGCAAAGCAATGACCGAAGGGATTATTGCTGCTATGAAGGCCTTAGAGATTGTAGTGGTCTTGAATAACTCTTCGACTTAGAGGGTGGTTCGGGCATATGTTTTGGTGAAGGAGAGGGATTCTCTGGTGGCCAAGGTGACTAAGCTGCAGGCTGATCTTGCTGGTTCAAAAATCGTCATGGAGAACAGGGACCATTACATCGCTTCGTTGGAGAAGAAAGCAGCGTATGACCTGTTGGTTTTGAACCAGCTGAAGGAAGCTCATTGTAAGTTCGCTGAGGAAAAGAAAACTATTGAGGATGCCTTGCGTAATGCTACCCTTCCTGGTGAAGACGAGTCCAAAGACATGGCTTATCTAGATCGTTCCGGGCTGATTGCCAAGATCGACAAATTGGAGAGGATCTAAGTGGGCGCTGCTAGCCATGGCTTTAATAATGCGGTGGAGCAACTGAAAGTGGTGAATCTCGAGGTCGAGATGTCTGTCAAAGGGATTCACTACCTCAAGTATTTGGAAAATGGAGTGTTGGTGACCCCTCCCGAAGACGAAGAGGATGATGCGCATGTTGAGAAAGCTCGGGTCTAGACAAACCTGTAATTTATTTTTCTTTTTGAACAATGTTTTCTTTTGCTGTGACTGGACTTGTGCCTAGACAATGTGTGCCCTTCGTGGTTAGCACCTAATTTGTAATTTATATTCCGCCTTTATTTTTTGCCTGTATCTTTATCATATCTTGTGCGAAAATGTATGTTTTATTTTCTAAGTATGATGTGCGACCCGAGTGCTCGTTGCGTGAGGCTTTATCTTGAAAATCATTTTTAACTTCCAAGTGTTGAGTGTGATCGATGTCCTCGTAAGTTTTCAGAATAATCAGACTTTATGTCTGTCACATTGCTTTTGACTTAGATGTATGCCTGTAAGGTTAATTCTGAATAACCAAGCACTTTAAATCAAAAATAGATTCAGTATGTTGAGGGTAAGGCCCGCCCCTGACAATCATTGCTTGTTGAAAATAAGTGATGACTAAGATTTTACGAGGGTTGACATCGTTGAGCAGCGAGCATGCCAGTAGTCTTTAAATCGTTGTTTTAACTTAAAAATGTTGCCTTTCCTCCCCCAAGTATTTTGTTTTGTATGTTTAGAAAGCAAATACTTGTGTTATTTTACAATGGGATCCGAGCGTGAATATTCTAACCTTTATGCGGGGTATACGTTAGAAGCACTCACGTCCAAGAGATTTTTATCAGAATGTGTGTTCGAAGATGTGTTTCGAACGAAAAACGGTGGATGAACGAAAAACTCAATTTAAGTTTAATGCCCCGAGGTGTGAATGACCCATCGCGAGCTGAGATTCTGCCTAACATGTCGAGCAATGATGTCGCAGCTGTGAGCGAACATATTGAGGACCAAATGATTTTGTCATGTAGATTTCATTCGTCCTTTTAAGTTTTTGGATTTGGAGTGGTGATGAGTCAATAATTAGTGTTTTTAATATAATATTTGAGTCTGTTTTATTTAGATTTAAGTTTATTTTATTTAATATTATTTCCTTTTTAGAACTATTTTACTTCAATTGCAAGTTATTATATTTCACGATCAAATAATTGAAAGATTGAGTCTTGGAGCAAAAGAAAGAGGATTCAGAGCTGATTCGGGCTGAAAATACGAAGATTGAAGACAAAAATGTATTTCCCCCAAGTCAGAAGCTTGGCACCGCCCGTGCCACCAGCCACACGACCGTGCCAACCCCTAGAAGCCTCTATTGCTGCTTTTTGCTTTCCGGACAAGCTACCTATTAGTTTATTTCGGACCTAAAAGCCCGTGGTTTCTTTTGGAACATTCTACTGATGTATTTCTTAGGGCTTAAGTCATTGTAAACTATAAATAGAGTAGCTAGCTATCACAACAATTCATCTTTTGTTCTTGGAATTCAATAGTGACAATTGTCTTTCTTAATAAATGTTCTTTCCTTATTTTCTTGAAATCTAAGCATCTGCAACGTGGAAAAGAAGTTTTGCGATGTTGAAGATACAACGTTAGAAAATGCAAGGAGATATAGCATTGCAGATCGTCAAGGATGGTCATACAATTGTACAACCTCATGTGTTCCTTACTTATCATTGCCTATTGGTTAAGTTCTATGAGCTGGCGCCGAGGAATAAAAGAATATGATTGGTACTGCAAGGATAAATAAAGACACTTCATAAGGGAAATGACCAAAGGGTACAACTTGTAGTGGTTGACCTTGTACTATAAAATGACAACAACATGTTAGTGCAAACGGTCCAAAATTTGCATTGTTGAATTGAATGACCAAGTTTCAGCTAAGGTTAGTATCCACTAGAGTTCTCACTCTATCTCATCTTCTTCGTAGATGAACATGAGTGCTACTTCTTAGTGACTTAGAGTTAGGATTACTTAGGTGATGCTTTAAGCTCGCCTATTTTCTTGTTGGAGTGTAATATGTTCTTAACTCTATTTTATCTATTAATTTTTCATGTTTTCATTTATGTTTCATTCATATTCATCTTCGTGGCTAAGCTCATCATGAGCTAAATCCCTTCTTGTGGTTTAGGCATGTTGAGGTTATGATATTCTTCGCTTAAGATTTAAAGAGCTATAACTTCGTGTTTTTTTTTCAAACAACTGTTTTAATGGAAAATCTTTGAAAGTAAAACTTGATCACTTTTATTTTTAATGTCGAGTTCCTTGATACTGAAAGGTAATAGGAATGGAAAATGTTTGTTTGATATGAGTTATGTCCCTAAGTACTGAAAGGATACAGGAACAAGAGAGACGGCCTAAACTTAAACAAGATCTTGGAAAAGCTTAGAGATGTGCCAAGATCTATCTAAGACTCTTGTCATAGGCCAAAGTTCAGTCTCTTCTCAGATGGAGAGTTAGTGATGACCAACTTAGTAATGTTTCATGTTAAATACTGTGATTGTACCCCGTTGAAGGTGTGTCTTCACATGCTTAACTTAATGGCTGTGTCAAAAGACCCCTAAGGCCACCAAGTTGCCAGGAAGCCATAAAAAGTTATATCTCTGTATATCATAGTGAAGTTGTGTCGTAACTGATTTTTTGTTTAAACTACGCTTTTACTTTTGAGAACTTCTAAGTCTTTTTAACTGTTTTGCCAAACTATTATCTTTATTTTTATGTTGTGACACTTATGAATTATTTTATTTTCTTGCAAACAAGTTTACTATTGGAAAACTATAGGAAGTTATAGCTCCTCAATTTATGTGGGATCAATATCTTTTTATATTATAACTTGGAGAGTGTATACTTACAATTAGTCAAAACCCTATAAATACTTAAGAGTAATTTGGGAGACACCAAATTCCTACAAAGCGGACAAATACTACGGATGAACCCATCTTTGATAACAATGGGAAACCCAAGACCTAAAATCATTTAAATGTCAACCTTTACGTTGGTCGGGGTCCGACGGTCGAGGAGGCTAAGACTTTGATGAGTATGCTCGTGGCATTTTGTTTGTCTTTTTGTGTTTGTACACTTATGTTTAATTATATTAGATTCGTAAGAGAGGTGGCACATTAATCTAATGCCTTAAGATTTTGGATGGAGATATGACGTCTCCTTCTTTTATCGTCCAAAATCATTAACCCTGTTGATGCTCCCTGACTCCCCAACACTTGTATTAAAAAATATAAGCTAAAATATGCTTATGTGTCTGATTGTTTTGCATTGGTGTCACTTGCTGACAATTTAATTGTGCACATGTGGCAGCCGCGTGTAACTGATTTCATTTTAATTATTTAAAATCAATTTTTAAAAAACAAAAAACATTTTTTGAAATAAAAACAAAACGAAAATAATAAAAAAAATCTGGAAATTAATTTTCGATATAAAAAATTTGAAAAAAAACGAAATTAAGAAAAAAAACCAGTTTATTTTTTTAAATATTAAAATATGGAACTTAATTTTAAAAATTAAAAAGAAAAAAATAGAAAATAATTTTCAAAAATTAGAAAAACAAATTCAAAATAAAAAAAAAATCAGTTTTTTTCGAACTTAAATTTTTTATTTTTTTTCTTGGAAATTAATTTTTCTAAATTAAAAAAAAAACAAAAGTTAGGAAATTTATCTTCAGATTTTGATTTCAAAATTAAAAAGAATTTATTTATTTTCAAAAAAATTAAAAATACATTCTCAAAAAATTTCCGAAAATTAGAATGACAAAAAAGACTTGACCAAAAAAAAAGAATTTTTCATTTTTTTTGAAATAAAAAAATATGAAAATTAATTTTTCGAAAATTACAAAAAATAAATTCAAAATTATTTTTTTGAAAAAATATAATATAATATTATTTTTTTTTTAAAAATTTTGGAAAAATTAATTTTCGTATTTTTTTAAATGTTTTATTTTAATTTCAAAAATATATTTTTTCTTTTTAAAAAAAGTTTTTTTAATAATTACCACGTGGCTGCCAACTGTGCAAAGTTACACAGTCAGCGAATGCCACATAGGCATAAATGTGCCAAATCATCAGTAAAGTGAGGTTAAGGACTATTTTAAAAAACAAAAATTTTTGCAGGGATGGATTTCAATTTTTTGTTTTACCAAGGACCAAAACCTAAACTCGCCATATTTGCAGGGACCAAAAACATATTTTAGCCAAAAATATAAGTTATTTGTTGATCCTCATTGTTAAAAATATATAATGAAAAATAATAATTTGAAAGTAGGGCACATAATATCAAGGAAAATACCGACCATTGAATTAACAAAAATAAAAAATATATTAGCATCACTGTGTTTTCCATTAAACACCTTTTTTTTTTTGTCGTCGTGAGCTTAGTTCAGTTGGTATGAACAATGCATAAAATATGTAAGGTCCGGGGTTCGATCCCCGGCCACCACCAAAAAAGAACACCCATTTTTTATTTTTATTTTGTAAATTAAAAAATACTGTTTCTGCATTACACATGATCTTGGTTTTCCTTCTAGTAGGAAATAGCATTGCTCTAATTTCCTTAAAAAAAAAAAGCATTGCTCTAATATTAATATAATGAAAAATACAAATTAATTATACAATAAAACTGAAAAATCACCATAAATTACTACTACTTAATAAATTTGTCCATTGCAGGCCAAAAATAAAATAAAAGAATTGAAATATTGGAGGTATTGTAACCGATAACAACAAAGGGACCACTGCCAAAATTTTCTTAGTACAGGGATTGTAAGGCATCTTCTGGATTGGTCATATCCTATCCTATTAAGTAGTACTAACATTTGAGAAGTCGTGGCTACTAGAAAACCATGCAAACGTTAAATATGGCATGTGTTTTTTCCACACAATTCAGTTTAATGCATTAAAACGAGGTCCCACAAAGGTCTAGCTGCCATCATATTGTCAAATAAATTGTTTCAAACCTACTTTGTCTTAAGTGAGAAGAATTTTTCACCTACTACCTTTTTTAAGTCTAACAAAAGTATTGATGCAACAAACAAAGTATTGATGCAACAGTAAACTTGTTGTCAAATAACTAAACTGCCATGGAATCATGCAACAGTACATATAAGCATAGTGCTGATTTCACGTTTAGTTGAAATCTTATCAAGGGTATAACAATAACTGAATCTAATGGTCAAGTTGAAATATTTAATCATGTGTAAGAATCTTTATGTAAATTCTCACCCACAATAATTCAAAAAATAAAACCACCTATTTTCTTCTCTATTCTATTAGATAAAGAGAGGATTAACGGTCTCATAAGTCCTAACTCAACTGACGTAAATGTCGAAATTGTTAGACTGGACGTCATGATAGGGTTTGAACCCCGATACCTCCACTTTATGTGTGTGAGTTTATGATGGCTTTGCCATCTCTTCTAGCTACCAAAAAAAAAAAGAGGATTAACAAAAATAAAATAAAAATGGAAGCAATGAAATTGAAAAAATTTCCTCCATCACACAAATTTAATAGTTACAAAATGTCATTCAATATTAAGATAAACAATTAGTTGTATTAATCATTGATATATTTCCATTAGCATTATGTACATTAGAAAATAACAACTTAAAAGTGGTGCAGATAATATTAATTAGATAATAAAATTATTAAATAAAATAAAATTAAAATTACATTAAAAACTAAAAATGACGGTTATTATGAGATGAAAGAGAGCATATCATAGTTTTAAAACTCGGCTCGGACCGGCCGATCGGACCGTGAACCGGTGGGTAGGCCGGTTCGAGCCAACATTTGGATCGGTCATGCAGTTGACTCGGCCGGAACCGGTCAAAACCGGTAAAAACCGGTGACTCGGCCGAGTTTTTGGTCTGACCGGTTCTCTATTTTTTTTTTTTTTGCTTTTAGCTTTACAAAAACGACGTCGTTTTGGATTTTTCAATTAAAAAAAAAGAAAAAACTGGAATTAGAAAGGTCAGAAAAGGGTAGAAAGACTCCAAAACCTCACTCCCTCCATTCACTCCTCTGTTTTCATGTTTTTTTTTTAAATTATTATTGTTGCTGATGACAATAA
>Ga0315915_1005775_pt1 | contig 15336 bp, 7 predicted proteins | sample MpolbnodulesMG_FD_207738 | JGI IMG/M metagenome (GOLD analysis project Ga0315915, IMG submission 207738) | Medicago polymorpha root nodule microbial communities from Los Angeles, California, United States - branched nodules | ecosystem: Host-associated > Plants > Roots > Nodule | place: USA... | reverse complement strand
TTGAATGAAGATGAACTCCGAATTAATTATCCGACTTCTTGGAGAAAAAAGAAAATGAATGTATATTTTGCAGGTTGAGAGAAAAATAATTTATTAGTTGTTTTGAATTTTTGAAGGAAAAAAAAATTGACATCAAATTCAGGCCCTCCAACAGCAAGTTAGTTAGTTAAAACATTTTGGACATGTGATTGATAAAGTTTAGTTTATAGTTAATATAAGTATAACAAAAAAAATTGGTTGGTCGAGTAGCCAGAGCTTACACATTTTAAATATAAAGAAGTATGATGTTCATGATTCGAACCTCAATCTCTGCATATAATATATAATATCCATGTCAGCTAAGATACATTCATGGGATAGTATAACAAAAATTTAATTGGTATACTTTGTTAATATCAATATATAATTATTTTACACAAACATTTGATTGCGTGTTGTCAATTGTCATGTCAATTAATACATATAAAAGGCATAAATATGTAAATCGTCCTTGTAATTTGGCATGTTTTTTGTTTTCGTCCGTGTATCTTCTCTTTTTCTTCTAAAACAACCCCTGTAAGTTAATAACTTTTTGCTTTTCGTCCCTCCCGTCAAACCCTGTTAGAAAAATGCATTGATGGTTTGATGGTTAACGGCGTGTGATGTGGCGAGTGTGCTAACTTGACTAAACATGCTTATGTTGACTGACAGATGACCCCTGTCTATATTGCAGGAAAACCAAAACCAAAAACGAAAAGGTACATGTGGATGAAATTAAAAACACCTAAATAACAAAATTTGAAATTTAGGTGACTTTCCAGTTGATCTCTGCCTATATTACAAGGACCAAAACCAAAAACAAAAAGTTACAGAGGGACGAAATTTAAAATCACGAAGTTACATAATTTGAAATTAAAAACCCCTTTACAAAATTTTATCCGGTTTAACCAAAAATTGTTTCATCTAGAAGTCAAATTCAAGTTCTTTTAAATAATTTGTCTTTGATGGAGTTTATTAATCACTTGAACTAGCTCAGCGGCTTTTGATTATTAATACCAGGCGTATTGAAATTGTACTCCCTCCGTCCCAAAATATAAGCAAAAATTGGTCAATAAAAGTTAATGTATTTGGTTCAAAATTTGTACCAAATACATTCACTTTTGTTGACCAATTTTTCTTATATTTTGGGACGGAGGGAGTATCTATATTTTATATATAAAGAAAGTTACCCCTTTCAGCACTTTTGGGCTGAATTTTTTTTTTCAAAAATACCCTAAATTTTCAATACAAATAACACATATAACAAATAGATAAGAATAAATTTAAATATTAAAACAAATGTAACAAACACAATATAAATATATTTTTTTCTTTTTTCTTTATCATTTAAAAAGTGTAACAAATTAGATGAATATATTTATACTTACTTTTCATCATTCCAATTATACACTTAAACAACTTTTTCTATAATAAAATTGTTGTTGATGTCGTTAAAAAAAGAATTTATATTATATTTTTTTGTTATATTGTATTATTGTCGGTGTTGTTGAAATAGATAATCATGGTTAATTTGATTTTTTATAACTTGAAGCAACAAACATTTATATTTTTTTAGTTTTAATCAAAATTAAAATTTTATTAAAAAAACACCGTTCATAATTTTCAAACATTGACGTAATAAAAAGAGCAGAAAGACGGGCACATGAGTGTCCATCTTTTCGCTAGTGGTTTATAGCTTGCTTGTATGTTTTTTAGATATTTGTTTCTGGACACACAAAAGTACTTGGCATTGTCTTTAGATGTTTAGGATAAACGTAATAAAGTTCGCGTGAAAGAAATTTAATGTAATGAAAATTTACATTATAGAAATAAATTACTTCTTTTCTCATTTCAAAAGTCTATTCTGTGTGTCCTCATGAGTTTAACTCAATTGATAGGGATATATATCCAAGGTATGGAGTCTACGTTACAAATGAGCATATTTTATGTTTCACATGAGAGACTTTGAAGTTTGATGACTTTAATGTATTTAGAGGTTAGATGAAAGTTTAACATCAATTATTTTTTATTTTTTTTTGTGTAACATCAATTATTTATAGAAAAGAGAATGATTACTAGAGAAATAGAAATAAAGACATCAAACTCAAAATCAGCAAAGTAAAATCCGATACTTCATATGCCCTTAGACGTGCAAATGAAGTAGTCTTTATATGACATTTTCTATATACAAAAGGTATCGCGGTATATCTAAGAGATTAAACTTTCATAATGGTGCAAATCAAGATTTAAATCCTAGTTAAAAGAGATGTATATCACATTTAGTATCCAACAATGACTTAAATAGGATCACATCGCATAATAGCGCTTGTGCTCTCAACACGATAGTCATATGGTGCTGGTGCATTGTTTGTTTGAAGCTGTATAAACACCACCTATGTCAGCCTTGGCATTAGGTTTGGCTCTGCCCTTCGCAGAACGTCTGTTATCATAGGGAAACTCGGCAGAGAGTCTTCTTATCCGCTTCTGAAGATCAGTAACTGAATCACTTGTTATCTTTGTCCTGGAGCTCTTCTTCCCATTAACAAGCTTTAGTTCCAAACGATATAACGCAAATGCATCACACTTGCTAATTTCATACTCATAAAGATGCCACTCAAAATGGTTTAGTGGTTGTGGATCCATGTAGTAGGATCTCTTCATCCCTCCAAACTCTTTCATCACTTGCTTTCTGGATTCATGCCATCCCCGCCCATTATAATCAGGCAACGACCTTTGCTTTCTGTTTCCACTCTCAAATGCTCTTCGAGACTTATCAAAGAAAAGCCACTCCCTAATAGTCTCTCCCTCAAGAACAAAAAGATCAAAGAGCTCTGCAATAAAAAAGAACAATATTCTCAACTTTTATACTTGACACTTTATACACACAAATAACTTAATAGGTAAACACAACATTCTACATTCTAATACCAGGTGCATTCCACGGTGACTTTGCAGTTGCCGCTCCCTCACATTCTGGGATGCCGACATCTTTTCCTTCTGTCTTTGCACTAAGAGCAGCTAACAGTAAATTATCCTTAACTTCGATTCCCCCAGGTCGTAGAACTGGGGCTATGCCTGGTTGTCCTTCACTTAAAGCTAGAGCAGCATGAAAACTACTGCAATAGTCTTGACACAAGTCCAGCACTTGCGCGGGCCTTGAACAGTCCCAAAGTGCACATTTTGAGCCGAGGAAAGCAGAAGGAGGAGGGCATATGCTTTGTAGATAGCTAGGTATATAAGGAACAACATCCTCCTCACTAAAGCCTGTGCCTCTAAAAGCAGTATAACAGTTGTGATCGAAATCTTCATTCAAATCAAATTGACGACATTTTGATTCAAAATTAGTCCACACATCCGAGTTGTTAGCTGATATACTGGGAGCTCCTAAGATGGAGTGTCTGTACTCATCCATTAATAGGGAATCGTGTTGATGTTGGCTCTGGTTTACATTTAAACCAAGAAACTCATTACAATCATATGTGTGAGATCAAAAATATTGACAAGCATTGAAGTAATGATTCAAACTATGATGCATAAGAACAAATTTGGCTTTGAGTTGTTGGTGAGAAAATCGGTATTAACTAAGGAAAGACTGAACCATCAAATCCTTGCTCTCCATTTCTGTCACTTGAAAATAAAAGATTAAATTTTATTTTCTAGAAAAAAGCCTACCATATATAAAAAACAATACAACACTTTATAATATTTTTCTGTTTGCATTAAAAGAAGATATCATACATTCCAAAGCATCCCTTATTCTAGTATATGAATTAAAATAATGCAATAAAGAAAAAAAAGCTTCAAATCAATATTTTAGACTACCAATACTACAGTAAAAAATAAAAACTATGTCAGTTATGATCAAGTCACAAAGATGTATGAATAATCGCCGAAGAGGAGAAAGGATCAAACTTCTTGAAACGTCATCTTAGCTTCAGTCTGCATATTCTGATCATTAGATTCATGCTTAGGCACAGCTAATGGACTAGTGACATCATCTTCCTCGTCACAGAGCTGCAGTAGCCTACATATATCGGTCGAGAATGATCGAAGACTGCCACCCTATCATCACCCATAAAAATGGCAACTCAAATCATTGCTTTTGCCACAAATATTGCCATTCAAGTTTACATGCGTCCATCACAAATCCACAATTAAATCTGCAGATTAAAGTTAAGGAGAACTATTCTGAGCTTACCTGTTGCAAAGAAGAAGCAGGAGAAGGCTCATTGAGCTCGGCCTTCCACTCCCGAAGCATCTGGTGAACTTGCTCCTCAAGAAGCGCGACATCAACACTACGGCTCTCCTTCCTAGCAAACTGCAGATCAAGGAACATCACATGCAGATCATCTACATGGTTCTTTGCCTTGTCCTTGATAAGCCTGTGTGATGCTTTCTTGCAGCTACCCTTGGAAATCATCTAAACCTCAAGTCCTGCCTAGGGAAGCCCTAAACTCGCCTATTTAACCGAGTTTCAGTCCACCGCAAAATACAAATAAAAGATAGAACAAAGTCAAACTGATTTCATATAAGCTTTTGATATAACTGACTTCATATAAGCTATAAATTGTTTCTTATGAAAATAAGCTGAAAACAGCTTATGGACATCTCATAAGCTGTCTCCACTTCTAAATAGTCTTACAAGTGCTTATGACAGTAGATAATAAGCTCAAATAAGTCAATCCAAACATGGCCATAGAGAGTGACCAGAAAATGCAAACAGCTTCAGGATAAGTTTATAATGGTCATTGATCAAAAGCATATTCCAAGGCATTCTCCACCCCAAAAGTTGTGAAATTCTAAAACAAAGATTTCAACATCACCATCACAGAATTAAGTCAAATCAAAGCAAAAGATTCATCCTATTTTCATTTCATTTACAAAGAAAAATGAGGGTAGGAGCACAAACTCATTTTGGAAACTAGTCTAACAACAGATTGAAACAATAAGGAAAAAAATAACTAGAGGCATTGGCGAGCAGAACCAACAAAAATCGTGAGCATAGTGTTGAACCAAAGACACAATTTAGAGAGAAAAAATGAACACATATATGCTTATGGAAGCGGGAAAATAAAATCAAGGGACACTCACACTCTGCTACAGTTAAGTAGTTACTAGTTAGGATTACATTCTCTGTTAGAGTAATGTTTTTTTGAAAGATCTGTTATAGAGTAATGTTGTTTACACATAAAGGATTTTATTGTGTGTAGATTATATATTTCAAATTTACGTGTATTCCAAATTTTACTAATTAGGATAGCAAAACATGTCAACTATCACCGAAAGGAAAAAACAAGGTTTAAAAAATTCTATCAAATTCAAAGATAATGTTCAGTAAAATTATTGACAAACTTTTCAATGATATTTTGGATATAGGATGTCATTTTCTTACAACCACCCCAATATCATCAACGGCATCACATACCAAAATTAGTGGTCCTTCAAACCAACGTTCTTGTTGTTGGTGAAGTTTGTTGTCAAGTTTTCTTCTTCCCTATAAATATATAAATTGAATTGTAACTCTTTTAAAATTTTCTTTATTCATCTTAATTACTTCAAGAGATATAAAGGGCATAATGTATGTGCATGCGTGTTTCCCTTTTCTTCTTGCTGGTTTTCTCATTTCTAAGCAATTTTGTTGGTTAGTGCTGACACAATGAAACCACTAGGAGATAAGAAATCGAATAAATATTAGGATTGTTTGCTTTCTAAAACATTATCAAATTTCATTTGATCATGCCATAAATGAAAGACTACTTTGCAGTGAAGAATTATGTCAAAGATGAAAGACTAATAATAGACCATAAAGCTTGTATTTTTCAAAAATACTGAAATGTGATGATAAGGTGGTAGATATGTTGGGATTTTTTTTTAGTGGAAACAAAAAACTGAAAAGAGTCCTTAAAAAAAACTGAAAAGATAGTTATTTTCACTATTTCTTCTACAAATAGTTGAAAATCTGAAATAGATTAAAACCATAGAGCGATTATGCAGTCAAAAACAAATTATTTTGAAATTAACTGGCCACTTAGATCCAACACAAGAAAATAAAGAAAAAGCACATCCCTCAAAAAAAAAAAAAAATGAATGATAATTAATTGCCAATTATAACAAATAAAATGTCTATTGGATGAATGAATGATATATGATCAGTGAGTGTAAGGAAGGAAGGAATAGAGCACCCTTCCAGCACCATCCATTGTATTCCCGTTTAGATTCTTTTCTTAAAGGGAGTATTTTACAACTGTTTAACGCATATAATATCTGTTTAAGATTACTTACATCCCATGTTTTCAATCATACAGACCAACCACATTTCATGGTCATAATCCTCTATTTTTTTTTTCTCAAAAGGAAACATAAAAAGGGGTGGTGGGTGGCTGGTTGTGCTTGCAATCAATTGATGCCACACATTACAGGCTAAAATTGTCATCATCATCTTAAACACAAAATTGCTTTCAACTGTGGTTCTATAGCCATGCTTAATCAATAAGAACATGAGGTCCTTGCTATTTAGCAATGCATACAAGCAATCACTAGCCTGTATATTCATTCATGCAGAAAGAGAAAGTAACCATGTGAAAATAAAATGTTTTTTTTAAGGAATATAGAATGGACTTAACAAAGTAAATGGTACAATTGATTTGATAAATTTTCCACTCGTGTGATCGCGTCACATCTTTGACTGTCACCAAAAACTATAGACTCTACAGATTATTTTGACTAATACGGTGAGAACATTTCAATCAGTGAGATAACCATATCCTCAATACAAATGCAGAATTTGGAGTTTCAAACTGTAGTGAAAAAAATTTCTTGTTGAGGAGATCCTCAAATGAATCAGAAACTGTGTCAGAATTATATTTATGCCAAAGATAAATGGGAAAAAAATCTGTGAAAAGTAATTATTCTTTTCATCAGGTCAAGCAGTTTTCTCCGTCTTTTCATTTTCCTTACTAATAATGTGTTTGAAATTTAGAATGCCAGTGAGTCCACGTCCCCGGGCCAGCTGTTCCAGTTCTTGAAGTCTAAGCTTAAGAAGTTCTACTTCTTCCGCCAAGCCGTCATTTTTTTGCCTCACAGCCTAAAGAAGAATGAACAATGATGACTTGTATAAGAAACCTCAACTAATAAATAACTTTTCCCAGTTAGCCTGAATTGGGAACCAGCGTCAATGAATTTGATCATACAAACTAGGAGGAGTACAAGTTGTCATGAATTATTAACATAAACCACATTTTCTTTGACAGAGATGCTCTACAAACCCAACTCAGATAGATAGATATAAGAAAATGTCTGGCCTTAAATATATCACTCAATTTAGGCATGCTAGTTCAGACTTGTACTTGTCGTAATGTTCATTTTAAACATAGCACGTTGACTAAAACATTTGATACAGTCCTCCTGCATCCTTTTCACAAATGGTCTAGTACAATGTACTAATAGATAGAAGTTTTTATTTTCAGATTGAGCATGACTGTCAATTTAACTATTTCACAATTTTTTAAACAAAGCATTATGCAAACTTTGGGGAAAAACAACATAGGGTTTAAACTTTAAATTAATCAAAAGCTGAAAAACAAAGTGATCATGTATCTTTGTAAACCTCAAATTTGAAGCCCTGTGTATCATAACCTATTCAATTTGGTCCTGGTGGTCCAAGAAAGAGAACGAGAAGAGCATCTTAAGGACATCAATGAAAAGAACTGTATAAAGGACCGTAAGGCATTGGCATAACTTTCTGTGTTAGAAAACGGGTAGCAGATGAAAAATGCAATATTTTAGCATAAGAACTTAAGAAGCATGATAAGATAATATATAAACAAAAAATTAGAGCAATTTTGAAAACAAGAACCGAAAGAAATAAACAGCTAGAATTGAAAGGGAAAGAAAACTTGAAAAGTTTGGAACTATATGAGACACACGATGTAAAAAATGTGTATTAGATGAATATTTGAAATTACCTCTAGCTCTCGCTTTCGTATCTCCTCCTTCCGTGCTTCAGATCTAGCACTTCTTTGTACCTCAAAGATCAAGACAGCAACTGCCACCTACGATAAGTACAGATGCAAACAATCAAGGACAAGGCATGTGATTATGCACACCAAGGTAGTCAAAATCGAGATTTTAGGCATATAAAATAAAAAAGGAGACGTTAAATCGTAAATCGTGCAATCGTAACACTAATTGTAAGATTACACAAAATTCATAAATCTCAAATATATGCATATAAAATAGCATAAAACAAAAAAAAAAACCTTATCACTCACATAACAGTAGTATAACACTTGAAATACTTATGCAATTAAACTCATAAGTCTCAAACAAAACAATAACTAAGTTGCCTTCTGTAGTTCCACAACTGCAACCATAATCGTATAATCGCAAAATCGTAAGATTTTAAGATTAAAATCGAGATTTTGACTACCATGATACACACAAGTTATTTTGGTACAAAATGATTTCTATTCTCAAGTCCTGTGTATGAGAGTCATCAACAGCATAACTCAATTCTTGACCCCCAAAGAGTATGGTGTATTTGGCTCTACACTATTACTTTGCTAAGTTACAAAACAAAACAGAATAATAGTAAAAACATAAAATTACATTCATGAATATAAGCATTAAAAATATTGTATAATGGAGGCAACTAAACTCAAGACTCAAGTAACCAACAAAATTCACCAACTGTGTTTTTCCAGGAAACATGAGTAAATACAAGCTCATATATACATGCCAGCAGAGTCAAGATTTACCGAGTTTTTCAAATTTTGCCGTTGTGAGTTTGACAAAAAGAGTATTTGCATACAAGTTAACTTGTTTTTGTGTCCTAGGACCATAATTTGTAATAGTTTAAGAATTAACTCAACAGTATAACATCTTACCAACTAACTCGTCGGAAATAAAAACTTTCAAAATTAACCATGTGCGGAGTTCAAGTCCAACTTTCAAAATTTCAGTAACTACCAACAAGATTTATACCAAAGAAGTCAAAAGAAAAAACGGGGGAACAACAGCAAAGCCTTTTCTTTCAATGTAATTTTACCTCAAAATGCAATCACAAGAACTGAGAAATTCAAATTTTACATGGACAATGCTTGATATTTGGAATTAACTAGAGTCAAGAACACATATTTGTTAACCGCGTCGAATTTCACAGAATAACGTTTATTTATTGCTTTTAGTTCTTAGCAAAATTATATATCATCAAACAGCACGTAGCAGATTGTACCAACAAAGTTAACTAGATCCAAGTGAATGGTTATAACTTCCCACATAAATGAAATCCCTGTCTTCAATAATTATGAAAAATAAGTAAAATAGCTTTAGCCAATTCCAAATTTCAAATCCATATTACCGAGAAGACAAAGAGTTCTCCAATAAGGTCCACGGCAGCTTGAACAGCTTTTTCCTCATTCAAAGGGCGAATCTCAACATCAGTTGCATGTCCATATATACGCCTTTGCATCTTTGTTGTAATTTGATGATTACTCTGTTTCCAAAATTAAAAGGTAAGAAAACCAATGTTATAGTTTCTCATATCATTATATCCAATGCCAACATACAAACTGCAAACAGCTAATACTTAAAATGGTTGATCCTAAAACACAGTTATACCAAAATGAAAAAGCAGATCACAGACTGTCTCATTTAAAACAAGACTTGTCATAGTGAATAGAGAAGAATAAAAGCCAGAAGGCATTGTCAAAGTAATAACTTAAAGCAAAGGAGTAAGATGCTTATAGACAGTTGAACCAAAATTTAATTTTTCTTTTATGAATCAATATTTATCAGATACAGTGAAGTTTGACTTTAATTGTTACATCTCTTATCACAGACAATATGGATTGTTACTAGAAGGTTTGATTAATTTTCTGAGAACATGTTTACTTATGTTCTCTAGATTATAATAAGGCAGAAATTTGGCATCATCACACTCACAAAATGACAAATGTATGACCAAGTAAGGAGAAAGGCAATACACAAAAAGACAACAACAATTCTAAATCCTTCTTAGATTATTCCAAATCAAGGGGAAAAAAACATCAAATTGACAAATTCCATTGTACCTGATCCGGACAGCTTGGTTTGCCGGCAAGGAGGGACTTTTAATTTCAAAGGTTTACCCGTTTCCCCCTTTCACAACAACCTCATTTCTCAGTTTCCTAATACTAACATAATTTGAATCCCTACCTCCTCTACCCTTTCCCTCAACAACTTTAACTACCTAACCAATTCTATAACTTCTCTTTCTTAACTGCTTTGTCACATTTTCCTCACCATTTCTTTCAGATTGGCCAATTCGGACGTGGAAAACACACACCATTTTCCCCAAATATTTACTTACTACAACACATTTCATAAACCCTTATGTTCCGCTACACCAAAAAGTCTAAAACACTTTGAAACTAAAACTAATATACCATAAAGTTTACAACTTTGGCTCCTCATTGCAATAATTTGCATCTATCAAGTAATTCTCAGCTTCAAATTAATATTATTATTATTATTATTTTGATAAATTAAAATGAATGAGAACAGTAATCGAATCCAAGTATATGAAAGTAAGTTACCTGAGCCATATTAACGATGAGTTGGCGGAATCTGGGATGAATAGCAGCTTGTTGTTTCAGTTTACCAGCTAGTGGTTTACTCAGAGTTTTCAAAGCTAGCGTTCCAAGCTTCAATAGTGGAAGCATCTTCTTCTCTTCTCTTCTCTTCTCTTCTCTTCTCTAATCTATGAAATTTATTTAATAAGACTATGCCTTTAATTTAATAATAATGGAAGTATTGGGTGGTTTTGAAATTGACATTGATAAGTTATGTATGTTTTCTTGATGACCAAGATCCAAGTAGTTGAAAGAACGAGTCAATGGATTCAAAACAAAATAAATAATACAATTTGGTTTTTTTGATCAAATTGATTCATAGGTTCGTTGTTTATTTACACGCACGGTCACGATTGACTTTTCCAGTTCTCTTCATGTGTATGATTTGTTATCTACCAAGGATTGTCTAATGCACAACTGTAAAAATAATACTATTAAAACGTGATAAAAAATGTTCAAGCTATATGACATAAGCTGAAAATGCCGCATTGACCCCAATAAATTTTTCAATTTGACCAAGGTCAAAATTGACTTTCCCGTCTAGACCGAACTAGGTTTTGCAAGGCCTTAGCCTGACCTGCCATATTTTTTTAAAGCTTAAGTCTGGCCTTCTGAAAGCTTGATACGGCCTGCTAGCCTGTTTAAAAGCTTATATCTTATGAACATCTTTAAATAAGCAATGTGATCTAAGTTTAAATCGACTAGCGAACTAATAGTTGAATTATATTAAACTCTCTTTTCATAATCAACACGAGTTTTTAAGGAATTCAACTATATATTGTATCATACTTCTATTCTAGTTTATAATAATAAAGTTATATATGCAAAAAATTAATGTATACTAATAAAACTTAAATTATTGAAAAAGTTCACAAATTTATATTTTAATTCAAAGTATAAAATATAATATAATAATAAAAAATTTGACCAAAAAAATAAAATAATAAATAATATTATTCATATTACTTAAATAGGCTGGCATAATAGGTTTGAGAGGCTTTTTGAGAGGCATGTGGTCTGGCCTTTTAACCTAAATAGGCTTAAAAAAAGTCTAGGTCTTCTCTATTTAAGAAAAAAATCTGGTATGGTATGGTCTGTCGTAGGCTAAGTTGCAGCCTCTTGTAGGCCGGCCTGACCTATTCTCATCCCTAAATATCATGGACCACCATTTAAAATTATTAGAAACTATTATGGAACCCGTGCCAAACACGGATAAACAAATTTCTAATCAAATAATTTGGTTTAATGTTACGATTTACCACACATAAATATGATTGATTTTCTTTTAAAAAAATGATTGATTTGTAATTAGTGATTTATCTAATATATTTAATAATTAAAAAATAAAGAAATGTGCGTTCAAAATAAATAAAAAAAGTTTATTTGTAACAACAATACATGGACTAATTTATTGACATGCATTGGCCCAAATTTTTTTTTTTTTTTAAAAAAATATTAAGAAAATCAGGGACTAAATATCATAGGTTACAATATTGGTAATATGGTGTCGAGACCCCAACAGCAAATTGACATATCTATTTTATTATAGTCAACACATGTGCTATATTATTTTAATTCTTATAATATTTTAAACATTTATGCAAAAACTCATTAAAAATTTAAAAGTTACATATGACTTGGATTAAAAGCGAATCAAAAGTGTGAAGAGAAAACCCTCGAGGACTAAAAGTAAAAGCAAAATTTTAGAGTAACTAAAACAAAAAGTTGAGATACTTGTATAGAAATCAAAAACATGGTTAACAAAAAAAATAATATTTTAAACTTTTTCTTGACAAAAAAATATATTGTAGACTTTTTTTTTTTTAAACGATATATTGTAGAGAGAAAAAAAAAACACCATTACCTATATATCATTCACCATTACCTATATATCATTCTATTTTAACAAAAAAAGAAACCATTCCATTTTAACAAAAATTTATTTATTAAATAATAATTACATATGAAAGATTGAATTAATTAAATCAAACAATAATCAAGCTTTATCCGACCATGTGGGATCAACTACATGAATCAATCTATGTCATAGACATAGTGTTTTATAAAATTAAAAAAAAAAAACCATGTCTTTTTTCAACTCATTTATCTTTCGATCTTTCTTAATAGATTCTCTTATAGTTATTCTAGGTCTACCCATATGTCTAGTGATCTGACTCCCCTCCATCTAATCTACTCTCCTTACTACACAATTCACATGTCTTTTCTCTACATGCTTAAACCATCTAAGTCTAGTTTCTATCATCTTTTCTACTATATGTGCTACCCCAAATCTCCCTCTAATATTGTCATTTGTAATTCTATCCCATCTTATCTTACCACACATCACACATCCAACATAATATCTACATCTTTGTTACACTTACTTTATGTAAGTGTTGGTTTTTTACTGCCCAACACTTGGCTCGTACAACATTGTCGTTCTTATAGTTGTCCGATAAAAAATTTCCTTCAACTTAAGTGGTTCTTTCACATCACATAAAACACCTAAGACACTCCTACATTTCAACCATCCAACTTGGACTCGATGAGGTACATCTCTTTCTATTTCTCCATCGTTTTTGTACTATAGATCCAAGATATTTAAATCATGTAACTTGTGGTTTGGTATGACCGGTCTCCAACTTTCACCTCTATGCAGAAACGCTTTGTCTTTTGCTAAAATTACATTCTATATATTGTGTCTTGCTTATACTCAAGCGAAAATCATATGTTTCTAAGGCTTGTCTTCAAGTCTCAATCCTCTTATTTAATTCTTTATTCGACTCTCCAAGTAGGACCGTATAATCTAAAAAAAAAAAAACATGCATCTTGGTGCTCGCTCTCATAGAAGGAGTATGTAATTTTCCTCTCATGGAAGGAGGATGTAATTTTCCCTAAATATATTTTGCATAAAAAGGGAGGAAGTGCATATTTTAATATAAATATGAAGGAAACATGAGCTTCGATCGTTTGCCATATTTTAGCTACTCTCTTGGTTCTTTCGATGTTCATTTTTGGGAGTTTCCCCCAAAGAGCTTTAGAGTATTCTTTTCAATGACATTACTAATGCATGCATGCCTAAGAGTGTGTGTCTAGATTTGTACTCCCTCAGTTCCGGATGAACTGAGCCCATAGGCGGAGCCACGTATAAGTGAGGGGATGCAGCTGCATCCCCTGGGCTTTTAAATTTTACAGTTTTGATGCTACTTGAACCTCCTGACATTTTAACATTGCACCACCTGACCCAAGATTTTGCACTAATAAGACCATCTCAAATGGGAGGGTCTTAACCTTTTAAAACCCGATACCTTTAGGTACTCTTATTGGGTAGGAACTTTTCCGGGGTCTTATAAGAAGGAACTTATCAGGTACTACTATTAAAAAATAATAAATGAGTGATGTGTACACGCGGGATCCATTTAAATACTCAAATGCAAGGTGTACTTAATTTACTCTCCCTCTCATTTTCTCCGTAGCCAAACCTATGAAAATTATGTTTACTTCTTCCTGTGAAACTTATTTCAAGAACAGAAAAAATTATACACCAAATTATTATGCTTTGGAATTATAAATTTATAATCTACACAAATTCTAACTTTCATTTGATAGCTTTTGAAATTTTTGAAATTTATAATTTGTACAAAAATATCGAAAATTTAAACATTTATACAAAAAAATCAGATATTTGATTGGAAAAAAATGACGAAATTTATAAATTGAGTAGTATAAATAAATGATAATTAAAAGAGAAACTAACTGCACAAAAATTTGGTATGGCTAATGAAGTTGAAAGCTCTGAACCCCCTACCCCAGGGTCCTGGCTCCGCCACTGACTGAGCTTAAATGTCATTTCACACGTATTAAGAAAAATGTATAAATGAAGGAGAGAGAAAAATAGTTTTAAGTGCACTTGTTAAGTATTGATGCATTCTCCACTATCGTAAATGTAAAGTGGAATATATTGAATTGGAAATAATGAAAGTTGTATTGATTAGAGTTGTAAAGGGAAAAAAGTAATTAATATTGCATTGAAAAGTGAAATGGCTCAGTTATTTTAGGACACTTTTTTTTTTGCAAATGACTCGGTTATTATAGGACGAAGGGAGTAGTTCTTTTTCTTTTAGGTTCTATCCTCTTTTATTACTAAAACACACGCACATAGGGGTTGTCCATTTTAATAAATATTATTATGTAACGGCCTTCTATTATTATTAATTTAATATTAATATTTAAGGAGCGTTTAATATGGATCAGGTTCAACTATAATATTATTATTTTTAATAAAATGTTTTATTTTTTCTCACACTTATAAAATGGGCTCCATAGAAAGTCGTGGAACTTACATAGGTTGTATTTAATAAGAGAATAAAGTCATGTTTGATGCACATGATAAGAAGACAGAATATGATAATACTATCATATCTTGTTTCAATCTTCTGTTTGATGTGTTAATAGGAAATGATAACTTAAACCTATTTCTAATCCTATCCTACCCAGCCTTTGTTATTTTTATTCTTAGTTTTTGGTGGGTTAGAGTTATCTTATCATGATTAACATTAAAATTCTTATTTTGCCCTCTCAATTCATCGCTCATGTTCTCTCTGATCTGTTGGAACAAGGGTGTTTCACAAGTCACCTATTGAGTTTTGACAATAACAAGGTATTAAAAATAATCAATTGGATATGCTAAACAATTTGTTCAAGTGTG
>Ga0315915_1005769_pt1 | contig 15345 bp, 5 predicted proteins | sample MpolbnodulesMG_FD_207738 | JGI IMG/M metagenome (GOLD analysis project Ga0315915, IMG submission 207738) | Medicago polymorpha root nodule microbial communities from Los Angeles, California, United States - branched nodules | ecosystem: Host-associated > Plants > Roots > Nodule | place: USA... | reverse complement strand
TAAGACTCATACAACAATTTACAAGTGTCAAAACTCTGCTGAAATTGTTTCACATCAAAGTTCACTTAGAATTTCTTAACAACTTCCATATCTTAGAAATTCTAGAGTCTTAAAGAACTTGTATCTGATTTGTATTGTGAACACCACTGATTGTATATCAAGTGTTCAACCTCAAACAAATTTCTTTGTAATTCTGTTTGAATAGAAGTCTCTTGCAGTTGTGCTTGAGCATAAGAAGTCTCTTGCAGTTGTGCTTGAGCATAGGGAGTCTCTTGATTAAGTTCTTGAGCATAGGAAATCTCTTGCAGTTGTGCTTGAGTAGTTTGTAGTCTCTTGCTAGGTTTAGCAGTGAGCAATTGTAATCAGATATTATATTTTAGTGAACTCTCCTTGGAAGTGCAAGGGGGACATGACTACTTCCGGTTTGTGGAAGGAACCTGTATAATTGCTTTGTGTCTTTCTTCTCTCTCTCTGTTTTATCCGCCGCCACATTTAGTTTCTGAACATCACTTCAGAAGCTGAGTTCTATCTGCTTCTGAACAGTGACTTCAGTAGGAGAAAACAAAGAAAAAGCTAACACAATTCAACTCCCATTCTTGTGTTTTTCTCACCTTCAAACCATACACTCTTTTGTATATTTTTTCAACTCATTTTTTATTGATCAAAATTCATATAAGACTCAGATAATTTGTTGGGATTCATGTGAACTTTTACCAATAAAAAAGTTTGCGCTAAAGTATTTGAGAGTGTGATGTCAATACATGACTACATGTTTTAGCAATTTAAATGAAGAGCGTAATAGTTTGAGTTATAAAGAGGTCATGGTTCGACTTCCACCACTAATAAAATTAACAACTTTTTTAAAAAAAAAAAGTAAAACAAAAATAACAACGAATAACTAACCTTTGTATTTTAAAAAAATTATATATTGTTTTAATTGATAATTTTTTAATTTTTTATTTCTCACAAGATTAAGCACAATATGTTTGTGCTAATCTGAGAAAGAGATACAATTGTTTGATAAATCCCCAACCAAAGACTTATCCAAGCAGAGACCAGAAAATAAGAATTCCTATATCAAAATTACTAATCAACAGTCAGAATCACTTAACAAATGATTATGCAACCAGCCTGCCAACCACATTAATGCAACTAAAACAGAATGAATTAATCAGATAATTAACCCACATGAGTTGGTGTGGTGGTGTTAGTTTGAAACTTAGCAATGTGCTCCTTTTAAAGTCGCAAGTTGGCAATTGGGCTGCATACAATTGAATGTTAATTCAACCAATATTTTTTACATCAATCTGATTACAAAGAGGTTGTTGTGAATTTGATTCAGTTGACCTGCCGATTGAAATATGTAAGTTGGCAGGCCAGCTGGATTAAGTACAAAAACACCTCTTCGAACATCTTCCTAGAAATTTCATCAATTATGTTATTATGTTGTTTTATGTCGTTGAGTTATGTTTCATACCTTTTTTTTCCTATGCCATTCACCACGAAAACTCTCCAAAACAAAGTTTGAAACGGTTCAGATTATACAATTCGAAAATGTTATGAGAGTTTCAGATTATGTAATCCGAACCCTCCCAAACCGTGTAGACGATAAGGTTACACCAAAGGTTTGGATGATTTGTGGTGTGTTTAATGTTTTGTCGGTCGAATTATGCACTGTAAATGTTTTCTTTGACTGTAGTTACAGCCTAGGATAAGTTTATGGCTATAAATAGCTTTGCATGCTTCAACATATTCATTCATTCTTCGTTTCTCATCCTATCTTACTTGTTCCTTCTCTTTTTTTAGTTAGGAGTGTTTATGATATAATGGTCACTGCTGACCGCTCATACAATCTTTCAAATTGATTTGCGGTTTATGCGGAGATTGTACGACAGTCATCAGAGACCTTTGATATCAATTACAACACACTTTCTTTTTATTTTGTTACGTTTTAGATTATACAATCCAAAAATACCTAACAATATGTTTCAGATTATAAAATATGAACATATGACATTTTTGAGAAAAAATAGGGCACACGAGAATACCATAGGGTGAGAAAAGTAATAGTCTTATTTTTTTTCTTACAAATAGGGCACCCTGTTGCCTTCTCGCGCACCCTTTAAAATTTCCAAAAGTTCCCTTTGCAGTTCGGATTTCATAATCCGGACGAGTTCGGATTTCATAATCCGGACTATGCTTATGTATAATCAGCAATCATAATCTCTCCCATTTCAACAATTTTGAATTTTGCTTTTAAAAACAACCAAAAAAAGGGTCTATTCATGTCAAATAAAATCATAAAAACACAAGGATGAGAGTCAGAAAGATTAATATTGTTCTTAAAATGACTATCAATGTTACAAACATGTTCAAAATTGGTGTTGATGTTGTCCGGATTACGTAATCCGAACTGCATTTGCACCATGAAAAAAGGGGTATAAATGATGAAATTTTGGATTTTGAGGACGGAGTCCCATAAGAAGTTCCTTCTAAGGGAGTCTTGATCATAAAAACACAATGATGAAAGCTAGGAAGATTAATATTGTCCTTAAAATGACTATCCATGTTACAAACATGTTCAGAATTGGTGCTAATGATGTCCGGATTACGTAATCCGAACTACATCAGCACCATGAAAAAATGGTGTTTAGGGGGTGTTCGGGTTCTATAATCCGAAAAACTTAAATAGCGCGCCCTATTTTTTGAGATTTTCGGATTTTTTCGGATTACAAAATCCGAATTGGTGAAAAACTCATTTTTTTCACCCTATAACAAAGGAAAACACTGGTTCGGATTTTAAAATCCTGACGATCTCAAGGGCATTTTTGAAAGAAAAAAAAGGGCGCGCGAGAATTACATAGGGTGGGAAAAGTAATGCTCTACCTTTTTTATCAATGTTTTTAAAGCCCACAAATTTATAGCCCATTACTCCTTTAGCCTTCTAACCCTGGTATCATCATGTTTCTTTTCCCTGCCGTTTCCAACTTCTTCTCTGTTACATCTTACAAGGTTCCTTTCTTCTTCTTCCTTTTGATCCTTTCATTTTCTTCACAGATCTAAACTGACTTTGTTGTTTTTCTATCATCTCTCTCCTGATGCAACCCTACAGCACATTTTCCTCTATCCATCTAAGTCCTCCGGTCATATTTATAAACAAAAAACAATTTTTAGGTTCTTTGAATACCCTGTGTATTTAGTATTTAATAAAAACCAAATACGTTATTCAATGAACCTAAAAAGTACTCACTCCGGTCCTATTTACAAAAAAATAATTGACTTTTTAGATACATTGAATGATTTATGTATTTAGTTATCATTCAATGTATCTAAAAAAATCAAATGTTTCTTGTAAAAAGGACAGAAGGAGTAGTATTTTACTTATAGATATTATCAGAGGGAGCTCCTTTTATGATTCCGAGTCTTTTCCATAAACATTTATATGTAACATAAAAAAATAATGGGAAAAATAAGTTGTGGCTATAGTTTTCCCTTACTATACTAACATTATCATCTCGTATAATAAAGCTCAAACAAACAAATATCATTTGAATAGAAACACTTTTTTAATGTCAAACTAGGAACAAATTATAAAGAAATAACTTTTAAGACAAACAATAAGAAAAAGAAGGAATAAGAGAAAATATGGATTGTATTTTTAAGACAAACAATAACAATTGCACACTTCTTAATTCATTGTACACATATTAGATGTCCTTCTCCAAGTGGAGAATAGAGACAAACCACAACTATATATATTGCAATCCAAAACCACTAATAGGAAATCACTAAATTAAATTGGTACAACTAAAATAAAATAACGAGATCTTCCCAAGGAGAAATGTAGGCTTATCTTATTACTTATTGACAATTGCTATTTTGACATTCAGAAGTTTCTAATAACACAAGTAAATTACTAAAATACTCCTAGCGGTAATTAACTATCGTTGGGTTATAACTACAAAACCAGCGGTAATTAACTACCGTTGAGTTTTTGGTCTTTTACTTGTGTTGCTAAGACATATCAAATGTCAAAACAACAATCCTCTTACTTATTAGGCACCTTAATATAACCCACATGTGTGATATTTTGAACTCTAGTAAGAGTTTGAAGATCATAAGCAATCCAACACCTTGACTTATCTTTGTGGTAGAAATACCCAACACACTTACAATCCTTGGTACATTTATTTGCACAAGTATCTTCACTTACTCTATCACCAGTGGTGTGTTTGCTCATGTAATGCTCAACTCCTTCAATTTTGTAGTAATGAAATTCACTTGTTTTGCATTCTCCTAAAGGCTTAGCATTACACTTATTGCTCCAAGCAAATGTTCCATTCTCCAATGGACAACCAACACATTGACTATTCTCACAAAGCCCAAATTTTCCACATCTCTCTGGCAATTGACACTCACTCTCATCAAAATTTCTATCAAAGAGAGTGTACATCACTTGCCAAACACCATCACGTACATTAAGGAAATAAGTGTGAACTTTAATGTTACCATCAATTCCAAGCCTTAGATATGTTAAAGTGCTATTATTAACCGGCTCACTGAAAACTTTCATACCAAGAAAGGCAACATTGACAAAAGATATTTCCATTCCAATCTCAAATTGATTAGATATGAGTGTGACATTTTTTAATAACACTTGTTGAACTGAAACCCAATTAGATGAATTCCAATAGGGAATTGGCCTAGGTGAATTTTTACTCTTGTAATATAAAGTCAACCCTTTGGGATCGAAAACCAAACTATAAGGTCCATCAACATTTTCTTTTTCCGAAAGCCTACTAACAAGTTTTGACGGTCCATTAGCCTTTAAATATTGATCCACTAAAAGGGTATCTGTAGGATGATCAAAACTTTGCCAAACAAAATTACCTTTAGCATCAATCAAGACCATGTTACCATTTGAGAGTAACCTAAAGGCAAGAACACCTTTATTAGAAGTGTTTGTTTGCCAAACAATTCTTCCATCAGCATTAGCCAAGACAAGATTTCCATCAACACCTAATGAAAAAGTACCATTTTCACCAACTGGGTTGCCTCTATTTGCTTCCCAAACCCACCGAAAAAGCTGCTCCGAACGTTGAAGTCCCATTCGAAGAGCTAGAGTGAAGGCATTTGGGGTAGTGTTGTAGAAACCAACTTGGAATGGAGCATTGAATATGCTTATCATTCTGTAATCACCTCCATATTCTACTATGAATGTTTCAAGTTCACCTGAGTTGACAAATTTGAAGGTTTCATTTTGTGGAACGATTGCATGAGCAATGAAGGTGGAGAATGATAAGAATACTAAAGTGAGAAAAGAGGGTTTTGAGAGAAGAAAAAAGGCCATTGTAATCGATGAATGTGGTTTGATATGTGGTTGGCTTCTATTTACAGTATTCAACGTGATCTTTTGGTCAAAGTTGTCAACTCATATACTATATAGAAATCAATGGATTTGGATTAAAACCACATGAGTATGTTAGTTCAAGTCCCAGATATAAGATCTTTTTAAATGATAAATAAAAAATGTAGTGGTACTAAAATTATTAATAATTTAGTACTTCGGAATGCAATATAAACAAAAAGATTAATTGAAAAGTTTGATTGTGTATCCGATAGATAAAATTTGTGTAACATTTAAATTTATTTTAAAAGAATTAATATAAAAATAATACATAATCTTGAATGATTAAATGAATGTATATCCAACAAAAAATTATAATTGTATTCACCATTCTAGTATGGATGAGAAGGATGCCAAATGAATATATTGTCGTGTTCTATTCTATCTAGCTGTCCGCGACAAAATGAAATGATATATTTTTTTTTGAAACGAATACGAAATGATATTTTATAACTTGCTTTTGATTTAGTTGAACATGGTGGCATTTAATGCGTATATTTGGATAAGATAAGGTCTGTAGAATCAATTTCTTTCCAAAGTTAGTAACCCAAATTTTGTTTTTCAATGTTAACTTTTTTTTTTTGAGAATAAGAGTCATGGGGGTGTCGAGGATGACATCGTAGACCTCGAGAAAAATTAGTTAAAATGTATAGGATTAAAGAACTAAATACGTACATTTTCTTTCTGCATGGATGTTTTGATATAATTTTTTATGTTATCATTGCTTAGGTTATTTTCTGCCTGGTTCTCAGTCTATTCCGATTGTAAAATCTAGATTTTTAAATGTTTACATCTAAAAATAATTGTCCTGTTAGTAGAATTCAGCAAGTAGGCCATTGCAACAATCAAGAGAGTAAGCCCTTCAACTTAGTGAAGGATAGGTGATGCCATAACAATCAAGCGAGTGAGATGATTCTTTCTAAAGGCCGCTGACTCATAACATGCGTCGTTGGAGGCTCAAAACTAAGTCACAAACGTAGTGGGACTGGATAATGACGAATTACCCACAATTTACTACTCTTAACCCCGACAACCACTACGAGGAACGAGGTTCTGAACACGATCAATAATGGAGTTGCGCATAAAGAAATCGTGTCAACAAATCCTGTCGAGGAGAGGAGAACGAAAAAGTGTTTCTAGCAAGAAATGCTTCATGGATTTATAGCTCGAATACTTCTTTTTTTTTTCTTCCGTAGAATATCTATATCTCCATCTCATGAGCGATATTCATTTAAGGTAATGTTGTCAATCAGTTCTCTCACTTACTCACCTGACTTGATCTTCATAAACCACATGTTGATGCATCCAAGAGCATGCTTATTATTGTGCCTTCACACCGGTAGTGAACATTTGCATTGTCTATATCTCATCAAATTTGTGCCATGAACATCTTTTCAAAAGCAATTTTAACCTCTCCCAAGCGTCATAAATTGATTCACCATTTTGCTGGATAAACTTATAAATCTCTTCCTTCCTCTCCAAGTATTTAATGATTGGAAAGAAAAGTTCGAGAATCTGCCTCTTCAATTGGTCATAAGTAGCGATTGTGCCACTTGGAAGTTCTTCGAACCAATATTTTGTGTGGCCAGTGAGTGAGTATCCGAACAACCTGAGCCTCTTGTATGGTTTTGAGACGCTGGGTGGTTTTGTAAGATTTTCCAAAGAATTGGTTGTCCTTAAGAGCATTTAGGGTTGAGTTCTCGGTGTCGAAAGCGATTGGATTCTCAGATTGGAACCCAAGGGATACCTCCTCCAAGTTGTCAAGCATTCCATAGTCTCAAAGTATGATACGCAAAATATCTCCCATCTCGGATTTTTCGGATGAAAAATCACTATCGCCTGGAGTAAGACAGATGCTACTATGGTATCTTCTTATTTGCCTAACAGGTTGAGTCTGGCAATTTTTTCTATTACTGAGTCAAAGAGTATGGTACCTGAAAATGCACCTCACATAGAACAAATTCAAAATACCTTTAGTTGGACTGCACAAAAGAAATAAACACAAAAAACAACTGTTCCTTTTTTCCTTTGCATTTTAAACTATAAGATAAAATAAAAACATACGAAAATATTTTTGAAAAATAAAACAAACAAAATAAAGATATGAGTGAAAATTAAATTAAAACTATACTAAATCAAAATGATTTTTTTGGGTTTTATATAAATAAAACAAAAAACAAAATAAAAGAAACAAACCAAAATAAAATAAGTAAAACAAATTGCCTTGTTGAAAAGATAAAAAATCTCGAACTCCGGCACCAAAACTATGATGATAAAATTGGCAAGATGATTACACTAGGTCATACTCATGTTTTTAGTTTATTTTTATACCTTTTTGAGCAAGTTATAGAGTCTTTTTCATGAATTACATGCTGAAATAAGTTGATAGTTGTGAGAAGTGTTAAGAGGTCATATGACTATGAAATAGGGAAGTTTTGCACAATTTTGAGAAGATTTTGGAAGCTTCAGTTACTGGAAAAATCGTGTCACGATGGACCTGTATCATGGCACGTCTAAAGGAGCATTAGGATCTGGAGTTTGTTATTTTTCACTGCATCGTGACACGTTGGGAATCAATCGTGGAACGTTGACCCAATCATGGCACGTTGACCTGCATCGTGATATGTTGGAGACTGTTACACAAAGTTGTCTATAAAAAGCCAGTTGTGATTTTAGGCCAAGGGTTCAATTTTTAGGAGACTTCAGAGCATAGGAGGCCGCCAGAGACCTAGAAACACGTCGTGTATCTCACACCAACTCATAGTTGGTTCCGATTTATGCATGTTTCATTATTCCTTTGTTATTGATTGTCTTAGTTATGAGTATCTAAACCCTTTTCAATTAAACCATGAGATGAATCTATTGTAAGCTGTAATCATGTAATTTGTTATGAACTCTCTTTGACATTAATGGAATTCTAGCACTATTCAGCTTCTTAATTATATGAATTGATCTTAGAATTTAATTAACTACTAGCCATATCTGTTAAATCCGACCTCATAATTCTGTCTGACTTAACATATTAAGCTAGCGATAAAAAATTGTTGAGTTATGACTTAGGAATTAACAGACTTGTAATACTTCCAACGGTTATGAATCGACTTAAGAGATGAAGAGATTATAATTTAGGAAAGAGTTTTGACTCAAAAGATTGATCAAAACTATTGTGTTAATTTGTCGTAAAACTAGGTGAACATTGAGAGAGAAGAGAGGCAAGTTATTTTATAGTGAGTAATAGAGGATTCGAAGGCTTGACCACTGGTAACCTTAATTTTCAAAACCAACTTTAATTGTATTTTTTCTTATTTTTATGCACCCAAACCCAACAGCCTAGGGCAACCCCCTATTTTAACAATGAAATTTCAAAGTAGAAATTAACAACAGTCATTGTGGATACAAATTTATTATTTTTACTTCGATAATTTTGGTACACTTGTCAAATATCTAACAAGTTTTTGGCGTCGCTGCCGGGGGCCGTCGAATCAGTTTGACTTGGCAATTTTCTTATTATTTAGGATTTCTTTCATTTATATTTATTGTCTATATATTAAAATAAATTGATTTTTTTTTTTTTATGATTTATGCTCTTCATGTCTATTTCATTGTTCTTTGCTACTAAAAATTGTATCGAAGTTTTGTAGCAATAATAGATAGGGTTTGCACTAGTTAGTAATTGGTCAAAGTGTAGTCATTAGGAATAATTTATTGCAGATTAGTGACAATAGTTTGACGCTCATTCATACCTATCAAAAGTTACATGCATACATAAGGAATTAGGATATTGTAACTAGAGAAGGCTTATAGCTGCGTAATTATGGGACTAGCTATATTGTTCAAATATCTTGAAATCAAGTAGAAGTGGACTAAGTTACCAAACATTGAAAGAGAAGTGAATCGAAAAAAAAACTAATTATTCTCCTTGCCTTGATTTTATTAACTTTAATTTCTCTTACACAACAAAACATATGCCATGTGCATTCCTCGAATTTATACATCCTAGTTAAAATTGATATTTCTAAGTAGAATTTTCACAGTTCTTGTGGAGACGAACTTTTATAAATATTACAACTTAACGACACTTTAATATACTTGCCAAATTATTCATCACTTATGGTAACCGAATACATTATCGAAGAGAAAAGAATAGTAACATACCCTAGAAAAAGTGGAATGGGGAGGGAAACACCCTCTTTGATGCTCTTGTCGTACTCCATTGCCTCTGAACCGTCAGATTTCGGAATGAATGATTTTTGGCGAAACAATATTTAAATAGACAATTTTCTCACTAAGGCATGTTTGGGGTACGTGGCCGAAAAGCAGCACAAAAAAGTTTTTTCTGCTTCAACGCGTGGCTAGCATGGACCACAGTTCTTTAGCATGCGCGGGGGCACACGAGGTCAATACATGGAGTGCATGGATCAAATATATCTTTTTCCTTGTTTTCTTCGTTCTTCATGTACTTTCCATTCTTAATATGAGCTTGGGATTTGGGACGAAATTCCCCTGAATTGTTTTGTCTTCAGATCTTTGTTGTGCATGATTCTCTAGCTTATGTCACTTCCATGAGGTCTTGCTTTGTATAATTACATGATTTATACCATAGAAGACGCAAAACACCTATGGAGTTATTTAATTAAGGAAAAAAGTGAATTAAAACGACTTAGATCAAAACATTACAAACCATTTTCCAAACCATGAGAAACGAGTTAAGATCCTCTCAATTTATGTTTTTCTCCATTTCTTCCATTTGGAGAGATAAAGAGACATAAAATCTTGAAAAAAATAAAAAATAATTAATGATGGTGGGACCCACATAGTAGTAGGACCCACTATCTATTTTTTGTGTGTATCTCTCTCCAAATTGTATATTCCATTTATTTTGTCAAATGGAGAGGATCTTAACCCATGAGAAACTCACTTTAAATCTCTAGAATGTCTTCAAATGCACAAATATCTTATATCATATTCTATTCATTGTTTTCCCTACTAATCTCATTTAATAAAGGTCAAATCATAAAATATTTTTTGAATCAAAAATCCATTCGTTGATTTCCAACTACGAACAACCAAAAATTTCCGGCTTATAATTCAATCAAGTTTAGAAAGAATAAGATAAAAAATTAAATGTATAAATTTAATTTGGAAATTGTGCATTCATAATTTTTGAATTTTTAAACTACTACGTGTACTTGTTAGTATTTTCCAAAAATTTATCTTTTTAATGTAATATTTAATTTTTAATTCTATTTTTAAATCCTTATCTTTGTGCCCTTAAGACACGAGTATTTTTTTTTAAGGCAAACAAATTTATTGGACACTTGTTAATTTATTGTACCAAGGATTGCAAGTGTGTTGGGTATTCCAATCTAAAACCACTATTAGGAAATAACTAAATTAAATTGATACAATTAAAATACAATACCAAGACTATCCTTAGGAGGAAGGTAGTCTAATTTTATTACTTATTAGGCACCTTGATATAACCCACATGTCTAGTATTTGCCACTCTAGTAAGAGTTTGCAAATCATAAGCTATCCAACACCTTGAGTCATCTTTATGGTAGAAATACCCAACACACTTGCAGTCCTTGGTACATTTGTTTCCACAATTAACTTCACTTACTCTATCACCAATAGTGTATTTGATCATATAATGCTCAACTCCTTCAATTTTATAGTAGTGAAACCCACTTGCTTTGCATACTCCTACAGGCTTAGCACTACAATTATTGCTCCAACCTAAGATTCCATTCTCCAAAGGACAGCCAACACATTGATTATCCTCACAAAGCCCAAATTTTCCACATCTCTTTGGCAATTGACATTCACTCTCATCAAAATCTCTATCAAAGAGAGTGTATGTCACTTTCCAAACACCATCTTGAACATCTAGAAAATATGTGTAAAATCTGATATTACCATCAATTCCAAGCCTAAGATATGTTAAAGTACTATTCTTCACTGGCCTACCAATGATACTTTTACCAAAAGTGGTAGAATTGGCAACAAAAAAATCAAATCCATACTCAAAAGATTCTGGATCAGATTTAAGTGTGACATTTTCTAATGAGCCTTTTTCAAATGAAAACCAAGAAGATGAAAACCAATATTTAATTGGCATAGGTGAAATTTCACTCTTATAATACAAAGCCAAACCTTTAGGCTCCAAAACCAAACTATAAGTACCATCAACATTTTCTTTTTCTGAAAGCCTACTAACAAGTTTTGAAGGGCCATTAGCCTTTAAATATTGATCCACCAAAAGGGTATCTGTTGGATGATCAAAACTTTGCCAAACAAATTTACCTTTAGTATCAATTAAAACCATGTTACCATTTGAGAGTAACCTTAAGGCAACAACACCTTTATTGGAAGTGTTGGTTTGCCAAACAATTCTTCCATCAGCATTAGCCAACACAAGATTTCCATCAGCACCTAATGAAAAAGATGCATTTTCATCAACTGGGTTGCCTCTATTTGCTTCCCAAACCCACCGAAAAAGCTCTTCAGACGTTTCAAATCCCATTCGAAGTGCTAGAGTGAAGGCATTTTGGGTAGTGTTGTAAAAACAAACCTGGAATGAAACAGTGAATATGCCCATCATTCTGTAATTACCTCCATATTCTACAATGGATTCATCAAGTGCACCTGAATTGACAAATTTGAAGGTTTCATTTTGTGGAACGATTGCATGAGCAATGAAGGTGGAGAATGATAAGAATACTAAAGTGAGAAAAGAGGTTTTGGAGAGAAGAAAAAATGCCATTGTGATTGATGAATATGGTTTGATATGTGGTTGGCTTCTATTTACAGTATTCAACGTGATCTTTTGGTCAAAGTTGTCAACTCATATACTACATAGAAATTAATGGATTTGGATCAAAACCACATGAGTAGAGTTCCATTTCAAGATATAAGATCTTTTTAAATAAGAAATAAAAAAAACGTAGTAACACAAAAATTATTAATCATTAGTATTAGTACTGCATAATGCAATATGGTCTAAATTTTAGTAGATAATTTGATTAGGTATCGATACTCCGTATATAAAATGTGTGTAAAATTCTTGACCAAAAAAAAAAAAGTGTGTAAAATTAAAATTTATTTTAAAATAAACTAATATAAAAATATGATAATACGACCTTACATTGAATAATTGGATGAGAGTTGTATTCACCATTCAGATATTGTTGCCAAATGAAATATATTACCTTGTTCTATCTAGCTGTCCATGACAATATGAAAGATATTTTATCACTTGCTTATGATTTGGTTGAACATGATAGCATTTATGATGTTTGGATAAGATAAGGTTTGTAGAAAAATTAATTTCTTTCTAAAGCTTGTAATAACCAAAATTTTGTCTTTCACATTATATTTGGCTGTGAGGAGAAATTGAGAAGAGAGAAGAGAGAAATATATGAAAAATAGAGTAGATTTGATGTATTGTTTGATATAAGAGAAAGAAGAGAGAAATAGAAGAGAATTGATTATTTTTTAAAGTACAAAAATACCCTGGAATTAAAAACATATTCTAACAAAATTAAATTAATCTTGTAAAAAAAACAAAATTAAATTAATTAATTATATTTTGTTTTAAGGGAAATTAATGGATTTTATTATATACTTTAATTTTTATATTAATTAGATCAACTAATTAATTATTAATCTTGACATTATAATATAATAATAAACTTAATTATAATTTACTATTTTATTGAACTAAGTTAGTAATATTTCCACGTTGAACTAAGATTGAAAATGACGAAAAAGGTGGACGATGATGTGAAAGTTGAAAATAAAAGTTCGGAAGGTGTCGAGCATGATGTCGTAGATCTCCCCAAAAATTAGTTAAAGTGTACAAAATCAAGGAACTAAATACAATTCGTCAATTTCTATATGCAAGGATAGTTTGATACAATTTTTAAAGTTTTCATTGATTTAGTTATTTTCTATTTCTATTTATTTTTTCTCGATGTCAATGTGTTCAGATTGTAAAATATGGATGTGTAAAATACACATTTTTGTCTTTTTTTTGTCGTCCGAATACTATATATCAAAAGAAAAAACGCGACTGAATTTTAAAATTCAAACAAAGATATTTTAAGCAGTTTGTAAGGCACCCGAAAATAAGGTGAAGGATGGGAGAGTCTTACTTCTCTTATGGCCATGATTTTCATGCTAAGTAATTGATTCTAAGAGTTTTGTAGCACATATTACATTAACCCAATACTCATGTGCACAATTATCCATCAGATAGTATAAACAAAATAAATACTATTACTTTTTTCACCTTATGTCATTATCGCGTGCCCTATTTTTTTTCTTAAAATATCTTTTGTTCGAATTATATAATTCGAACAAAGTTTATGAGTATATAGTCCGAACAGTATAAAAACTGTTGGAAGACAAAACACCTTAGAGATGTTTGTGTTGGTCTCATTTAAAAATACGTTTCGGATTATATTATCTGAAAAGTGTCAAACACCCCAGAAGAGGCAAATTATGGTGTAAAAAACACATATTTCGAATTATATAATCTGAAATGTCATAAAACAATTCGGATTTATATAACCCAAAAGGTATCGGAACATAAGCAGAGCCAGTTTTTTCTTTGATACATACAAATTATCTAATCCTTTGATATAAACATGCATTCATGAATAAATAAAAAATGTTGTAATGGAAACGGTAAGAAGCGACCTAATTTTCAAACCTAAAATTAAAAATAAATTATCCATAGGTTACAAAGAAAATATTCAAACATAAAATTAAAAACATAAAATTTGCTCAAAATACTACTACAACATCATATAACTACCATGATAAATCCACCCTCCATGAACCTCCGCCAGAATTGATTCAAAACTCGCCCATTCAGCCGCCCTTCTTTCCACCACACCACTGTCCATGATGGACAAGACATGGTCTCTATTACAGCCCAACCTTCCGGTTAGCTCTAGGTACCCATGCTCTCCCTCTTGCTCAGTAGCAATCTCATCAAGGGCCTCCTGCTCAGCTGGCCTTGGGATATGAACATCCTCCTCTGAAGCTATGAGGTGTGGATGTGAAATAGTATACAACCATCTTATGTAACCATATGACGTCGTAACACCTGTAATAGCAGAATGTCCCAAGTCTTGATCTTAGTATATAATCAAGATAGTGCACATAGTGGCGACTGATCTATGCTAAGGTCGTATGGGGACTTGAACTGTCACATGGATGTTTGGGGACAGTCTAGTCAATACCAAACTAATGAAGCACCCGCTCCGACAGATATCACATCCTACGTGTTCCGTATTTGAGCCATCCAAAGTAAAGACTGATCGACTCGAACGGACATATCTGACAGTGTTCAGCGTGTGGGGACATGTAAAACCCCTCAAATCCAGCACATCCAGATGCGCTTTGTAAGGATGAGGTGCAGCCAGACCCTTTAGCAGTAGAAACACCATATCACGTGGTTGTTGATTGTCATCATATCCACCTCATGCATCCCTGACACCGATATCCTTGAAGTGTTAAAATACCAAAGCCTGCAACAAAGTCAACAACTTATAAGTATACAAACAATAAACATACAAGTGAATAAACAAGCATTCCATTATTATTTATTTATACCTGCAACAAAGTTAAGTATCCTAACAGGTGTTTGGCCTTATAATGGGAGGCATTCTTAAACTCCTTGTACAAGTGTGCAATGGCAGCTGCTCCCATGCATAATCAGAGACAAGCTTCAGGTCTCTAAAGTACCTCAAGTACGTCACATCCACATAGGTGGCGCTCTTGTTAGTGAATATCATGATACCTGATAAGTGTCAAAAAGGAGTTAAATAGACTGTACATTTTAGGCACTTTGATTACTTGGTTTGCAAGTTATCCTGCGAAAAGCTCACAAATACTGAAGAATCACTCAATTATGCTTTTCACATCTA
>Ga0315915_1005768_pt1 | contig 15346 bp, 7 predicted proteins | sample MpolbnodulesMG_FD_207738 | JGI IMG/M metagenome (GOLD analysis project Ga0315915, IMG submission 207738) | Medicago polymorpha root nodule microbial communities from Los Angeles, California, United States - branched nodules | ecosystem: Host-associated > Plants > Roots > Nodule | place: USA... | reverse complement strand
TCAAATTATGTCTTTGATACAATTTCTGTGTTCCATACATGGAACATACTTTCCATGACTTAATACTTGTCAACAAAGCCATAATCTCAGCATGTACAATATTATATATTATTAACCCTACATGCTCAAAGAAACTGTGAAAAATTTCCATGATAATCTACAATCAAAGCACAGATGGTTGTATTGTTGTATAAACAGCTAATGTTTGTTGAGTGTTAAGGTGTGGGATAAGAACCTAGTTTCCGTTGTGATGTGATACTCCCTTTTGGATATACATGAAAATGCTCATGGCTCCCGATGCTATTCTAATTTTCTAGCAAATTCGGTTTCACTTTGTGCAAAATTCTTTGATACTCGATAGATGCATTGATTTCCTGGTTCTGTAACAAGAGGAACTGTATTTACACTTTGAAATATTATGCTTTAGTACATAAGTAGCGTGATGCATTCAATAAGCCCTTTCAATCTCTTCAGACAAGAACCCGTTTAATAACTTAACATCAGGTTAAATCTAGATGAATTAAGGAAGTTGTTGTTTTTTGGCCAGATTAGTTTTCTACTAGGAGACAGGAATACAAAAGTCAGAATGTGATGGATTTAGTATTTTATAATAACTTTTTTTGTTTAGTATTGAATTGTAATTCCTGCAACCTTATTAATTCAGCTGAGGATTAGGAATTAAGGTAGTCTTAGAGGTGACTTGGGACCTGGGAGTGTGCTCCTCCTCGATGTCTCAGGTTCGATTCTCTCCGGTGTCAATTTGGGTGGGCTAGTTTAGCTTCTTCAAAAAAAAGGTAGTCTTAGAGGTGGATCATAGTAACATAATACGTATCGTGAATTGGTTTGCAAGCACCCAATTGCGGTACTTCTATGAATTCTCTCGTGCAAATTTGTGACTATTTCACCGCAAAATGCATACTGGACGTTTGCCTTTGAGTTGGTGAAATGTGTGTGGTGCATCTCAACATGTATGTGGGAATATAGGTCACTAAGTGTTCTGTTTTTGATATAGTGCATGATTGCGGTTGATGTTTCATGTTTGGGTGAGTATAGCTGGTTTGCATTGTATTTTATAATGTGTTCTTTAACTTGTACTCTTTTGCCAGTGGTGTTACTTATGATGTGTGTGGTGTGGATTCTCTGATGTTTGCGCGAGAACGACCCTACTATTCAATCATTTTTGTATGTTAGATCAATCAAAACACTGAGATGATGACAGGTGGTTATTTTGTTCTGATTCCAACTGTTGATTTCGGCAAAAATTATAGATTAAGTACTTGATTTATTATTAGGAAACTTTAGTCATTGAAATTTAAAGTAGGCACGCTTGAAATTGGTGGTTACCTAGATGTTGTACACTTGCAATCTTAGAGGATCATAATCTATTTAGTGATTTGGGAGGAACCTTGTGTGCTAGGTGTGTGTTCTGTTTTTGCCTAAATGCATAAAAAAGATCGCATCAAAGTTTAAGTTGTTGTAGCTTGGATTGATTCTGAACTTGTCTCTAAGTATCCTAAATGCCAAGCTCTTTTTGCTCAGCATAATATTGTATGGTTTCTTGTGAGCATCTTGCATTTGAATCTGTTCAAGAACATAGAAAACATATAAAATGAGCATTTGGACATACTTGTACAATAGGACGTAGTAGTTTCAATTTTCATTTGGAAATTGACAGACAGTGTAACAACTATAAAGAATTTGTTTCTATTAGTGAAGTTTGTTGCATTGTGATTTTTCTGTTACTTCTAGCAATGTGATCATGTTGGAATCAGAATGAGTGACTATCAGATAGAAGTATGACGTATTCTAATAAAGTCGAATCCAACATTCAGCATTCGCTCTAATAAAGTGGAGAAATGTCAATTTCAATAGAAGCTAGCCAGCATACTATTTGACGGAGGGAGAGATAGGAACGGATGCTTACATAATCGACCTCAAACCCTAAGCCAAAACAAATTCTTCTCTTCTCAAGAGCAAGAGTAAGAAGCTCTCAACTCTATTCATAAAGTTGAGATGACTGTTGCAGATGAAATTGAAAAGATTGCCAAGTGTAAAGAAAGCTCCAAGTGAGGAAAAAATTTGTACATTTTGACGCCTATGCGTGCATTGAATTACAAATATTTTGTTTATCCTCTAGGCTGTCTTTGCAAAGAGGCAATGATTGTTGAGGAAAAGTAAAATGCAATTTGTGTGAACTCATATTCTGATGATTTCTTGCCATGGCCAATGAAATTGCATCATCAATGGTCTAGATAGTTTCAATTCACTCAAGATAGTTTCATTTGAAATTTACAGAAATGTGAATTCTTCATGATATCTAATTCTTTTGATAAAAAATTATTAAAATTGCAAAAATATAATGATATTAGTAAAGTTTATGTTGTTGATATGGACTCTTTTAATGAGTGTATTACTCATATTTAACTCAAATCTTTCATTATTTTGCTTGCATGATTCAACTAGTTTATTTAAGGTATTATTGGTTGTTTAGTCTTTTGTGAGTGTCTTATAATATGTATATCTTGCTGATGATAGGTTGATTAGTTGTTTATCTCTTTGATATTCATGAATATACACTTTTTAATGAAGATATAAGCTTTTCTTTTTTATTTAGTTGATGAAAAAATGAAGATAGAAAATTACTATACTTTTAGGCAATTCCTACTAACATTACTTCTTTTATTCAGGTACATTAATTTGTTTTGCTCATATCTCTTATGTTTAAAAGAGTTGATACTAAATCAGATTAGGATAAAAAAGTTATTATGATTAAAAATTTGGAGTTCATGAACACTTTCATTAAAAAAGAACGTTGCTTTTTAAACCCCCACTTTGCCCAATGTTAATGCATTTGCCTCATTTCCATCGTTTTTATATTATGGGCTGAGTCATGTTACGAATTAAGGCAGATGGGCTTTAAACTTCGCTATCAGCACCCCCATTTAGCTAACAGCTAAAAGAGGAATAATTTTATACAAGTTCTAATATTTTATTACTATATTTGTTCCAAACAGAGATTTAGTATTTTCCTGATGATAATACTAAGGATTAAGTTGATGGAAGTGTGAAGTTTCAATCACTACTAGAAAAAGCAAAATTAGCAAGGGAAATTAGTGACGGAAAAAATGAAATTCCTCACAAATTCCTTGGTCACAAAATTTAGTGACGGAATTAGAGAGGGATTTCACGTTTTCCCTCACTAAATATCCCTCACTAATTTTTGTTTTTTTTAGTAGTGAATAGAGATAATTTTAGAGACTTTAAACAACCAAGATAAAATGCTATTCTCCTTATTTCATAAAACTCAGTTTCCTCCTTTATTATAATAAAATTTTCCTCCTCCTTAAAATTAATTACTTATAATTTTACGACTCAAAAAGTTTAAAATAAAATAAAGATTTAATGATTTTTTTTGTGGTGGTTGGGGTTCGAACCTCAGACCTTGCATATATAACGCATTTCCCTATCAACTGAGCTAAGCTCACGAAGACAAAGATTTAATGATTCGTTAGCATTAAACAAGGTCTCAAACACAATTTTGTTTAAACTTGCATAATTTGCATATAATTAGCATACATTTGCGGAAACACTATACTAGTTTTTGTGTGTGTAAATCGGCCATTCCCACACACAAATGTGAAGACTTCTCTCGAGTTTTGTGAAACTCTAATGAACACTCTCTACTCTTTAGTACATGCGTACAATTTCAATATTCTTTTCATAAACAAAAATAAATTAAAATAGGAGAAACCTAGGTAGGCCTATTTTCGTACCCAACTTCTGAACATCATCTCGAACTTGTTGCCTGTATTCTTGGAAGCTAAACTCTTTGTAAAGAGATGGCTTTTTACAACTCTCTATCACACTCTCATTTGAAGGGCACAAGAAATACGCCATAGAAAACCTTTCAACTTTTGGGTTTGTAACAACTCGATGCTCAACACTCTTGTAAAGTCCGTTACTCCAAGCCTACAATATCATGCATTGCCAAAAATACGCAATTACAAATTTATTTAAGGATTTAATCGATATGTTGTAACGGTGTAAATTATTTATACTGTCAATCAATCATAATTCATAATTGTTGGATCACTAAAAATATCTGACTTTTTGAAAGAAAAAAAATATCTGCTTAAACATATACATCTTAATCGACATACAAAAGAAAATTTATGATGGTTTCACAACCTAAAAAGTTTTAATTGGGAAATAAGCATTTTACTTCTAAAAATAACATTATGGTATAAATTTAATTTGGAAATATCATTGGATGCACTTATATATAAACATTAAACTTTGCAAGTACCTGGAATAAGTCACCTATGTTGATTATAAGAGCACTAGGATTTGGTTTAACTGCAATCCATTTCTTGTCTTTTACCAATTGCAATCCTCCTACTTGATCTTGATATAATATGGTGAGGAAGTCACTATCAGTGTGTGGCATTAGACCATGAATCTCAGAAGCTATGGAACATGGAGGATATCGGTTCAATCGAAGATAACAAGTATTAGGCAGGCAATTTTCCTTAAAATAAGTTGACTCATGCCCCATTTTTTCAGCTAGTATATGAGCTAAAGTTTGTGCAAGGTTGGATGATATGATAGCAAATTGTTCAATTGTTGATCTGCAAAAATATATGCATTCATAGGAGTTAATTAAGATTGGTTTATTAATTACATTTAATTTGTCTATGCTAGTAACAACTTTTTTTTACATCATCATGTTGGATTAATTATTTAATTAATCAATTATGGATTGACAATAATCAATTATTATAAGTTAATGTCATAATATAAATTATGGTTTGTTGTGTTAAGCACTAATTAGTTGATGAATATGTGTGATTAGACTATTCTTTCTAAATGGACCATAATAGGTTGGACCATTTAGCTAAGCCCAATGAGAGGTCCCTGCCCTCAGCTGTTTAGCTATTTAAACGTCATTCCATCAGACGGTTAAACTATTCTGAACATTCTGGTGCTAAACGGAATGAGGGTAGTCATCCCTCTCATCCTTTTGACAGTTATCCTTCATCAACTTAATTCAAAGGTACACAATTTCTTTATTGCTATTCTTTATTATTGATGATATGCTATAGCTTGTATCCAGTGATCCATGGCTAAATTCTAAAAAAATTTATCACATCAATCAATAAATTGTAGCTTTTTTTTTTAGCAACAATAAATTATAGCTGTTGTATTATTAAATAAAATTTGGTCGGCATATTTTACCTTTATTTCACTAATAAAAGAAAAATAAGCAATCAAAATTTAATGGGAAAAAATTTCTCTTATTCTCTCATCTCTAAATTTAGTGTGAAAGTTTGAGACTTTTATATAAAAAATTTCCAATTATATTTTTGAAACTTTTATTTTTTCTAATCATGATAGAAACATATTCTATATAAAAAAAAAAAATTCCCATTATATTTTTGAAACTCTTGGTTCTCTCATCTCTAAATTTAGTGCGAAAGTTAGAGACATTTTTATATAAAAAATTCCTCATTATATTTTTTAAACTCTTCTATTTTTTCTAACCAACCATGATAGAAAGATATTATACCAAAACTTTTATTTGATATAGTGCATATAGAATAAGACCTTAACCAGTTGAATAATTTATCTAAGAAAAGAATAAATGATGGATAGAAAGTACTCCATCTGGTCTTGAAAATAAAGAAAATTATTTTTCATTTTCATTAAATAAATAATGCATTTAATTTATATTATAGACTAAATATATTATTTATTGAATGAATTTTTAAAAAGGATATTTTCTTACGTTCGAGATCAGAGGGAGTAGTCAAATTTATTCGCAGCAAGAATATACATACCTAAGTGTATTTGGTTGAGCATTGGATTCTAATACATCCTTTAAAGGGATATGAAATGCCTCTGACCAAGATAACTGTCCAACACATGTGGCAGAAGGTGTTCCCCAACGGTAACTACCAGAAGAGAATTGCAAGAATTTGTCCTCTTTGGTCTTTTTATCAAATGGAAGCTTAAACACTTTCTCTTGCTCACATTTCAACCTACTGAAAATGTCATTTGGAATTCCATGATTTATCACCTGGAAGAAACCCCATTCTTGTGAAGCTCTAGCTATCTCATACTTGCATGCTTCCCTTACCATTTCATTGTCGTCTTCTAAACGGCCAAGATCGATCACCGGAAGTTCGCATTCCTCCACCACTGCGAACTTTTTGTCGTTGGGGAAATTATTACAATTGTTTTTGGTTTTGTTCAAGAGGATCTTGTATGCTTCTTCAAATGGTGGGTCAGAAACTGGGTCCATTTGTTAGCAACTGATCGATCATGAGATGGGATGTTAAAATAACGATAAATGACATAAATTAATAAATATATTTAACGTTGTATAGAAACATAAGGCAAGTCTTTCCAGTAAGTGGTCGGAGAGTAATTGTGAATTAGTTTACAAAATATTTAAAAAGATGCCGAGGAAATAATAACAAATACTCCCTCCGTCTTATATTAAGTGTTTGATTTGAGTTTTACACGAGTATTAAGAAAATAATTAGTAATTTTGATTTCAATGGTAAAATATATGTCACTAACTAAAATATTCTTATTAATTATAGTTAGTGTAGTAGTTAAAGATGATTGAAATGCAATAAATTATGGCATACTAGTTAAAAAATAATAAATATTGTATTGATATTGTAAAAGAGACATATAATTTAAAACGAAATAGAATTTGAAAAAAATACCCTAATTTAAAACTGAGGAAGTAATTTTTATATTCAAAATTATATATTTTTTTTAATTTTTTTTTATATACTAATAACTTTGCATATGTTTATCTTGCAGTCTATTTTGGATTGGTCAGCAAAAACTCTTTATAATTGTGAGTTGAGGTTGCATATTGTTGTTTACTGCATGTCTACATCTATGACCCACATAACCTTGAGTTGACACTATCACATGGTCACATCTAGGTAGAATTCAAAGCACGTGATTGGGTGATTGGATATGTTGACTTTTAATTTGAATTTTCAATTATTATGTGTAAGGTTAAGCTAACCTTTTACCAAAATGATTAAAAAGAATCCTTGTTTGTTGGTTAGTTATGGTTAGATAATCTCCTAACACTGCTATGCAGGTTCTAGTGCCACAAAAAATACCTAGTACATTCACATAGATAAGAAAAATTAAAAGATAAAAGTAAAAGCTGATATGATTAATTTTTCAATTTATTTTTTCTTCTAATTGTGTGTGCGCTCAAATACTTTTCATTTAGGGTTATGTCCATAGAAGAGTTGCTCTATGTAGAGAAAGTTTATTATGTCTTTTTTAATTATTATTATTATTATTATTATTATTATTATTATTACAAATAAATGTTAGTTGTTAGTTACTAAAATGTGTGACAAATTTTGACTTTGAACATGTTATGTTCTCACAAATTTTGACAAAGACATATGCATTGTTCATCTTTTAATCACATAGTTAACACAATTAAAATGTGTGATTAATTACATTTTGCAACTCATTAATAATTCGGAGTTTAATTTATATACGTTGTCGTTGTCAGTGTATACAAGTTTTACACATGCATAAAATTATGTATTATTGTATCATTTCATGAGTTAAAAATACAAGATTTATGATACTTTATTAATTAACTTGACACCACATTATTAAATGCGTAAAACTGTTGGACACTAACGATTTATATTATTATTTTTTTAATCAGTAGACCCTGACGATTTATATAAATTAAATTCTAGTTTACAGTGAACCTAATTAATCATGTATTTAATATGCATTAACCATATAATGAACAAAACAAAATGAATAATTTTTTTTATAAAAAAATGAATAATTTTATATCAAAACATTCATTGTGTTGAAATATAGGTGATATTTATTACTTCCTTCGTCCCATAATACATGACACAGTTGACCCTATTACGCATACCAATGCATAATTTTGAGGTTAAATATGTTGAATAATATATTAGAAAAAATTATGAAAATTTGATATTTTGAAAATACTCATCGAGACGAATCTAACGACATCTTATATGAGATTATTTATCTTTGTATATTAGTAGAAAAATATGATCAAAGTAAGTTAGATCAAAATTGCATATTTTCAAATGGGTCATCTATTGCGGGACAGAGGGAGTAACATTTTTCTAGAGGATGATATTCATTCTATTGAACATACATAACTATATGTGTTAACTAAGTAACGTTTTTCCTTTTCGAAAAATAACTATGTAAAGTGTATATTTTGTGAATAGTGGCATATTTATACAATGTCAACAATAAAATAGAAACATACTCTAGACAGTTAATTTCAAATTGACATACAAAGGACTAAAAAAGTATATACCTTATGTGTATGCCAAGAAGGATGTTGTTACATGTAGAGGAACAACTTCAATGAACAATCTTTTTAAGTTGCTAATGGAAAATATAAGAAAGAATGTAATATGGAAAGAGTGAACTAGTAGCTGATAATTTATAGGCAACAAAAGCATCAATTATTGTCAAAGATAGCAAGGACGGTTTTTGATGATTAAAAGCTTATGCTAAAGAAAAGACCACGCGGCTCATGGCGGCATCAGAGAAAATTAATACTGCATCTTTCAATAGAGAAAATTAATACTACATCTTTCAATAGTATATGTCTTTCATTTTGGGGTTTTTGGTGTTTTTATTTTCTCTTTTTGGTGTATACTTGCGATTTTTTTTGGTCAAGTAGCATAGTGACTAGTGCTCACTCATTTTTAATGTGAAGAAATGGGGTGTCAGAGGTTCGAACCCCAACTCCTGCATATAATATGCAATATCACTACCGACTGAGCTACCATTATATATATAATATTTTTCCATTAAAAAAAGGTATATGCCTTTCATTTTATTTTACTTTACGTAAATCCAGTGTCCTCTGTACGCAACTGTGAAAACTAATTTATCTAGCCCCGTGAGATTCAAATGAGCGATAAACTTGAGAGTTTTAACGCCGTTGTATTTCTAAAGTTGAATTCGAACTTAAGATCTTGATTAAACTATAAAAGTGCGTTTGTTTCAAGTCGTATTCGTAGATTCCTAAAACTAAAACGATATAAATATATTTATCTATGTTTGTTACAAGTTTACTAAATTTTATTCTCAGGTATAAAATATTCCCGGGAATAGAAATTTTTTCCCAAAGAAAAGGGTGGGAATAAAGTTCACATGAATATGGAAATAAATTCATATTTAATTATCTATTATAATCCCTATTTTTATGTTTCCCCGAAATATTATAATGTTAAGCAAACATATTTTTTTCTAAATACCTTGAAATAAAATTTTCATCTTTATGTTTCAAGGAATATTATTCCTACAAATAAATTTGGTAAATTGAAAACAAACACATCCTAACGCGTCATATCATCTAAATGTTGTTGAGTGATCCGCGTTATATCATCTTACTGTTTTTGAGTATAGTATATGACATTTAAAATTAACTTTATTTATTTCCTTCCCTTTCCATACATTAAATTTTCTTTTTGATAACATTAATTTGATCCCGTAAAAAAAGAAAACACAATGATTTTGATATTTCTTGAAACGCATTAGCGTGTGTAACACGTAGTTATTTTATTATGAAGGTTAATAACGAGAGAAATGTTAGCAACACATCTTCTAACACACAATTTTTAACACACTCTTTTTGATTGGTTAAAATTCACATGGGATCCACCAAAAGTATATCGGACCCACATGATTTGATGGGACCCATGTGAATTTTAACCAATCAAAGAAAGTGTGTTGAAAAGTATGTGTTAGAAGGTGTGTTGTTAGCATTCCTCTAATAATAATAATAATAATAATAAAAGAAAGCGAAAGGAAGCATATCATATACATTCAAAGTTAGATGGATTCAATGTTTGGTACAAACATATGATGTGTGTGTGTGATTAAACGCAATCTGACTCATACATTAAAATCATAATGTTATAGACTTTTTAGAAAATAATGTCACATTTGTCAATTCCTTTACCAATCACGAATTTCTTCTGATTTTTGATATAACGTGAACAGTATATAGATGGATAAAGAGAGACTTGGAAGAACGAGAGCCATACTATGTGTTACAGTAATTGGTACATATAGTGCAGCATTGAAATAAAATTAAGAAGGTTAAAAATAGTGCCCCTAAAGTTAATTCATAGCAAGTTTAGCCTATGTCTGGCTGAATGTCCTCAATTGTAATTTTATTTTTTTCAAAGATTAACGTTGAGATGAACTTTGTCCCTCAACTTTGGATTCCTTAAATTCTTCTGTAGAGCGTTAGATACAATTGTTTTTTGTGTTTTTGAGTTACATTAAAAAATGCATAAAATAAAGATAAAGACAAAAGTGTAAAGAGAGAAAAAACATGAAAAATAAACTCATTTGAATGATTGGATACATTAATTAAAGTGTATGAGCTGAATATTAAAAACTATATCTATTAGGCAAACGATGTGGTCTATAGTGATGAGCCTCTCCTCGGCTAATTTAGTGGGTAATTTGTGATTTCCCCTCGTTCAGGGAAACATGGCACCTAACGTTCATCTTCAAGTCTCCTCCATGACATGATTCATTTACATAGTCTTTGGTGCGCAACTCCACTACAAACATGTTTCTTCCCTCATCCCTCTTAGCATTTGGTAGTTCTACAAATATGAAACATGAGTTTTGTGCATCGATCATTGTCTAATATAACTTAGTCTTGACTCATCAATTTAAGGCATTTAAGCCCCAAGTGCTCAAGTTGTGCACTTGAGGAAGTATTAGTCTCCCTCGCTCGATTGTCCTAACAACTGCTTAACCTTCAATCAACTAAGGGTTCTCATCACCTAATGTTTAATCATCTATTTTCCGATATCAACTAACATGATGTTTATTTTTAGGTATAAACAAATGTCCCCTGCGTTGTACTATGATAGATGTAGTTTTACATATAAAAAGTAAGCACTCGGAGTTTATCGTTCCACAAGGACTCATACAATACTAAAGCCTTTCAGCAACTAATGTAGTTTTAAGTATATAAAGAGGGTTTATTGTACATGAAATGATCCAAGCATTAAAGAGGAAAAAATACCAGAGAGAGATAATATTGTTTGGATTAGATTTTGTTAACTATGCCGTGAATCTATTTCATGCTTCTTAGATAAAAAGTCCACGTCTCTTTTAAAAAAAAATGTCCACGTCAAGCACTTTCTAAATCAGATAATCAATTTTATAGTTTAATGTCAAAAATTCATTAAGTAAGAATAAATGTATCGATGTAACGAAAGAAACTTTTATATGTATATATAAAAAAATCAAGTTTCTATATTAGATTAATAGTAACTACACGTAATCCTAACAATAGAGAGAATTAGTTATACATAATATTAATAATCTTACAATACATAGCAAGAAGATATGGAACTTCATGTTCTTTGAGAAATAAACCCTACAAAATGCATGGAATTAGGTCAAAGTAACTACAATGACTTTTTTTTATAGGAAAGCTACAATGACTCTTATAAGCTAGTTTAATGATATACTTATAACAATCTGGGGAATTTTTCTTAGATTACTTGTAAAATAAATCAATAAGTGTCGATCAAATGTGTAAAATGCAAGTCAATAAGTGCCGATAAAATGTGTAAAAATGCGTAAATTTGGGGTTTGTAATCAATGATTCATAAATATTTCATGGTTTTTAATCAATTAATATCTTCAAAGAATTTGCCTACAAATTTTTTTTGAAACACGTTCAAATAACGATACATAAATATTTCAGGGTTTGTAATAAATAAACACTTCAAATATTTCATATGTGCATGAATTTATCCAAATTACAAACACATCATCGAGTGTATATATTTAGTTCGTCATTTTGGTTCTCAAATAGGCATGCCAATAAAACATGTATCGGTGGATACCCATTTAAATATACCTCAATTTCGATGGGCATAAAATGAACACTCATATCTACCTCGAACTCATCATCAAACATGCCAACTTGTACAAAAACTACATTTTTTATCTCTCTAAAATTAAAAACCCTCAGATAAACTCTTAAATTACAATCATATGTTTATTTTAATTTCTAAGATGAGCCTCAAACAAGTTGTTTCTTCTATTTTTTTGTTTAAAAAGAATCAGATTATTGAAACGTCATAGTTTTGGACTTTTTACATTTTTAATTGATAAAAAAATATACAAAAATATGGTCCAAGTTCGTGCGGAGATGGTGCAAGGTGGGGATAGCTAAACGCTAACAGGTACAAAGCTGCGATGGGGTTCTATTTTTCACCCATCTTGATATTGGGGGCGAGTGCGGGGATACACAAACCCCATCATATTGGGGTGGGAAACACAAAATGTGTTCCCACCCCGTCTGTTGCCATGTCTATCGTCAAATGTGTCATTATGATCTTAAATTTGTTTTTTGTTAGTCAATTTATTTCTTAAAATTACAAACAAAAGCAACACTTAAAAATGCATTTATAATTTTGATACATTAAAGAACCATAATGTTAATGTGTTACATATTTAAGGATCAAAATGATTATTAGACCATCTCCATTGGGAGAGTCTTAACTATTTAAGACCCCGTACCTATTAGGTACCCCCAATGGGGAGAATCGTTTTCAGGGTCTTACTTAAGGCTCCCACTTTTAAGCGGGACCCACACTCTTTTAATATTAAAAAATTGAAATATAATGATATAAAATTATTGATAGTTGATTAGTGGGTCCCATTTAAGAACTTTATGTGAGATCTGAGTTGGAGTGGTTGAATGCTTATTAGGTACTACTATTAAAAAATTATAAATGAGTGATGTGTACACGTGAGACCCATTTAAGAACCAAAAAATGGATGTCTCCATTATGGATGCTCTTGGTGATCAATTAAAAACAATTAATTGTTCATAACACTAGAAATAAAAATAAAATAAAAACATGAAGATATAACTATATTCTCCAAAAAGTTTATGTCGGCACATAAACGTGGCTCTATTGAGGGTCACATGCACTTTAAATTTTCCAATTGGTCAAGAATGTGAGAATGAGGCACGGACATGTGCATTGCTTACACTAGAATAGAGACACAACGATGGGTCAGCCATTAATTAGCATTTAATACAAAAAGGGCATGTCCAACCATCAGGTAGCCTAATTAATTCGAAAAGGTCTATTACGACATTACATATATCTATTTAAAAAAGTTGCTTATTGGCCTCAAATGATAACAATTGGACCATTTTTTCTCATCTAATTTTAGCATTGAATACAATTTTGATGTAACGATATATTTTACTTCCTCCGTTTTAAATTGCGTGTCGCTTTAGTCAATTGCACATAGATTAAGGAATGAAATGAAATAATCATTAGACATAACACTTTTACTAAACTGCCGTTGTTTAATATGAAAAAGACAAACTTAAAGTTGCATTGAAAATTGAGTGAGAAAAAAGTTGAAGTATTTATTGAGGGTAAAGTTGGAAGGAAAAAATTAAAGTTGTATTGGAAATGTAAAATGGCATTCATTTTGAAACAATTTTTTTTGGCTAAAACGACACTCATTTTGAAACGGAGGGAGTAGAAGAATGCTAACGGGAGCTCCGTAACCCCTTTCTTCCTCTCTCTTTCTCTCCTCTCCTTCTCAAACCCTAGCTGTCACCCCTTTCTTTTATTCTTCTTTTCAGAGGGGTGATTTATGGCCAATTTTGATCCAAAAATCACATCTCCGAATTGTTTTTCATTCTATCCTAATTGAATAAGTGATTTCACATATTTTCTGTTTTCTTTCGTTTGTTTTTGTGATTTCGTCATTTATGAACGACTCTATTTGTTTTGATTTCACGTCTTTGTGCGATGTGTTTTTTATTTCCCGTCTTAGTGCGGTGTTTATTTGATTCAAGTTGAGAGATTAGCTTTGAGCAAGTGTAGATCCGATCAATAACAATGACTTTGGCGTCGTCAACGTTGTAGATCCGGAAACATGAGTATTCCTGAGATATGAATATAGTCATATTAATCATATTTGTAGGCATATGTACTTTGCCGTTTTATGCTATTAACATGGATGTTGTGAGTTTGTTTACAGATCCATCCCTTTTGTTTTTAGAGAATTTGGATTTGTATTGTATCAATGCACTCTAACAATTTGAATGAATGAATATCGTTTATTTTTGTCAAAAAAAAAAGAATGGTAACAAGTGTCTTTGGGATATTGGTTAAAATTCTAAAACAAGTAAGTTTGTATCAAATAAGAATAATATTCATTCAAATTAATATAGTATATAAATGACTAAATTTGACAAGTGAGTCAAACTTTTTTCAAGTAATAAAGTGATAACTAAGATCGTCTCCACAATCTTGTCGTTTCAATAAGGCAACTAGCTATACTAATTAAAATGGAAAATAAGAAGCAAATAAATAAATAAAAGCGAGCAAAATGGAGGGGGGGGAGTTTACAATTTTGATTTGATTGCGCAAAATAGTTGAGTTTTAGTAATGGTTTTTGATTGTACAACTTAGCGGTGGTTAGGATTCTTAGAATCCTCCTCTATTTCCTTGTTGAATTAAAGATAGATAATTATCAGTTATGAGATAACGGTTCTACTAAAGTGATGAGTTTGTGGGATTATTACATCTCTCCAACTTTCAAGTTGTTCCTGCTGATCACAATAACGTTATACACACTTTACGAGTATAGAGTCGTCATTCCTACAGGTTCTGCATGCCTACACATGGTTGTTAGAATGAGGCATTACTTAGAGGTAATTGAAACATAAAAGAAATGGTATTCCTAAATTGTTATCTAAAGGCTCCAAATTCGTCTCTGAATCTTAGAAGTACATCACATACCCTTTCTTACCTTAGTTGTTCTACAATCTGACAGCTCTATGTCGTCTACCATACCAAGGAAAAATAATAAAGTTTATAATGAAACATTCGGAAAAGAGTAACCAAGGGTGTCCTTAATATCACCGCCTGCATTCCCGTTTATAGGTTTAATCGAGATTCCTAGGTATTTGACTAAAAAAAGTCTTGGATTAAATTGATCCAACAAACAAATAGAGGTTCATATTAGAATCCTACACAATTAGGGTTTAGTTACTCATGGTAACTGAAGATAAACCGATGTTTATAGTAGTTCACCCTTGTTCGTCCTCGCTAAGGGCTACCTCTACTCTACTTGATGAAGTATGCCTTCACCAAGGTCATCCACTATGTATGAAAAGTTGATTACAATGTTTACAAGAGTTCCTTCAAATTAAAGCCCTAATTCTTCAACTCCTATGTAAAACAAAGCTCCCCCAAACTTCAAGTACCCC
>Ga0315915_1005763_pt1 | contig 15353 bp, 8 predicted proteins | sample MpolbnodulesMG_FD_207738 | JGI IMG/M metagenome (GOLD analysis project Ga0315915, IMG submission 207738) | Medicago polymorpha root nodule microbial communities from Los Angeles, California, United States - branched nodules | ecosystem: Host-associated > Plants > Roots > Nodule | place: USA... | reverse complement strand
CGCTCGAAGTCATCACTCTTATTCAAGAGCAACGACTTAGGGGACTATTGCTTTGGACTGCTCGAATGACTAAGCCCGTCTCAGTCCAAGCCCAATTATAAACATGCCTAATTCCTCATTGGGTCAACTATATGCATAACACCCCTCCTCGCAAGGAGGGTGCCTTCATCAATCTAGGGCACCAATTCAAACAGAATTATAACGATCCCTACCATTGCCATTTAATCATGGTTGACTGTTACAATTCCAACAACCGTAACCATCGAGCAATGGTTGTGTCATTAACAACGATACCTGCACCTCTTCATTATATAAGGGGACTTTTCACATTCCCCCAAATACGATCTTTTTCTACCCTTAACCCCCCATCCTTGCTCAAATACTGACTTGAGCGTCGGAGTGTCTACAAGTACACACCTCCCGTCGTTCCAAACACTCAAATGTCCAAAATCACCGCATCATCGTTGTTCTCATGGTCTTAGTAAAATCAGTATATATATTTAATTCATAATCCATCTCGGAGATGAGTAAAGTTGACTGTGAATTGTTCAACTGAAGAATCAAATTTGATTTTCTCTTGAACGATTCGTCCTTAAACAAAATTCATTAACCACTTAATTCAATCACTTATTTGATTTTCAATATATAAGATAACACCTCTTAAAAAGAAAAAAAAGATAACATAATCTTAATTTAATTTTGAAAAAAATAAAATAAATAATTTCCTAATTTTAAGCAAATCAAATATGCAATATTGCTTAAAAACAACCCTAATAGTAATATTAGCCGTTCAAATCTTAACTAATCACAATTCCACAACCTCAAATATTATTTCACTTTTATTCATAGTATTTTCTAGAAGATATATTCATTAAAATGAAACCTATTTTTATTGTTACTTGGAAACGAAAAAACCTATTTTCCCTCAAGAAATATATAAATATAAATGAATGAAAATTAGCATCGAAGAACAAAACCCACAAAGAGAGAGAGAGAGTCACAGGGAAGCCAACCATCTTTCTTTCTCTATAAATATTCAATCCAACTGTCGGTTTTCAAAACAATTCTCTCTTCTCTTGATGGCGTCTCAAGCCAGCCTTCTTCTTCAAAAACAGCTCAAAGGTTTTCAATCCAACAACGTTATACAAACTCTTTTTATTGTTTTCGATTATTATTCAATTCATCGTTGATGTTCTTATTATTATTATTGTTTTTTTTTTGTAGATCTTTGCAAAAACCCTGTCGATGGATTTTCTGCTGGTTTGGTTGATGAAAACAATATTTTTGAATGGAGTGTCACCGTAATTGGTCCTCCTGATACTCTCTAGTAAGCCCTTTTCTTGATTATTCCTTGTTTGGATTTTGGGTTTTGGTTTATAATTCGTTTTTTGTTTTTTTGTTATATCTGGGTTTTTGTTTTGTTATTATAGATCATGTGTTTGATTACTTCTTTTAGGTTTTTGTTTTGTTTTTTTATCTAATGAGGTTTTTTTTTGTTGTTTGTGTCTGATCATGATAATTTGTTAAGGTTGTTTCTTGTTATTGTTTTTGTTTCTTTTATTTAGTTGTTGAGATTCTTGTTGAAGATGAATAGATGATTTTTATACAATCTGTTTGTTGTTTTGTTTATACTATTTAACTATTGGGATTGGTTTTGGTTGAGTTGATTGTTTTTATTAGTGGGAATCAAACTCGGTGTTCCGACACTCGCACACACTGCTCACCGATAATATTGGTTAGGTTGAATTTTATTGTCAGTAGGAATCAGACTCGGTGTTCCGATACGCTGCACACCAACCGCTTGCACTTGACCTAGGAATAATGGTTGGGTTGAGTTTTTTATTGGTAGGAATCAAACTCGATATTCTAGAAGCTCAGACACACTGCGCACCAACCGGTTGCCGGTTGCTATGGACCCAGTGATAATTGCTGGGTTGATTTGATTACAATAAGATTGTGATTATGCTAATTCTTAGGCATGTTTTATTCTTAAGTTTTTCAAAATGCACTTGAGTATTACTATTACCACTCTGCTTTCCCTTTAGTTGCAAACAAGTTTTGTTTACTATTGCTTGAGTATTACTATGTTTTCTAATGTAGCATTGGTATTTTACTGACTTTTCTCTGTTGGTTTGTTTGTTAATTCATTGGCTTGGATTTCTTACAGTGAGGGAGGGTTTTTCAATGCCATCATGAGTTTTCCTTCCAATTACCCAAATAGTCCACCAACAGTGAAATTTACTTCAGAGATATGGCATCCTAATGGTTGGTTTTTCTTATTTGTGTTTTTTGGTTTGATTTTAACCACATGGAACTGGAGTTTTTCTGTTTAATTTGCAGTATACACTGATGGCCGGGTTTGCATATCAATCCTCCATCCTCCTGGTGACGATCCTAATGGTTATGAGCTAGCAAGTGAGCGCTGGACACCTGTTCATACCGTACGTGATGCTATAAAACCATAAGAATTTCACTTTTCATTATTAAACCTATTTAGCATAGTTTATCTTCAATACCTTCTAAGTTCTAATTGAGTGTGCTATTGTTCAATAATAAAATCAAAACGTTGAAACTTCCTTCACACACTTTAAATTGAAGTGGCAGATACTGCAAAAATAACGTTTAAATTGAAGTTGCAGATACTGCAAGAAAGTACTTTAAAGCTCCTTTTCTTTTCCTTGCTTGTATAAATGGGCATATTACAAATTCCAATATACTACTACTAATGTTGAAGACTAGTGTGATTAATATCAATACACATATTGGCAAAGTAGTTGTTTTTCAATGAAGAGCGACAAAGTTAAAGACTGAGGTTGAATCATGAGTTTTCCAGCATAATGTATCAAACGAAATAGCTTTAAAATGTTTGTAATGACTTAAAATGTTTATTGTATTGAAACTAAATTGGAGTGTTAAAAATTTCACGGTTGGCTTTCCATTAATAACTTGCTGGGTGTCCTAGGAAAATCGTATGCTACTCTATGTTCTCCACTTGTGATTCCATATACTTGCTACTTGTGAAACTATAAACTATTCAAATTTTATTTGTACTAATAAGTAATTGTATATGCTATCTTGCAGGTAGAGAGTATAGTATTGAGTATCATATCAATGCTTTCCAGTCCTAATGACGAATCTCCTGCAAATGTTGAAGCAGCAGTAAGTTTGCTAATTATTTCTATTCACTTGATTGTTTTATTGCAACCTACATCTTTCCTATCATAGGTTACTTACTTGTATCCTAGAAAACATAAAGGTGCCTTAACAGTAGTCAGTAGGTATTCAACATGATGTGAAGTTTTCTAGTGGGTGTTAGTACTTGTTGATACTGAGATGTTACATTGCAAAATACCATTTGCCTATATAATACTTCTCCAATTTGTAAACAGAAGTGAACAAAAAGTTCTTATAGGTATTGTTGATTTCCGCGAGTTTCTAAATCCAGTCACAAAATGTTACGGTTTAGTTCCTGTGTCTTCCGCATTAATAATTAGTTTCTGCATGGCCATTCATGTATCAACTTCAAGCAACTTTCCAACCGATCACTTGATTTTTGACTCCATAAAACCTTGCACGTGATGTATAGGCCTTCGGATATTTTAGGATTCAGGCCTTGTTTGGATAAACATCTTAATTAAGTGCTTATATCATAAACACTTACCATATTAGTGCTCATGTATGAGCTATTTATATGACAAGAGATAAAATAGAGTTGAACTGTTTTCACATACATTATAAGCTGTTTTCATAAGCTATCATGGAGAGCTCAAGCAAATGAGCTGAAAACCGCGTATGAACAGGTCATATACTGTTTACATAAGTTCTGCAAATCAGTCTCAGAATTGCTTTTGCCAGTAGATAAAAGTTCAAATTAACTAATCCAAATAGGTCCTTGACATAAAGTTCTAAAATTCACATGTGCCTCAATCTTGGTAGTTTTTCTTAATATCTAGTTTGTTCTTATAAGACCTATGCTTGATCTAATTTGCAGAAAATGTGGAGAGATAATAGAGATGAATTCCGGAAGAAGGTTGGCCGATGTGTAAGGAAGTCACAAGAAATGTTGTGATCGCCTGCACATCATGGTGCTTTTGTGAACCAGAGGAACTTACAACATACCTTAATTAATTGGTTCACTCTTTGCTTTTTGATCTGTGTAAGCATAGCTTTTTGGAAGTTGGCCACACTGCACTCTATTTTCTTCAGTTCCATATGCTAGGAATTGGAAACAAAAACTGTATTCTAAGTGCTTTGGCTGGTGGTTTGACATGGGAAATTTACTTTGTTCATTTGCATAACCTTTTCTTTTTTTAAATTTGATGAGTTTAATTAGGTGCTTTGTTGGGGTTTTCTGCTTAATATATTACTTTCAATTATGCATTTTGTGGTTATGCTCTGATTGGTTGATTTCATTTTATATTTTGCAATATGAGATATGTTAAACCTGTTTTCTTAGGAATCAGGAATACCCTTCGCCTTTCGCCCTTGTTAAATCTTTTGGGTCATGTTATCAAGCGTCTTAGGGACTAAGGAAATTAAAAATAGAAGTTTTGTTTAACTTTTGATCTTTTAAAACTTTGAATACACACCATTTTTCAACACACTATTTTTTAACACACTATTTTTTATATAGGTTTCCTTAACTTTTGCTCTAAGGTCATTCATTGTTATTTTTCTAATCTTAATTTTTCATTACAATAAATTCTACCAGGTCTAGATGTCCATCCATGCCTTTGTATATTGAAAAGTGGTCAATAGGCTAGGGATAGTTTAACTTCATATTTCAATGATCTCCTCTTCTCTAGTAGCCTTGGGATTAGAGCCGTCAAAGGCTCGGTCCGTTTAGCCCGATTAATTATAGGGCTTGGGCCTTAAATATTGAGCCCGAATTTTAATAGGGCTTTTTAGTCCGGTCCTAAAAAGCCCGATACCCGTTAGGGCTAGTCCGAACGGGCCGCGGGTAGCCCGCATAGCAAAAAATATCATATAAATTATCTATATTTTTCAAATAATTCTTTACTTAGTTGATTATTAAAGTGAAAAATAAAAGTGAAAATTCAATGAATTAACACAAATATAAATGTAATATAAAATTATATTTACTCATTTCATTATTTATAATTTTAAAGATCAAATGTATAAATATCTATAACCATAACATATCTAATTTATTTAAAATTGATTTCCTCGCCATTTTAGTTTACGACGTTTGCACAAAAATGTTTACAATTTATTTTTGTGCTAGACATTATTTAAATTTTTGTGCTAGACATTATTTAAACATATTGAAAATATCATTTATAAAAAAATTTATAGGATTATTTTATGGTAACATTTTTATAAAAAAAATGTAATTTTTAATACGGGCCGGTCCGTTTAGCCTGCAGCCGTGTAGGGCTGGACTCGGGTAGTATATTTCAAGCCCGTTTTCTAACCGGGCTTTTTGACCCGACCCAATAAAGTCCGAAACCCGTTAGGGCCGGCCCTAAACGGGTTGGGCCGCCCTTTTTGACGGTTCTACTTGGGATAGTCATTGCTTGCTATACCTTTGTACTGAGTTCTGTGCTTGCTTGCAACTATGCAGAGTCATTTATTGTAAAAAAGTACAACACAATCCCAAATCAAATGTGCAAAATATTTTTTTGGTGTTATTCCTTTGATTCTTAGAGGAAACGGGTATTGACACTCCGGAGTTTTGTCGGAAGGGATGTAAAATTTTACAAATAGTTCTACAAAATAAAATAATTAAACATATACAAATAAAAACCCCAAATAATCCATAAATAAATTTTATTTAAACTTGTGTCCTTCAAAATTTTCTTTTATCGAGAGTCACTATATCTAGTAAATCGCTTGCTAACGAGTGTGTCCCAAGGTTGATTCAGGTAAACAATTCAATTGTCAATGCATTAATTTCTATAAACTACTATCTAAAGGTTGTTATTGAGTGTCTTAGGACACTTGTCAGCATTTCCTTTTTGAATAAATAAAATGAGTTTAAGGAAAAATAATTGGTGTTTGAAGGAGCTCCTTCCAAGGACGTACTCGGAGAATACCGGGTTCGATTTTCAGGGAGAACAACGCTTGGCCAATTCGCATGCCTCTACACATGAGCCGGATTAGTCGTCCACCATTGGTGGGTTCGAAACCGGTGTGAAAGCCAAAAAAATATATAATTGGTGTTTGGATATTCATATAAAAGTTCAATGAACTACAGAAGTTAATTTTAAAATTAAATATTACTAATTCTAACTTCAAATAGAATCAATTCTACTAAAAACATTTTTTCAAAAATTCTACTAAAAGCAAACATGTAGAATCAAATTCTACTAAAAGCAACCAAACTTAGAATCAAGCGAACCCTGATTTTTAGTAAGCTGATTTAGAGTCATCACATTTAGTAAATATGAGCTTTTGGATACAAAAATAAGCTGGTTTTCATTTTAATGTCACATCATATTTACAACATTACATGGTATGTAAACGGTTTGATCTTTGTTCTTTGTCTAATTTGCCCAATGTCAAATGTATCAACTTCAAAACAATTGAGATTACCCGCTGGTCAGGTTTAAACTTTAAACCCCTCAATCAAATCTGGATCACCATCTGGATTGCTAGGATCAGATTATTAATTAATACTTCTTTTCCCTTGAAGGGTTAAGGGCGGGTTTATTTTTATATGATTTCTCCCTAGTAAGAAACTCAGTAATAAAGTGAGTCTTCTTAAAAGAAACGGTAATAAAACGAGCAAAACAATGGTTTGAATTCCGATACATATGATTTATTTGCTTGTTTATAAACCACTCTTGCCACCAAAATTGTCATAAGCAACAACAATCATGAAGTATTCAAACTTCTTTCTAGCAAACGCTCATTAGACTGGGAAAATTCACATATTGTTGTCTGCAGTTGATAATTTTATTTCGTAACTTATATGGATGTATTTCTTATACAGAATACATATATATTTTTTGATCAACATGTACAGAATACATAGACCTTAACATAATATTGTATTTTGCCAACTGCTGCTATGTCCACCTGCACACTATTAATCTAGTTTTGCAGGCTTTACATGATTTCCCATTCTGATCACGATGCCATCAATATCTCTAACGTACCCAACCTTTTGGCCCCACTCCTTCATCTCTGGCTCGCTCACCGGCACCGCTCCGTTCTCCACGGCCCTCTGAAACATCAAATACATAATCAATCAGTCAACAACAAACAATAGAACATAAATCATTCGTTCGGTTCAAAAACATTTGATTTCTTGTTCTAGTTGTAAATTGCAGTTCTCACATAGCAAAAAAAATTGTCCTTTATATAAGACCGTCTTTTGATTATTTTTTTGGTACAACCCTCTTTGAATTTTGAACACATTAATGATTTCTTTATCAAACACTTATTTATTTTACATTTTGTTTGCAATCAACAATAAAAACTATGAAGAGAACATAAACTAATTCTCTTGAAGGATAAATTTATAAAAATCATATCAATTATCAATAAATTTAACACTACCACTTAGTACTTTCTTAATTCATGTGATTTAGACAAAAGGCAGAGGTGGAGGCAGGTTGAGCCTTGTGTGGGCACCTGCCTTCACAAACTTTTGTAAAAAAAAAAGTAATTCACAAACTTTTGTAAAAAAAAAGTAATTTTAACACTGGTAGCTGCCTTTATCTTCCAAACTCATGAAGATAAGCAAACAAAATGGCAGCTAAAATATTCCTCAATCAACGTTAATGTTAACGTGAATTTCAATTGGTGTAGATAAATATGATACCTGTTGCCATTTCAGAGGGAGTATATGTACAACATCTTGACACATATGCTTATCATAGACATTGATTTTTCTTTTTGTCTCCCATTTTAGAGGAAAAAAGAGATGGATTAGAGAATTAGATTAATTTTTTTATTTTCTTCACACATCATAATTGTGTATTTTTATGCCATTTAATATTTACATAAGTTAAATTACCAAACATGTTAATTTCAATAAACTAACTTTTTAACTATAAACCCTAAAAAAAAACTATTGCGTCGCCAATCTCTTAAAAGTAAACAAAACTATTTTGATACAAAATTTACCTCTTTTTTTTCTCCCTAATAGGTGTCCAAGAACACCAATTACCATGGCATGTTTTTTATATTATAACAAACAACAATTCAAACATGCTCTGCATCAAAAAAGTGGAAACTCATTGTCCCACTCCCACAGCCAAAGAAATGATACTAAACTCACACCCAATCTTGTCTTTATTCTCCTTCTCCTCCTTCTATTTTCTAATATTGTCTCTCTAGTCCTCTTCTCCCTTTATTCTACTCTAGATTCCTCCATTGCTGATTTTCCAAAAGGTAAATCTAAAATCTCATTTATTTTAAATTTAAATTTTACTATCTCAATCTTATGTATTCTTTCTTACAAATTTATACTTATATGATGCCACCACTATCCAAAATTTCTTGCTCCACCACTGTCAAGATGGTTTGTTTTATATTTAGAGACCGATATAGTAATACCTTTAATAGTTTATTATTTGCTCCCTCCGTCCCTATATTAAAAGGCCTTTTGCTTTTTTGCTTTTTTCATTTTTATTGAGAAAAGTTTATAGTGTAGTTATGTGTCCTTTCATCTATGAATGTACCTAAAATATCATTTGTTTGCGTATGTAGTAAATTTTTATTTTTCAAACTTCAAGACAACTTAATCGTATTAATTAGAGATTTATTTGAAAAGAAACAATAAATGTATTTAGTAATTTGAAAATGAGTTTATATATAGAGACAAATTTTTAGTCAAATAAATGTTTATATATATACACACACACACACACATAAAGACGAAGGGATTTAATCTATTTATAGCTGCAAACTAAGAGTTGCAATACATACATAAGAGTATTTTTGATAAATCAATAATTATGATTAATATTGAATTAAACTTTAAAAACGACAGCTAAATACTCCCTCGTCCCTTAATATAAACTCTCATTGCGAATTTCACAAAGATTAAGAAAAGGTGAAAGTGTAATTAATACGTTCATTATATGTGGGAATATTATTAAAATGTCATTGTTTGTAGTGTATTCAAATTGAACTTTTTCATATTTCAAGGTAAATTAGTAGTATTAATGATTTCTTTATCAAACACTTATTTATTTTACATTTTGTTTGCAATCGACAATTAAAACTATGACGAGAGCATAAACTAATTCACTTGAAGGATAAATTTATAAAAATCATATCAATTATCAAAATAAATTTAATACTACTACTTAGTAGTTTCTTAATTCATATGATTTAGGCAAAGAGGGTTTGTTTATATTCAGATGTAGTAATACCCTTATTAATAGTTTATTATCTGCTCCATCTGTCCCTATATAAAAACACCTTTTGCTTTTTTCATTTTTATCGAGAAAAGTTGATAGTGTAATTTTTTTTTTTTGAAAGTGTAGTTATGTGTCCTTTTATCTATGAATATGAATGTACCTAAGTTATGTGTCCTTATCTATGAATGTACCTAAAATATCATTTGTATGTTTATGTAGTAAATTTTGCTTTTTCAAATTTCAAGACAACTTAATGGTATTAATTAGAGGTTTATTTGGAAAAGAAGCAATAAATGTATTTAGTAATTTGAAAATGAGTTTATATATAGAGACAAAATTTTAGTCAAATAAATGTTTATGTTTATATATATAAGGACAAAAAGATTTAATCTATTTCTAGCTACAATAAATAACTTATGAGTTGCAATAAATACTTAAGAGTATTTTTTTTTTCAATCAATAATTATAATTAATTAATATTGAATTAAACTTTAAAAACGACAACGAAATACTCCCTCCGTCCATTAATATAAACTCTCATTGAAAATTTCACAAAGATTAAGAAAATCTAAAAGTGTAATTAATATGTTCATTTTGTGTGGGGATATTGCTAAAATGTCTTTGTTTGCAATGTATTTAAATTTGACTTTTTCATATTCCAAGATAAATTAGTAGTATTAATTAGGGTTATGTTTGAAAATTAAAAGAGAGGTTATATTTAGGGACAATTTTTTTTCTTAATGGGTGTTTATAATTAGAGAGAGGGAGTAAGAACTAAATATCTCGCAAATGTGAGAATTAAAAAAAGAGCAAAAGTAACAATTTTAGAAGTCTTTACAACAATTCACAACTGCACCTATATAGCCCTTAATCAAGGTATTTTTTTTGTTATATCAAAAGAGGTTTAACACAAGGACTTTTGAGGAGGAAGTTACCCATCCTAGTACTACTCTTGCTCAAGCACGCTTAACTGCAGAGTTCTGATGGATCCAATGCCAATGCATTAGTGCTTATTTGAATCAAGGTATTTAACTACTCTTGTTTTATTTTACATTTTGTGTGCGCTCAACAATAGATACTAAGAGGAGAAGTAAAACTTATTCTAATTTTATAAAAAATTATACATCTATCAATATGTTTAATAGTACCACTTCCCTTTTTGAAGGACTAACACTTACCTTTTTTTTTAAATGAAGGACTACCACTTACTTTCTTAATTAATGTAATTTTAATTTAATTTAAGAAAAAAGGTCTTATATTTAGGCCCCGTTTGGTTTGAGCTTATGAAAAATAGCTTATGTAAATAAATAAGCTTTTATTTTAATTTATAAACTCTCACTAACGAAAATTGTATCTTCATAAACGGTTTTTTCATAAACTACCTTAAAAACTTGTAAATAATACATAAAAACTTATTTATTTACATAAGCTGTTTTATATAAGCTTTAAAATAAGTTAATCCAAACGGGCCCTTATTTAGACACCGAAGTACCTTTAATCATTTACAAGTTGTAACAAAAAAAAATCATTTATAATATCATTTAATCCATTTAATTAAAAAGGAATGAGAGAGTAACGAATAAATTAAAGAAATTACAACTTCAAATTATGGTAATTACTACAGTTAATAATTGATTAACATCAAATGGATTGTTTTTCTTGAGGGATTAACGGCAGATAGATCATGTGATTACAAATGTGATTACGTACCTTGTAAGCAGCATCAACGTCCGTGTAAACAAAACAAACTTCAACCGGTGGTCTTTCTTGTTTAGATCTAGTGACGTGAACAGCACCGGTGAGATCATCGGTTTCATGCTGGTGGATAGGAGTGAAAGCAATAGTTGTATGACCACTTTCCAACTCTCCCCATCTGAGATACATGATTGAAAAATGAATATTAAATCAATGTATATAATAACACTAATTAATTATCTCTTAATATTGACATTAAATTTGTTATGAAGATGAAAAAGAAAACAAATAAAATAACCTATGTGATTCGTCTAAGCGACGAACGGAATAGCCAAAGGCTTTGGAATAGAAAGCTACCGATTCAGCTACGTCTTTTACGTAAAGCACCGTGTATGCAAATTCTGGGCTGAGATTTGACGCCATTGTTGTCTTGTTCATGATATTCTTGTCTTCACTTATGTAGTTTTGTTTTGATTTACATTGATGGAGCTATTCAATTTTCAAGAAGGATCGATTCGTGTACGTGGAGAATTATTAGGAGTTGCACGTGGAGTTCATGCACGTTGTCACTTGTTCGCTGCATGCCTTCTTTTATTTGATGGACAAGGTTAGGCATTACTATTAGAATTTTTTTAAAAGGGAAGGTTAGGTACAATTGTTCATTGCCTTCTTTTGTTACGTGACAATTAGGGTACCCATGAAAGAATGATGAGTAATTTACCTCAACCAATGTGCATTCACCTTTTTAGGTGGTATCCATAAATTATCTTGGTCCCACCAATAAATTGTTCATTTTCATTGGTTAGTCGATAAATTATCCACCATTTTTCAAAGGTGATCTAGAAAAAACCATGAATTTATAATATTTAATATTGATTTGTTAATCAATATTTGATAGAGAAGTGAAGGCAACATTTTCTTTTCGATATTTTCTAACACTTATTTTTTTATTAGATGAAATTTTTGTATGTCTTAGACACTTTACAAATGACTCTTATGTAATTTGGTGAGCCTCATATAAATTTTAGCAATTAAAAGAACTACAAGTTAAAAAAAAATGTTGAAAAAGAAAGTGTTGTTAACTCATCCATCTCATATTTGATATTACTCCATTTACACTTTACAGGGTGAATTACTTAATACTTTAGATGAGTTGGATTACTTGGTAACAAATGATCCAAATGCATTGAATCGGCCTTGGTTTCTTTATGGTTAGAATGAGGGCACATTGTTTTAACTTAGATAGGAGAGAGAATGGAAAGGAGGTGTGTAAAGAAAAGTTTAGTAAGGAAAGTCTAAATCAGGATGAATCTAGAACTAAGGAAGTAGTGAAAGAGGTAGCTTTTGAAGAGAAAACAATGTCAACCATGGATGTGATGTCTATGATAGGAAAGAAGCTTTCTAAGAAAACTATAAAAGGTAGGAAATAAAGGAAGTCATAGGGTGTCAGAGACAAAAATTGAAGACACACTGCATGTCTTAGAAGAAGGCAAGACCTTAGGTGGGGAAGTAGAAGTTGACACTACAAGAATTCTCCAATTTACTATCCAATTTAAAATTGCGTTACTGAGGGATTTAGATCCTCAGTAATTACTGACGGAATAAACCTTCAGCGACACCAAAAAAACTCTCAATAATGTTACTGACGGATAAAACCCACAATAATTCTGTGAGTTACATTACTAAGGGATAAATCCGTCAGTAATATCATTAATGAACCTGCCAATCGTTACTGGCAGAAATATTCCGTCAGTAATGGTAATGCATGACAGCCGCACAATAGCTTTGCATTACTGGCGGATATAAATCCGTCAATAATGTTATGCCGGATTAAATAATCCGCCACTAATTGTAAATATCCGCCAATAATGATGTGAATTAAATATCTATCAGCAACGCAAATTATCCGCTGGTAATGGAAATGAAAAATCTGTCGGTAAACACTTGTTTCCATAACTGAGAAACGAACCTAGATTACATCCCTTTATTTTCTTACTCACGTTTGGTGAGAACTGAGAACCAAATCGCGTGTTTGCTCTTCTCTCCTCTCAGAAACACAAATTACTTCTCCGCCTTTCTCTTCTCTCCTCTGAGAAGCAAATCGCAGCCTTTTTCTTCTTCTGAATCTTTTCACAAACAAATTGCAAGCTTTTCTCACAACAACAAACAAACCCAATCGCTGACTCTATCTTCTCCTTCAATTGTCTTCTTCAAATCCAGCATCTCTCTCTCAGTTCTCACTCAGATTAAGCCGAGGTAATCCAATTGATTCTTCAGTTTCTCATTCATTCTCCAATTGCTTGTTTTAGGGTTTAGAATTAAGATTTGGGAATATTTTTAGGGTTTTAGAATTGGGGAATGGGGATTTAGAATTGATGTTAAAGTTTTTTTTGTTATGTTTCATTATTATTTGCTGTTGTTTGAATTGTAGTTCATGCCTTTAAATTTTAGCATATGAACAAATTAACAATGTGGTATATTCCTTTGTTTGTGACTTGTGAATGAAACATGTTAAATAGCGTCTATAGTGTAGTGTAATTTGAACAATTTGCTAGTCCTATGATATACTATTTTGGGTCTATTTGATGTTTTCACATTTAAACACAGTAGCGGATCAGAGACCACTAGCTTGTCCGCTACCCAAGAGGCGCTATAGCACCTTGAGCGGCTGTTATTGCGAACTGCTCTGCTATGGCCATAACCGCACGACCGATGTTCGCTTCGCTACGCCGCTATAGCGCTATTAACTACCTAGGCTTGGTTGTCATTTTCATTGATTATCAAGCTTGTGTTTTGATAATGTTAGTTCCATAGGCAAACTCTTTGTGCTTATGTGGGAATTCCATGTTTTCTTATAGGACACTTTGTGACCGTTGTCCATATCCACGAGATCAAGTTATATGTTTGTAGCAATTTCTTTAATTTTACTTCATTTTTTTTTCTTGTTTTATTAGCCTTATTTGTGTCAACTATCTTGTTTGAAGAGTATTTCAACATGTATTTTTTTTCTTCTTCCGGTTGTATCTTAACTTAATCAATATGTCTCTTTAATCTGACTATCTGTATGCTTTATTTGGCTTATGATTCTTTTCTTCCTTATTTTTACACTCAAATAAGAGAGCTTAAATGAGTTTTTATGGTGAAAAGTTACTAGGAGCTTTCGTCTCTGTAATGTGACAATGCTGTCAAGTGCTACAAGCATTCAATTTCTTAATTAGGGGTAGTTCATTTCTAGTTGAATGTTAATCAACTACGTTCTTTTGGTAATAAGTGTAGTTTTGGACTAAATGAATTACAAATAAGAAAAACCAAATCAAACATAAATCAATAACAACCAGCCTTTTCTCACTAGTTAGCCCTCTTATTAGTCTTGTTATTATATTATTAGGCTGCATTTATTATGTTATTAGGTAACAACCAGCAGTTAGTGTCTTTGACGAGGGATGTGTTTTACTGTGCTGGTGGTTTCAGAGTCGTTATTTTGCCTCGTTATTTTTTGAATAACATGTTTTGATGGATAACAGGCCTTGAGAAAGTATGGGAGGTAAAACCATTGGTCGATGCCAAAAGAGTTATGAATATTCTACAGCCTAAAGGAGCGCTGCTTGTTAAGGAGTGGGTAAGTCATTCTGCTAACTGCATCGTCATCGTCTCTCAAAATGGCATACAATCTGCCTTCAAATTTAACGTTTTCATATTCTGTTTCATTTTCACTTGCAGATGAATAAAATAATGGCGTGGCAACTTGGCGATCTATCCAGAACTGTAGAGGATTGCATTGCATGGTTGGAAGAAGCCAATTCCAAGCGAGTAAAGTTGGAGTGAGGTTCACTGATGCAGGCAAAATTATGGTAAAGATGACCAAATATTCTGCAAGTAATTTTGACCCACTTTCTAACAATGGGGTGCTCCTATGAATTACAAGAAGAGAAAAGTTGATAATTTTTTTGATTAATTTGTTGATTTACACAAAAAATAGTTTATTTTTAGTTTTCTGGATTGTATGAATATTATTGAAATATTTATGATTTTGTACGAAAACTCTATATAAATTATATGAAATTATGATGATATGTCGTTTAATTAATTTGTGTCTTTTTAAATTTTATTGCCTTAATTTATTTGTGTTTATTTAATTTATTTCTTTAATTAAAATAAAAAGTGGGATTGATTTCTAAAAAAAGTGTATAGTACATTACTGGCGGAAATTTCCCTCATTAATGTAAATCTGCTTTATCATTACTGGCGGAATTTTCCCTCAGTAATGTTTGAGGTGGTTTTGACAAAGCATTACTGAGGGATTATTCCGCCAGTAATTACTGA
>Ga0315915_1005762_pt1 | contig 15354 bp, 7 predicted proteins | sample MpolbnodulesMG_FD_207738 | JGI IMG/M metagenome (GOLD analysis project Ga0315915, IMG submission 207738) | Medicago polymorpha root nodule microbial communities from Los Angeles, California, United States - branched nodules | ecosystem: Host-associated > Plants > Roots > Nodule | place: USA... | reverse complement strand
GGATCGTTTGGTAGTTTGGGAAATCGACGATTAAACGATACAATAGAAATCACAACTTCATTTGGACACGAATGATGTTGTCGAGGGATACGTGATAATATCGATTGATAATTGGAATCCGCAACCCAAATCCGAGAATACGTATAAGTGGGTTGATGAAGTTTAATCCCAGCATAATCATTTCCCTGTTAACTCTCATACCTTTTACAATTATGTAGTTTATAGTTCATGAAACAAAACAATCATGAAACCCTAACTCAGAACGATATCGATTGTTGAACGGCTTAGAATATCCCACTAGTCCCTGTGGAGACGATAACATAAATACTTACTTTTGATATTACATCAATTGTATGCTTCATTTGGATGCATTTGTTCCAATCTCCATTTTGTCAAGATTAATTTTGTTCATGATGATATCTGCCCACAAAAAAAAAAAGTGTGATAGATCTGAAAGTACACAATTATAAAATTTATCAAATTAACTTTAACACAATAAAATAATAGGGAAATATTTTCTATTTTAACGCATTTAATTAGTATCACCTTCAGATTCTTTCCTTTTTCAATGAGCTCCATCAGTCGTTTGTGCTTCATCCTTTTGAGATGTTGTATCTCTCTTCAAAGGTTCATTAGAACTATGAGCAAGAGATCCCTTCATTCTCTGAGACTTCTTCTTTAGAGGAGGTTTGAGTTCAAAAGCCTCCTTCACTGACACAAAATTAACACCATTCTTAGTGTTATTATCATTGCTTTCTTTTTTCTTTTTACTCTTACTTCTCGTCTTTTTCTTTGCATTTGGCGCGGGTTTAGAAGTCCCTTCCTCGCATACAATAGAGCCATCCTTAGGGTTTTCTTTTTTCTTTTTACTCTTACTACTCTTCTTTTTCTTTGCACTTGGTGTAGGTTTAGAAGTTCCTTCCTCACATAAAATAAGGTCATCTTTAGCGCCTTTATTGGATCAATCTACCTTACATTCAATATGTGAATTCACAACCATCTCCAAACTTTTTACAGCTTCTTTTTCAATGTTATGTGAAGCACGTGGACAGTCAAAAGGTGGACCATCGATAGGATTATCAAGAGTTGCAATGTTATCTTTTGATTTATCATCTCCCAAAGTTGCTTCATTCTTCTTCTTTTTGCACTTGCCACAGATATTGAAGGTACTTCTTCACACACATTACGATCATCCTTGTTTCCTCCACCGATCCATCTACTTCACATTCAATATGTAAACTTTGAACCACGTCCAAATTTTTCACAGCTTCTTTTTCAGTGTGTTTTGGAACACATGGGCTTATAGGGGTTTCTTCCTTTGATTTATCATCTCCCACTCTGGCTTCATTCTTCTTTATACACTTCTTTCTTTTTGCACCTGGCACAGATATTGAAGGTGCTTCTTCACACACATTACGATCATCCTTATTTCCTCCAACGGATCCATCTACTTCACGTTCAATATTTAAACTTGGAACCACCGCCAATTTTTTCACAACATTCTTATTCTGCTCTACACACACGGATGATTAGAAGGGATTTCTTCTTTTGAGTTATCACCTCCCACAGTGTCTTCTCTTTTCCTTCTACTCTTATGTTTTCTCTTCCCATTATTTGGTCTAATGAGCCGACCAATTTTTACGACTCTAGCTAGCACATCAGATGTGTATTTTAATTGCTTAATATATTTTCTATTAAAAAATATATATTTTATTACTATTTAATTTTTTTTATCAAGTAGACTAGTGACTAGAAATTCATTTTAAGATGAATAAGTAAGGAATTCAGGGTTCGAACTCTGTCCCTCTGCATATATGATGTAACGTTCTTACTGACTCGATTATGCTCACGAGCACAATTTATTATTTTTTTAATAATTGCAATGTTTGGTCAAAAAATAATTACAATGTATTGACCGCGCTGACCAAAATTATAATTCCATTTAAAATTATCAGTATTATAATTCCATTTAATTATTCTTTTTTTTTCTTTTCATACGACTTGACCATCTTTTTTTCTTTTCTTTTTCATACCGTGGATTCATCAACCTCAGAAACATTTTTTTCTATATTTTACGCATTGTAAAAAACAGTTTCTAAAAACACACCTTTAAAATAATTTTATTAATTGTCTTATTTTAGGGAATGTATTCTATTTGTTTTTTGTCATTCAACTTGACTATATTCACATTATCCGGTCCAATTAATCATGAATCTTGCTAAGTTTTCAGAAATGATTTTCTATTTCTTTACTAAACCTTTTTTTTCTATTTTTTTAGCTCTATTTTCATTTTTATGAAACGATATTTTATTTTTATATCTGGCGGGTAAATATGGAGGGAAAATAACCGCTACTAGTATCGTAGAAACCCCAAAAAATAGAGAGAAAAAATGATGACGTACGTCATATGAAATCAACACTCACAAACATCGACTCATGCATGCCAGACAACTATTGGTTGTATTTCCATTTGCTGTATTTCTCCATTCAAATTATGATATTTGTGTCAAGCAAGTATTACTCGTTAAGTATTAAATATAATATTCTATCCCGTTTAATTAACCATTTGAGATTTATTTTTTTACAAGGAAAGTCACTTTATAAAATTAAAAATAGATTTTTTTTCCTTACATTTTCATAAATAATAAATATACAATGCATTTGATTGTCTACTTTTATCGACAATCACATATTTTGCTATTTTGTGGAAAGAGAGAGATTGCATGTAGACCAATTCATAAAATAAGGACTAAAGCGACTAACTAAGTAATTATTTTTTACATAGTATAGTTTAATAAAAATAATAATCACCTAAAATGAATATAATTTACGAGGCTTGTTGTATTCACATTTGCACAAAAATAATTATAAATAATTCAAGAAATGAAAGTTTTATTCTTAATGGAAAGTCTGTATTTGTTATACCGACAGAAATAGTGAGCCCGACTATCGACATTATTATCTTACCTCATTGTATATATTTTATTTTATTTTTATTATAGAATTTTATTTAAATAAAATAAGTGCTCAGAACTAATTTCATATTTTTAGTAAAACTGTAAAGCAAATCTTGACCAAAAAAAAAAAAGAAAAGCAAATTTCAAAAATAATCTTTTATGTTGATTGTGCATAATTACATTGAACATTTTTTTTTATGACAAATTACATTGAACATTATGTTTTCTGGAATTGAATTACACATATTGAGGGTTTTGGTATGTTGAATTGAATTATAGTGAGGATTTTGTTATAAAGGGTAAGAAGAATACTTAATCAATGGGCAAAGCTATCAAACAATGCACAACAGTCAGTCATTCAATTCATGCACTTGATAACATCTAAAATTAAATAGTAATATATCAACAACAAAAAAAAAAAATAGTCTTTAATAATGTTTCTCTATGCATATCCATCCATTTATGCACACGGAAATTAAATACTCATATACGCACGTAGATAATATTTAATTTCCACTTGGCCACTTAGCCAAAAAAAAAAATATCATATGAGATAAAATTTTATGAATTGCCAATGTAAACTTTTTTACACATGCATGTATCTAATAAAATTACATTAAATAAATATTTTTAGCGATATTTGAAAAAAAATCCAATAAGGTGACATTATGTATATTTTGATTGATGCTGTGTAAAAAAAATATTATCAGTGTATACAAATTAAATCATTATTTTATTATCATAAGTGCATGACAATTCAACACATAATAAATTAGTCATTTTTTGTTCACATTATTAAAAAATAGTCATTTTTAGTTTTATTGATTAAGAAGTAAAAAAAAAGAAGGAAATGTCAATTTGGTATGACATAAATACCGTATAACCAATTCCTTATACGTTTGAATAAAATAAAATTGAGTGTCACATGAACAATATATATATATTTTTTATAAAAAATAAAAAAAAATTGTTTATCAGAAGAATGAGATTAGCTTTCATGCATGCACGTGTGTAAAACATTATACATTACCAACAAATTACAAGTCTACATTTCTCAACAAAAAAACAAATTACAGGTCTATGACTTTTAAGTTATATTTTATTGAAGTCAAATGATCTTCACAACCCAACAATAATAATTTATTAAAAGTCTCAGTTTATAACAAAATCCTTAATTCATATTGTAGTTCTATCTCAAAATTAATCCTATCTGTGCATTATTTTGTTAAGTTGTCTAATGTTTAGATATCAATCAAATTGTACTTACAAAACTAATACTTCAATATATATTTATGATAATAGTTGTTAATTAGCATAATTTCTTAAAATCACAGTTTTTTTTTATTAAGAAAATTCTTAAAATTATGATATTCTATGAATTTGGCGCTAATTCCCTTCTGAAGACACTCTCTCTCTCTCTCTCTATCTCTCTCTCTCTCTCTCTCTCTACGTAAAAAAAATTAATTTGTTTCTTCTCCATAAGACTTCTTCTCCATAAGACCCTCTCCTACAGAAAATCTTAAGAGAGGTCTTAGAAACAAGGGAAGGGACACACATTCATAAAATTTATCTATAAATATAGTGAGAGAGGTTTACAATGAGATATATAGAGAGAGAGAGAACAATGAACAGCTTGAAACTTTAGAGTGATTTTGTTCTTATTTCACAAAGGTTCTTTGTTCTTTTTAATCATTTCATAAGAGCTCTTTATTTTCTGTAATTTAAAAGATTAATTTTTCTTCTTTATGTGTTATCAACTTTTTTTTATTATTTTTTTTCAGCGAGAATTTATTTGCAATGGCACCACCAAGTTTTGATTTTTCATGTCTTCTGTGCACTGAAGACAGTAGCATTCTTGATGAAATTGATTTGGGTGGTTCAATGGAAGATGAAAATGACATGAATCAAACTGAGCAATTTGATGAGCCAATTGAGTATGTGCCACCACCATTGCAGCCACCTCCATTGCTGAGTGAGGAGAATTTGAAGGTTTTGATTGAAAAAGAATGTCATCACTTGCCTGCTAGTGATTATGTCAATAGGCTGAAAAATGGAGAATTGGATTTGCAGGGCAGGATGGAATCCATTGATTGGATGGAAAAGGTGGGGTCCACATTAATTTGTTTCATTGTGTTTTCTCTTAATTTCTCATTTAATTCACACACAAAAAAAGTCCATTTTTTGTTTTAACTATCATGTGAGTTCATTTTTCTTTTGCTAGTTCCAATGTTATGTGCATTGCTTTTCTTTAATCTCTTCTTTTTTTTACAATTAATATTCTTTAATCTTGGCATGTGAATTTTTTACAATTATAATGTTTGCTTTTAATGATCTTAGAATAATGATCTAGATTTGATTTGATAATGATTCCATTGTTGAAATTGATTTGCTTGAATACAATCTATGGACTGCCCTTTTATTATTAAATAATTGATTCAATTCTTAAATTTTATGCATGTTTGTTGTTAATTGTAATTTTTAATAACATGTTCTAAACCATTTCATTTTTGTATGATTGAAACTAATGCATCTTTTTTATAGGCTGGACTGTACTTTGGTTTTGGACCTCTCTGTGTTTATCTAGCTGTACGCTACATGGATCGTTTCCTTTCTGTAGTTGACATGCAGGTAAGTCAATTGATGAAGTGAAGAAAATGGTGTTTTTTTGTTGTTTTCATTATGTTGTTTGTCACTAGTTTTGATTTGAATTCTTTTCTATCTCAGAAGGAAAGAAAGTGGTCAATTCAACTCTTGGCTTTTTGTTGCTTATATCTGGCAGCCAAAATTGATGAGGTTGTTGTTCCTCGATCTGTTGATATGCAGGTATATTATTTTTCTTTGATGCTTATTTGTTAGTTTGAAAATGTTTTAAATCGCGATGTATGTAGCACCAACATTTTAAATTTAAGACGTGTCTGATATCCGATACAGGCATGACGTTGATACATGTGGTGTTGACTTGTTACTGTTGTGTCTGGTGTCCAACACTAACAGGACACTGACATGTGGTGTCCACTTGTAAATGTCATGTTGATTGTCCATGTTTGTTTATGTGCTTGATAGATTATGATTTTCAATGTCATGATTTCAATGCTTAATATTAAAGGAATTTAAGTCAAATGCAATTGATGCGGCTACAATTGCAGTCGCAAAGACATTAAAACCATTGATGTGACCATAATAATTTTTTAAAAACTTGGATTGAATATGTTAAGCTCTATAACACAAACTTCTGATAGAAGGTGTGTCTCGTGTCTAACATATGTTTTCCACATGTACATTCAATTATATTATTTTATCAAATTATTTTAGTGTTGATATGTCAGTGTCGTATTCGTTATTCATGTTTGTGTTAGTGGTTAACATATGTTAAATAAAATGTCTTTAATTTTACATGTGAGGTGGTGATAACTTTTTTCCATTGAAGAAAATGGTGTTTTTTGTTGTTTCCATTATGCATGTTGACTTGTTAGTGTTGTGTCTGGTGTCCAACACTAACAAAACACTGACATGTGGTGTCGACTTGTAAATGTCATGTTCATTGTCCATGTTTCAATCCTTAATATTTAAGGAATTTAAGTCAAATGCAATTGATGCGGCTACAATTGCAGTCGCAAAGTCATAAAAAACCATTGACATGACCATAATAATTTTTTAAAAACTTGGTTTGAATATGTTAAACTTTATAACATGAATTTCTGATAGAAAATGTGTCTCATGTCTAACATATGTTTGCCACCTGTACATTCAAGTCAATTATATTATTTTCTCAAATTATTTTAGCGTTGATATGCCAGTGTTGTGTTCGTTATTCATGTTTGTGTTAGTGGTTGACAATTGACATGTTAAATAAAATGTCTTTAATTTTACATGTGAGGTGGTGATAATTTTTTTCCTTGCAGATGGATGAAAAGAAGTATTTATTTGATAAGGAAACATTACGTACGACGGAGCTTATGATACTAAGCACATTGAAATGGAGAATGCAAGCAATTACACCTTTCTCCTACATTGACTTTTTCCTTAACAAGGTCAATGGTGATCATGTTCCAATAGGAGATTCAATTTTGCAATCTTTCCAACTCATAATGAGTACTGTAAGAGGTAACTTTTCTGTGTTTTCATTCCTAACTATATGTACTGATAATATTTATGATAGCAAAGAATGAGATGATAATGTGAAACGGTTTTGGAATTCAATGTAGGACTTGACTTCATTCAGTTCAGACCATCAGAAATTGCAGCAGCTGTTGCAGTGCTAGTATCTGTGGAGGGTGAAAACCTAACTGTTCACACTGAGAAAGCACTTTCTCTTCTCATTGAATATGTAGAAAAGGTACTAATGATGGTCCAATGCCAATAAAAAAAAATGTGAATATAATTGATGCACATTGATTTGCATAATCATTTTCTAAGTTGATTACTTGTTATTTCTCAAACTCTATCAATTTAGTGAATTGTCTATTTAGTTTTTGAAATCTTAAGGCTTGGTAATTTTGCTTTTAAATTTACAAAATTTCAATTGGGTTTTGAAGTTGAATTTTCTTGATCACATTGGTCGATGTCTAACAATCTCATAAATTAAATTGATCAACCTAAAAGATTCAATGCCATCTATAATTTTTTATTTCATCGAATTGTAAATTGAATGTCAATTTATAGTTTGAAATGATTGACATTCTAAATAGTCATTCAAATTTAAAAAACTTGAAACAAATAAGATGGTCAATTAATTTAATCTCGAAATTGTCCTTGAGCGACTAATGTGATCAAGAATTTCAAACACTATAAATTCATAGGACAAATTTGGTGATTTACTCAAAATTTAATTTATGACATGGTTTAATTGATATATCTATCTACATTTTGCAGGAGAAAGTAATGAAGTGTATTGAAATGATTCAACAGCTGTCATCAGGTAGTGGTTCTTCTGCAAAGGATGCTAATGTTTCTGTCCCTTTTGTGCCTCAAACTCCAATGGGAGTGTTGGATGCTCTATGCGTCAGCTACAATAGTGATGACAATCACTCAGATGCTACTACTGCACCTCTTGCAGATTCTCCACTTCATAACAGCCCTGATGCTAAACGCAAGAAAACCATAACCAACTTTGAAGAGTGACAATTTTTGGATAATGCCCCCTCAAAGGAATACCAATAAAGGAAACAAGAAAATAGATAGGGAAAAAAAGCTGCATATTTGAGCTCACTATAGCTATCAAATCTTTTATTGAACTCTTTATAGCAAAGAGAGAAATGAGGATTATTGTTGTTGTAACCTAGAGTTTTTGTTCTATTATAGACAATAAAACTAAAAGGGGGCAGGGGGCAAAGGTATTATAGGACTAGATATTCATAAATTTTGAAACATTTATTATATGAATGTCATTGTCTTTGTTCTATTCTACAATTGGTTATTAAAATATTTGTGTTTTTGAAAAAAATTTCACAGTTATTGCTCTGTCAAGCTATACAGATCTTGTTTTATCTCCACAGTTTGCTTGTCAACAATTAAATTGGACACTTTGATTGAGTAACTGTTTAGAGTTTAGACCATTTTCACACCCACACCAAAAAGAAATGTCCTGCTAAATGTTAATGTAGTAAAGTTGTATTGTCTTACAAAATCTTATCACAGGGCACATTTTGAATTAAAATTAGAAAATTGTGTGGTTATAATTTTGATTTCTAAGTATCATATATAAATTATAGTTTACAAAAACTTTACACCAAATTGCTGGGTCATACTACTATCCTATTTTAAAGAAAGTCTTTACGAACAAGTTTTTTATTTTAATGGTCAATGCTAACATTGTTTATTTTTTTTTACAAGACAATGCTAACATTGTTAGTATTATGTTAGTATTAGGGCTTGAATTCTCGACTTTTTATCACTCCACTCCTCACTCAAGTCGCCAAACTTATATTATTGACCTAGATGTGGTATGATTAACATATAACATGTATTTAGAGATAGGTTATGCAGCTAGGGTTTCCACTATATAGCCTCTTAGGGTTGTATGTCTCCTTCATTGTAATGGAAAAACATTTCTTTCATTCATTGAGTTTCTTTAACTCTTCCTCCTATTAAGCGCTTCTTATATATCACTAGTGCCTGCTCAATGAAAAATTCTTTCGCACAAGCACTCAATAATATGATTTAAACAAGGTCTATATTAAGATCTTTGACGAGATTATAACAATGTTTTGACAAAAATACAAAAGTAATCTTTATTGTTGGCTGATAGTACTGAAAGGAATGAAGTTTGTGGTTATGTACTATGTATAATGCTCACCAAGTTATGGAAGCCTCTTGGCCAATGAAATCTTAAACATCTTGGAAAATGTTATTATGTATCCAGTTTTAGTTAAATGAAAGATTTAAGATTTAAGAATTGTTTGGACTGGGGGTACTTGGTTTTTACAATTGGTTACACTATGCTATCTCAATTGTTGGTCGATTTACGCCAAGCATTCGGAAAACCCCTCACTCAATGTTTGGTGAGATTTTTTGAATTATCGATGGAAACCATATTTTCATTGATCAAGCAACCAAAGATTGCCTTGCTGGTCATTTTTCCATGACGGTTAGTATAGTCTTGCATAACCAAGTGAACATTAAGACAATTAATTTTGCAAAGAATTCTGATAGAGCTCTTTGCCTTGATGGTTTTGATGAAGCCATGTTCTTTCAAAAGAATAGGAAATAGCTTACAATATGATGTTATCAATATTGTTATCATTCAATTTTTCAACCATGATTGGTTGGCACCTTAACTTTATAATTTGGCAATGCTTATCTTCAAGAATTGAGCAACTTAAACCTATTACTTTAGATAATTTTAAATTCAAAATAATTAGTAAGATTTTGGAACCTGCAAGGGTTCCAATGTGCTTCATTTCTCAAGGGTTTGTTGAACCTGCAAGACCAGAAGACGTCCAATGTGCCTCACCGCACAAGAGTGCACCACCTCTGCTCTGGACCATTGGATCATGATACAACCGTCTTTTGCATCTCACGTCGGATACAACGAGTATAGTTACAACAACTCACCTATATAAGCATGACCCATTGTTAACCAAAGGTACGATTCACTTCATACTTACTCACTTTCCACGTAACTTAGATACTTGATCTTATCTTCCTCCTCTTTTTAAATTTCTTGATTTGTGTTTTTAGGCTAATTCTTTAAATATTGAATTCATTTATGGAAAAGATTATTCTTCCTAAACATTTATCTTAGGTTCACATAAAAAATTATAACTATTTTTTTTCTTCTTTTCTAGAGAAGCACTAACAAGTGCCTTTTAGGCACTTGTTTAGAAATCTGAGTAAGTTTTATTATGGGAATATTAACTATATTCAACCTATTGAAACTTTAAAAAATTAACTTTTTTTTACATAAAACTTATTAATTATTTTCATTTTTGAATCTTAACAAGTATCTTTTGTTAGCATGATCATTTCTTTCAAAAAGAAAGTTATCGTTTAATTGAATAATCATTTTTTTCTTGTACATTGAAAATTAAGTTTTGTAAAAGCACACAATATTTTTGTTATATTCCTTGGAGGGCAATTACTTAGAAGGCACAAACATGTATCTTTTACAAAGTTGTGTTGTTCAATAATCTTAGCACACAAAAGACTATCACAAGTTGGTAATCATTCATAATGAAAAATTCTTTTAAAGACGAAAATTTTGATGTTTGGTCAAGGATATGAAGACTCTCACATTGGAGAAAGATAATGTCAATAAGTCAAGTTCGAGTTAGAGTTTCTACATTAGATTTAGGCATAAGAATATATGTTGAACGACGTATATAAATGAGATGATACATATACTTAATGCATTTAGATTTTGGATGAAGATGTGACATCTAAACTCGCGTGTTTGCTAGCTCTTGCACACAATGGAAACTCAATTGTGATTTTTCCTACAGGACATGAGAATGGGAAGCATGCAACTACTTGCTTGTTGGTATACTTTGTATGTTTTCATTTTTAAGTTTGTAAGTCATTAAATTCTACAGTGATTAGTTAATTTATATCTAATTATTTTTAGTTGGTACCTTTGATGTTAGTTATATAATTGACAGGAATTATTCACTATGGTTTGATAGTCTGCATGTAATCTAAACTAGAGAACTTATAATCAAACAATTGAGTTCAAATGATTAATTTATACGAGACTATACTTTAAGTCTCAACTTCAAATTATTAAGCCTCTTTCCAATGGTTAACCGGAAAAAAATAAAGCTAAAGAACCAATTATACACACAAAGGTGAATATTCTCTCCTTTCAATCAATTTTTTTTCTTACCCATGGTTGAAACATTTGATTAGTTGTCTAAGGCATCCAAAAACATTAAAGAGTTTGTTAGCATGGTTGATACATTTTTTGAACTTGATAACATGAAAGAGTATGTAAGCAACATATACCCATTTGATTTTGACTAAAAATTAAGTTTTTCGTTTCAAACTAGTTTAAATTAAAGGATAAATAAAGTAATTTGCTTTTTAAAAACAACCAGTTAATTAATTTCTTTTATTTTCTTTCGGTAGAGGCTTGCAACTTTTCATCATACTTCATAAAAAATATGCAACTATATTTTTAAACAAAGTTGATTCTCTATTTTTCTAATAATTTCATTCCTACTCCAATTTGTATGAGTGGGTAGCAAGCATACAAATTAATGAATAAGACAACTTTAGGTGTCAATTATAGTCACTGCGTACGAGTACGAGGTACCCAAAAAGATGGTACGACAAATAAAGAACACAAAAGTCAATAGCTTACATTGATGATGTTAGTCAATAATACAAAAAATTCCAAGGAATGTAGGTGAACTAGTGAAGCAAATTGTTGAGAATATTTGGATAAAATTAAATACCATGAGTGAAGACTAGTTGCAAGTTGCAACTGATGTTAGCCCACATTGATGATTGTGAACCAAAGTGAGGACTGAGGTGATCCTATATATCCATCCTCTCTTGATCTTGTCTTCTTCAAGTTTCACTGAGTTGGTTAGTTCATTTTCATTCTTTCTTTGTTGTTTGTTAGATGGAAGAAAGCAAGCAATCGCGTTACGTTAAGCTAACCAAAGATCATGAAATCACTGTCCAAGAAGATATCGTCCCCGGTGAACTCAATCTACCTACTCAGGTATCCTTTTCCTTTTCTCTTAGTAATGAAAGAAGCAACGGAGGAAATCCGTGCCAAGTTAGTGGTCGTCCTAAAAGCTGGAGTACATATTTTAGACATTGATTTATGAACTTTGATGCTTTGCAGTCTCTGCTTCGCAAGTGCTATGAATGTAGGCAGCCATTACCTGAAAGCTATGAACCTCCTGCAGATGAACCTTGGATGACTGGTATTTTTGGATGTGTAGAAGACCGGGAAAGTTGTATGTTAATACCTCTCAAATTGTACTTGATTTGCATATTGCATCCTTTTACATTCTTTCATTTTTCACTGCAGGCTTGACTGGACTGTTCTGTCCTTGTGTACTATTTGGACGCAATGTACAAAGCTTGAGGGAAGACACTCATTGGACTAGGCCATGCATTTGTCATGCCATTTTAGTCGAAGGTGGCATTTCTTTGGGTATAGCAAATGTAGCTGCATTTTCCTTAATTCCTGGCATTAATCCATGGATATCATGTCTCATTTGTGAGGGTTTATATTTCTCGTGGTTGGCGTGTAGCGAATACACTGGTCAAGTTCGGCAATCCTTACAAAAGAAATATCACTTAAAGGTACATAAGGCCACAGAAGGGTTAAATTTTGCCCATGTAGAACCACATTTATACATAATTTTGTTAATTATTTTCTTTGTTTATAATTGCAGAATTCACCTTGTTGTGCATGTTGTGTGCATTGCTGCTTGCACTGGTGTGCCTTGTGTCAAGAGCACAGGGAGATGAAGGGACGGCTTTCGGAAAATGTTTGTTCAAAAATGACAATTCTAAACCCTCCTCCCATTCAAGAGATGAAGTCCACTCACAACAATGATCGCATTACTTTGGACTCGGAGATGCAGGCTATGTAATAGGATCACACTTATGTTGCAATTTATCGGCTAATTTTCCATTACTTATGTTTAAAACCATCACAATAAGTTTGAAAAAGGATAATATTGTTGGAGAAATTCTTGCATGGTCTTGCCCTTAACACATCATCCTTGAGCCCATCCAATCAAATAATTTCTATTGATTAATTAATAAAATAAAATAAATTAAATAGGTTTTATGGGAAAAATACAGCACGATCTGTTAAAATTAGAAGGCAGTTTTCTTCCCTCGCATTCCATAGTGCTGTTTTATTCCTACAACCTCGCTTGCCAAAACAATTATGATCATTCCTTAGTTTCTCTAACTTGAAATAGAGAAAATTTCATCTTTGCATGTTATAAGTTCAACCTTCAGTGACCGGTCTCTCTAGCAAGCAGAAACATATGCGTTCTCTGTTTTTCTTGATTAAGCATCACCCAAGAAATCGTTCAACCTGCTAATACATCTCTTGTTCCGGTATGTATATTGTTTTATTTCTTGTAGTTAAGACTTAAGAGTCTCTTTTATAAAACAAGGTTGTCACTTGGAATGAGATTTATTAATTTCTTGATTCTCAATTTTTTTTCTCACTACAAATGCGCAAGTAGAAAGCAAAAGAACTTGTCTGTTCAACCAATTTAATTGGTACTAAATATAAGATCTTGTACGGTTATAACACAGTAAGTTACTTCCATTTTTCCAATAACCTATTTGATTTGACATGTAATATTTTATCGGAATTCAAGTTGTCTTTATATTGATAATAATTTTTTTAAGGAAACTAAGTTATATATATTAGTTTTGAAATGCATATTGCTTATTTACTTATTCAGTTAACGTTGTGTTTGTTTCATTTATCACTTGATAGAATTCTAGTGGTATCCATTATCTTTGGTTGCTTTTGACTGAGAAAAAAAAACTGGTTAAACTTATTGATATTATATGTAGGGCAAATATGGAGATCAATGAATGTCAGCCAGTCAAGGTTGATATGAGTAAAGAAATTTTTCTTGGTCAAGTTGTGAGCAACAAAGATGAAGCTTATAACTTATATCAAGAGCATGCATTTAGAAAGGGTTTTAGTGTAAGAAAGGGGAAGGAGTTATATTATGATAATGTGATAAAAAACACACGCACAAAAGAGTATTATTGTTCCAAACAAGGGTTTAAGAACAATGAACATCGAGGTCAAGTATCTTATGAAAGGGCAGATTCAAGAACAGATTGCAAAGCTATGGTGAGATTCAATGTGAGCAAGGAAGGGGTATGGAAAATTATGAAGTTGGTATTAGACCATAACCATGAGCTTGTGCCAATTGAACAAAGACATCTGTTACGTTCTATGAGAAATATGTCTAATGCCAAAGGAGATTTGATAAAATCTATGGTGAATGCTGGCATAGGAGTTACTAATATTTGGAGTTATATGGGGGAAGAGGTTGGTGGATTTAAGAATCTTGGTATAACTTTGAAAGATATGCATAATTATGTCTATACTGAAAAGTCAAAATTAATCGAAGCCGGTGATGCTCAATCTTTAGTGAATCACTTGCAAAATAGACAAGCTCAAGATGCTATGTTCTACTATAGTGTTCAGTTAGACCAAGAATCACGGTTGACCAATGTCTTTTGGAGAGATGGAAAATCTAAAGTTGATTATGATTGCTTTGGGGATGTTGTGATTTTTGACACTACTTACCGTACTAATAAGCACGACTTGATTTGTGCCCCGTTTATTGGTGTAAATCATCATTGGCAAAATGTCATGTTTGGTTGTGCTTTATTACTTGATGAAACTTCAGTTACTTTTTCTTGGCTATTTACAGCATTTTTGGAAAGTATGGGAAATCAACAACCAAAAACAATCTTTACTGATCAAGATGGAGCGATGGCCAAAGCAATTGGAGACGTGATGCCAAATACACGTCATCGGTTGTGTTTGTGGCATATAGCTCAAAATGCTCCTTCACATTTGGGATCTCTCAATTCTAATCAAAAGTTTCAAAGCTTGCTTAATAAATGCATGCAAGGTTGTGACTCAAGAGAAGAATTTGAGAGTACTTGGCATGAGATGATTAATGAGTACAAACTTCATGATCATAAATGGTTAATCGGTATGTATAAAATTCGGCACAAGTGGAGCACTGCTTATAGTAAAGATGTATTTTCTGCTGGCATTAAATCCTCTCAAAGGAGCGAGAGTACAAATAGTGTATTGGCTGATATTGCAGGAAAAGCAACAAGTCTCACACAATTTTTAGTGGCATTTGAGAAGATGGTGAAAAAGTGGCGACAGTTTGAAGTTGAGAATGAATTCAAAAATAGTCAGAGCACACCTCCTTTAGTC
>Ga0315915_1005761_pt1 | contig 15356 bp, 10 predicted proteins | sample MpolbnodulesMG_FD_207738 | JGI IMG/M metagenome (GOLD analysis project Ga0315915, IMG submission 207738) | Medicago polymorpha root nodule microbial communities from Los Angeles, California, United States - branched nodules | ecosystem: Host-associated > Plants > Roots > Nodule | place: USA... | reverse complement strand
TGTGAAATCAGTTTATAACTGTTTAATTTTAGGTGTATAATATCACATGTTTTTTTAAATTTTTTCATTGATTCTGTTTCTTTCCCCATAAATTGTAGAATTGGAACCTTGAGAAAAATCAGTATAAAAAGGTTTAATTTATTAGAGTTTTCAAGAAAATGGTCATTTTGTTAATTAAATTGAGATATAATATAATTTGAGGATTAACTTTACCAGAAAAGTCATTCTCATGACTTCACCATAGAATTTTCCAAAAAAAAATTATAATTAAAAGAAAGTGAATGAATGGTCTTTTATTAAACCAATTTTTTTTTATATCATGTAAACTATATCGTCAAGTATTGATATATTCAAAAAAACAACTATCTTGTCAAGTATTGATATATTCGAAAAACCAAACCTTAAAAAAACAATTATCTTGTCAAGTATTAATATATTCAACATTTTTATATTCTTCAAAGGGGCGCAAAATTTAAGGACTAAAAACATATTTAACCCTTAAATTTTTAAATGATTACCTATTTTAAATTAAAATGGTAGTTTTTTATATGTCTTACTATGATCACTTATTCTCAGGGAATTTCTAAAAAACAATTTTTTTAATATGTGCATCTATACCCAAGAGAACTTGAATGAGATGATAAAAGATTTCTTGTAGTTTCATTATTATACTAACTATAATTAATAAATGTATTTTAATAAATAATATTACTAATTTTACCATTAAAATCAACACAATTAATCATATTTTTAAAAATCGTACAAAAATCTTAAACAATTGTATTATTTTGAGACATGAAAGTATTATTTTGTTTTCTCAAACAACAATTTTTGTTTTCGTTTATCATAAACTATTTCCTCTAATTCCTATTATAAGAAACTAATAGATCAACAAAATTTGATGTATTTAATCTATATTATGAATGAATACATCAAATTTTGTTAACTATTTGTCTCTTATAATTTTTTTTAATAAGTGATTCAAATTATCCTCAAGCAGCTAATAATCGGTGGGGCCAGATCCTTACCAGAACACTAGTTCCAATTGGTGAACATGATGCCATGTTACTCCTCTTCTTCTCATTATCCAAACCACCACCGTCGCCAATTAACACACAAATTATTCTCTTCATTTCCACAACACAATGGCCACAGCTCTGTCACTCTCTTTCTCCACCTTAGACCCACAAAATCATAACCGCTTCAACATAATCACCACAACCAAAACCATTCGCAGAAATTTCTCTTTCACACCCCCACTTCCCCTTAACAAACCCCCCTTCAAACTCTTTTCTTCCTCTTCCTCCCAATCCCAAACCCTAACCGATTCCTTCCTCAAACCAGGTAAATTCCTCACAAACACCGAACTCACCACTCTCCACCATCTCTCCACCTACCTCTACACCCACACCCTCAAATCCGGCACCGTTTGGGTTCGAGTAATGCGCGACAGCGAAGTAGACGCTATTGTATGCTTGCTTGCTGATTCTTTTGCTGAATCGATGATGTTTCCGAAAGGGTATATTAATGTGTTGAGATTTCTTGTCAAACAGTATTTGATTGAACGGAGGAGTTTGATGCCGCATATGGCTACGTTGATTGCGTTTTATAGAGGAAGTGGTGTTAACGGTGATGGTGATGAAGAGGAAATGCAGTTGGCTGGTACTGTTGAGATTTCTTTTGATGTTAATGGTGCTAATTCTACTCTTCCGTCACCGGATCCGCCGAAAGATAAGCCTTATATTTGTAATATGGCTGTGGATAAATCTCTTAGAAGGTATACAACATTACACATGCTTTAAGGCTTGATTTGCATTTGTTGGATTAATTTGGTATTTTTGATTAAGTATGAGTAATTTTACCAATAGAATGTATAGTTGATTTGAAGAATCAATAGGGAAATTGGTGTTTGACTTTGATATAGGGATGACTAATTAAAATAGTCCATGGATTTTACGAATTTACAACTATATCGTTAAAATTGTAGCGTGTCAGTCAAAATAGTTTATTGGATAACTTCTACTATTAGAGCCTAAGACATTGCATGTTAAATGGACATGTGATCTTCCATGTGGACTCCGCATCACTAGAAATTTATGTGGCACGATAAATTCATGCGTTTGTTGTGTCATATAAAGGCATGTAGAGTGAAACCTGTAAATTCTGTAGTAAGGAAAGTAGATCAAATGGAGGATAGCTATAGGGAGACTTAGAAGAACTATAAGAGAAACTATTGAAAAATATAGCTTATACATAAACATGTATTCAATAAGTACTAAATTAAGTTGTTTATTCAAACACTCCGGGAGCGTATATAGATGTGAAAGCTAGAACTGCTAGAAGTGGGTGAAAAGGACATTTAGAAACTTGTTTGATATTAATTTTTTACTCTTCTGCTAGGTTAAGTAGGATATTTTTTTGATGAATTATAAAGACAGCCTTGTCAGTGTTAAATACTTTCTGCAATTTTTACCTTGCTTGAACTTGAATTTTTAGCACAGACAGAGTAGGGAAATATATTTGACTTGCTGCAATCTTACAAAAAGATGAACATTGCATCAATAGCAAAATGAGCAGTGAAACCTGCAATATAAATAATTAAGCTACATTAGTCACCATCAATGAATTCCAAATTGTAATAATGTACTCTCTCTCTGTCCCAAATTATTAGTCATTTTGGTCATTTCATACAAATTAAGAAATGTAATTAATTTTGTATAGGGAAGAGAAATTTGTTATTTTACAAAATTATCCTTCATTAACGGTATGAGAAAGATAAATAAAGAATTGAAAGAAGAAAATAATAAATAGTTTACGGTATAGTAGGAAAAGTAACATTAATGTTTCATTGATATTGTAAAACGACTTACTCCCTCCGTCCCAAATTATAAGTCGCTTCGGGAAAAAGATTTGTCCCAAATTATAAGTCGTTTTACAATACCAATGAAACATTAATGTTATTTTTACTTTTATACCATTAACTATTTATTACTCTTTTTTCTTTCAATTTTTTAATTTATCTTTTCAATACCATTAACGAAGGATAATTTTGTAAAGTTATCCATGATTTCTCTTTCCAATACATAATTGATTACATTTCTTAATCCGTGTAAAATGGTCAAAACGACTTATAATTTGGGACGGAGGGAGTATAATTTGGGTCAATTTGTTTTCTCAAAGCGACTTATAATTTGTGATGGAGGGAGTACTATTTAACTAAATTAATATGTCAACTTTCTACCCAAAAAAATCAATATGTCAACTTTCTACCAAAAAAAATCAATATGTCAACTCAATGAGAGAATGACATAATCCTTGTTATAACAACATTGTTTTTAGTATGATTCTAAATTCACATAATGTTATGCTCTGTTTTTTTTTTTTTTTACCTTTTCCTGTGGTCTACTTTCTTTGAGTCAATCCATGCTATGGAAAAGCCTATAATAGTAACTTTTAGCATCCAAGATTAAGATTGAGGTAACCAAAGATATATTCTCCTCCTGATAATGGCTTGCATTTTCAAACGCTTGTTACGTCTTTTGATTAAGCAAACGAGTAAAATGCTGTGTGTCTGTTTTACACCTGAATGTAATTGGATTCTAACATTTTAAGAGTGTCTCCCTTCAGGAGGGGCATTGGATGGCATCTTCTAAAGGCAAGCGAGCAACTGATTTCTCGGATGAGTTCATCAGGAGAAGTTTACTTGCATTGCAGAATGATTGATGAAGCTCCATTTAACATGTATACAAAAGCTGATTACAAAATTGTAACGACAGATAGTATTTTAGTCCTGCTGTTGTTGCAGAGACGCAAACACTTGATGTGCAAGAAACTTCCTCTCATAAGTATGCCTACAGAAACAGATTTGCCATGTTCTGATGACTATGAGTAAAAGACAACATGTATGTGGTTGCTTAATATTTTGATGATGTAATATTTCCATTAACTCTTATTGTTGATAAAAGCTCAAATTTATGTCTAGCTTCCACATGATCTTATAGGCAAAATGTTTCTGTGGTTTGATGTTTTGTTTCAGCAATGGTAGCAAATATGATCAAGGTCGTTTTAAGTTTACCGAAGAATGGAGATTGGTTTCAGGAATTCTTATATATTTCTCTTATCTGTAGGAAAGAGACCTGTTGTGTTACAGGTAAATGACTAAAGAATGATTTCTAAATTCTTTGTTTTCTTTATTCCTGATAGCTAAATGATGAAAAGATTGTAAAGCTTGTACTTCATCATAAATTGCCAGGTTATGACATCATTCTTTCTTGAAGAACCTACAAATATTAAAGATGCTTGGAAAATACACATAAAATTTGCTCTGGGATTTCCTCAATTCAATCAAAACAATGCTTTCTATATGTTCATCAAGGATTTATATATCAATCTTTAAATTTGAAAGTGGCACATTGGATCTATTGAACCGTACTAATCCTGGCTGAAAAAATAATAATGCTAGGGGGTTATGTACTTATGTGACATCTTGTCAGTTGTCACAGTCTCTTTCCCTTAGGTACCTTTCATGAAGCCGAAGGTGTGGTAGAACTAAACCAAGGGTGATGATAAGGTTGAAGAATAGAAAAGGAAGTGCCCTTTTAGATTTGTCCACAATGGACTTGGTTCCTCATCTTGTAAGATCATCAAATTACTTATGTTTTGTATACAATTGTGCAAAATACTTGTGTTCATGTTAATTGGGTTGGTGTATATATATGGAAAGCTTCCAAATAGAGTTCACTCTTTATTTTTTATTTTCAACGAGATGTCGAAACATATTGTACAAGAGCACCATTAACGGATGCAAAACTTCCGAATAGATTTGTCCATAATTCTAATGTCTAAACTTTTGATTTCACTTGATCAGTCTCAAGCAATGCATAACCATTCCCAAGCCTCCTTTTGAATTTGTATGGATAATCATTTGAATGTCTTTTACACAATCCACAATTGAATGGCACTCATTACGTTCCGTTCGTACACATCTCGATGCCAGATTGGCAAAAATGAATATGGATTGAATGGAGTAAGAATTTCGAGTCATCTCTAGATCTATCAACTTACAAAGCTTCTTGCGGTCATTCAGTATGTGCCTCACATTCTTATAAATGTAAAACATATTAAACTCTTGCTGCTGTATGTCTAAAATTCTGGAACTTGTAAAATTCTGATGAATGTCTAAATCTTGAGCGTCTGTTTTACACCTGAATGTAATTGGATTCTAATTTTCTAAGAGTGTGTTTCCCTTCAGGAGGGGCATTGGATGGCATTTTCTTAAGGCAAGTGAATAACTGATTTTTTAGACGAGTTCATCCGGAAAAGTTTACTTGCATTGCAGAATTATTGATGAAGCTCCATTTAACATGTATGCAAAAGCTGATTACAAAATTGTAACAACAGATAGTATTTTAGTCCTGCTGATGTTGCAGAGACGCAAGCACTTGATGTGCAAGAAACTTTCTGTCACAAGTATAGCTTCAGAAACAGATTTGTCATGTTCTGATAACTATGAGTAAAGGACAAGTAGTTACTTGAAGTAGTTGTTGATACATGTTCCTCATGCAAACCTACGTACTCACCATGTCATGTACGTGTCATAAGTCATAACATAACATCACTTTTTTTCTTTCTTCTATAAAAACAAAAACGCCATCAACCCACCTCATCATCACCACACACAGACACAGTACTCATTCAATTTTTCACTACTTTCTCTTATATTTCAATTCACAAGTCTTCAACTTCTCTTGTAAACATTTAATTCAATCTTAAAAATGAAAAATTTGAGCATCTCATCAACAATGAAAGAACGTACACCACCACGCTGTTACGATACCAGTGTTACCCCTCAACAGTGTTATGAAGGTGGTGGGGTTACTACTCACTACTCTGAGAAAAGAAGTCCGTCAACTTCTCAAGTCCTTGCCGTAGTTACCGGTCTTCCTGTTGGCGGTGTACTGCTTGCATTTGCTGGACTCTCCCTTCTTGGAACACTCACCGGACTGGTGGTAACAATCCCACTTTTCATCCTCTTCAGCCCTGTTCTTGTTCCAGCCACCATTGTCATTGGCTTGGCTGTCGCTGGCTTTTTGGCGTCGGCAGCTTTTGGGCTGATGGCATTGTCCTCGTCCTCATGGGTCATGAATTACATCCCCCTGGATCAAGGGTCTCTACAGGAGCAACTCGAGTTGGAAAAACAGTGTGTGGTGGAGTGGTGGTCGGAGTGGTGTAACATGAAAGTTTTCTTCAGTTCTATTACCATGGCAGCAATTCTTTCACTCTCCTCCTTTGTCCCTCAAAATCATTGCTTCAACATCACCAAAACCACTCGTCGATTCCTCACAAACTCCGAACTCACCAACCTGCAACACCTCGAATCCTTCCTTTACTCCCAAAACACCAAATCCGGTTCAATTTGGGTTCGAGTAATGAGAGACAACGAAGTTGACCCAATAGTCTGTTTACTCGCAGATGCATTCGCTGAATTGATGTTGTTCCCGAAATGTTATATCAATGTGTTGAGATTCCTTATGAAACAATATTTGATTAAACGAAGGATGTTGATGCCGCATGTGGCGACACTGATTGGGTTTTATAGAGGAGTTACTAATGGTGAAGAAATGCAGTTGGCTGGAACTGTTGAGATTTGTTTTGATAAAAATGGTGCTAATTCTTCTCGTGCTTCGCCCACTCCTCCCAAGGATTCGCCTTACATTTATAGCTTGGCCGTGGATAAATCTCTTAGAAGGTAAACATTATTTATTACAGTCCTATTAATATTAAGAAAGTGTCATAGCTACATATGATTACACACACTCCAGGGTCAATTTGTATTTCGTAGATTATTTTGTTCCTTTTTCTTTAATGATGATGAAAGAGTTATTTTTTACAAACAGAATGCATATTTGGGTTATGAAGTGATGATGGCAATAATAAAAATTGCGCCCGAGTTGCTGAAATTTGCATTTCTTTGGTAAAATTACCTCAAGTGTCAAGAACCGTAAGAACTAATTTGACCAAGGGAATGCATATTCTCGGTCTAATTTGATTGGCTATATGCATATCCAGGGGCTGAATTTGTAATTTCCATTCTTCAAAGATTAAGGCTGCATTTGGATTGGTTTATTAATAACTTATTTAATCTCATCTACAAACCGAAACATATTTTACTGTGTTTGTGTGAGTTTATGATGATAGTGGATGAAATGTCCTTAAGCTGATTTCAGCTTACTTCAACAAGCTCCCATGAATAGTTTTTTAACACAACTTGCGAATTATATGAAAACAGCTTAACCACATCTTCTCATTGCTATTATATGTAGCTTATACATAGGTGCCAAAATAAGTTGCTTATACAAACATACCCCAAGTGTATGTAGATGTGAAAGCTAGAACGACTAGGCCTGTTTGAATTTGTTTATTTGAGCTTATCTACTAACATAAGTTTTTTGCAGCTTATGTTCGGCAGAACTTATAGAAATAACTTATTTTTATCTACTGAAATTATTCATAAATATTTTCATCAGTAGCAATTTGAGTTGAGAAAACCTGCAATTTAAATAATTGAGCTACATTCTTCATAATCAATGGTTTCCCAATTGTAATAATAATGCACTATTTAACTAAATATTTCAACTCAATGAGATTGCTATAATCCTTGCGATAACAATTGCAACATTGTTTTAAATATGATCTAAATTTACATAATTTTGTGCTCTTGTTTACCTTTTCTTATGGTCTAATTTCCATGAGTCAATGCATGCTATGGAAAGGCCTATAATAGTAACTGTGAGCATCCAAGTTAAAGATTTAAGTAACCGAAAATATATTCTCGTCCTGAAATTCCCATAACTCACATTTTCAAACACATGGTATATCTTCTCATTAAGCAAAAGAGAAAAAAACCGAGTGTTTGTTTTAATTTTCTAAAAATGTGTTTCTGATATTTAATTCCCTTCAGAAGGGGCATTGGACGGCATCTTTTAAAGGCAAGTGAGGAACTGATTTCTCGGATGAGTTCATCAAGAGAAGTTTACTTGCATTGCAGAATGATTGATGAAGCTCCACTTAACATGTATACAAAAGCTGATTACAAAGTTGTTACAACAGACAGTATTTTAGTCCTGCTGATGTTGCAGAGACGAAAACACTTGATGTGCAAGAAACTTCCTCTCATAACTATGCCTTCAAAAACAGATGTGCCATGTTCCGATGACTATGAGTAGAAGACAACATGTATGCGTTCAAAGTTGCATAATATTTTGATGAAGTAATTTTTCCATTATCTGTTATTTTTCCACATGATCTTACACTCAAAATGTTTCCCATGATAAAGTTTATTATTTATATTTGTGGTTTTTTGTTTTGTTTCAGCAATGGTAACAAATATGATCAAGGTGGGTTTGATGACTGGAGAATGAAGATTGGTTTTAGGCATTCTTATATATTTCTTTTATCTGTAAGGAAGAGACTTTTTGTGTTACAGGTAAATTACAAAAGAATGATTTCTAAATTCTTTATTTACTGTATGGCTGATGCTATATGATGAAAATATTGTAAAGCTGGTACTTTGTTATGTACATCGTTCTTTCTTGGAGAACCTATGAATATAAAGATGAATGCAACATAAAATTTTCTCTGGATTTCTTTAATTCAAACAAAACAATGATTTCTATATACATCAAGGATTCATATATCAATCTTTAAATTTGAATGGGCACATTGGATCATTTGAACCATACCAGTCATGGCTGAAAGAAAATAATAATGCTATAGGAGGTTATGGGACATTTTTGTCAGTTGCCACGGTCTCTTTCTCTTAGGTACTCCTTTCATGTAGCCGAAGGTGTGGTAGAAGTAGACCAAGGGTGATGATAAGGTTGAAAAATAGAAAAAGAAACACTCTTTTAGATTTGTCCCCAATGGACTCTGTTCCTCATCTTGAAAGATCATCAAATTAGTTATGTTTTGTATACAATTGTGCAAAATACTTGTGCTCGTGTTAATTCGTCTGGTGTATATATATATGGAAAACATTTGAATAGAGTTCACTCTTTTTATTTTCAACAAGAAACCACCATAATTCTGGTGTCAAAACTTGTGATTTCACTAGATCAATCTCAAGCTATGCATAACCATTCCCAAGCCTTTTGAATTTGTATAGATAATCATTTGGATCTCTTTTACACAATCTGCCATTGAAGGCCGCTCGTTACTTTCAGTTCGTACACATCTTGATGCCAGATTAGCAAACATGACTATAGACTGAATGGTGTAAGAACTTCGAGCCATCTCTGGATCAATCACCTTACAAAGCTTCTTGCGGTCATTAAGTATGTGCCTCACCTGCATATAAATGCAAAACATATTAAAGTCTTGCTTCTGTTTATGTCAAAAAATTCTGAACTTGTTTAGGATTTATTCTTCTCTCCCTTACATATACCCTTTTTCACTTAATATACTCATTTGTGTGACTATCCTCATAGAATCGAATTGACTATGAATGATACACCAGAAAATTACCAATTACTAGTAATGTCGAATTACTTTTAAAAGAAATGAAAAAAAAAAATCATAGTTGCAAATTTCATGGTCATATAGACTATTTATTTCTTTATAACCCCTGTGCATGTCTTGTGTGAATTTGTGTGTATGTGTGTGCGCGAGCGTATTTCCTACCTGTAGTACAAGGTTCTGATCATTAGGACCCTGGTTTAGATCTACAGCTCGACGTCCGGTCAAAAGCTCCAGAAGAACTACACCAAAAGCATAAACATCACTTTGGAGAGTGAGTTTCCCTGTCTGTTGTCAAATGAAATAAATTAGTGTGAAAATACTCATGTAGAAGTCAGCAATACTAGATATAAGAAGATAGGAGGTTAAGGATTGCAGGATAGAACTTTGAGTTATAAACATTTGATTTTGATGGAGGGATTGATAGATGAACCAAATTAGTTTTGGTAGCAATATTTGGTGGAAAGTATTGTCTATTTTCCTTTTTTGTTTGAATCATCTTCCTTTCAGTTCATACCTTAGTAAAATAATAGGAAACTGAAAGACTGTACTTAGAATTGGTTAAAATTTCAGCTTCAAGTGTTTAATGCAGACCATATTTTCAAAGTTAAGTACTTTTACTTGATGAGTTAATGTTGGATTTTCTAGCTTATTTTACTCATAATTTACTTTATGGTGACCTAGCCAAATCACAAAAGGTACTAGTTGGTGTTGCATTGCTGTTTTTCAACAAATGATTTATCTCACTAAATACAGTATGCATGACATGAAAATATAAGTTAGGTATATTGTGCTTGTAATGTAATCCTCATTTGCAGCAGAAGTGGATTTCTAATGTTTCAAAAATATGATGCTGCCATATGACTGAATAACATGAAAAATGTAGAAGAAACTTTATCTGAATCATTGAAACTTGGAAGTTGACACAAGTGACGTTTTTTTATGCTGGAAGAGGGAGGGTGGAGACATATATCATAGATGCATACCGATGTATACTCGGGATCAAAGTAACCAAATGTGCCGAGTACTCTGGCAGTCACGTGTGTCTCCTGTCCTTCTGGCATTAACTTGGCAAGCCCGAAATCAGATATCTACAAGAAGACTTAATTACAGTTCTTATATATTATTATTATTAGAAGGATATATTACAGTAAGTCATTACTAGGACCATATTTATACCTTTGCTTCAAAGTTGGCATCTATGAGAATGTTGGTCGATTTGAAATCTCGATGAACAATAGGAATTCCAACATCAGAACTTGAATGGAGATAAGCAAGTCCTTTTGCAGCTCCCAGTGCCACCTGTAGTCTTCGAGGCCAATCCATGTTTCTTTCTCCAATTCCTAAAATTAGTTTAGATTAATAGAAGCATACCGTAAGAAATTTTTATAGTAGTGTGAAATTTTGAGTAACAAACCATTCAAATGATCTTGCAGGTTCCCATTAATCATATATTCATATACTAAGAATCTATGCTTTCCATCAGCACAGTATCCTATCAAAGAAACAAGATTTGGGTGGCTTAGTCTGCTCAAAATGTCAACTTCGACTCGAAATTCACGTTCCCCTTCTGCTTCTTTTATTGCTGGAAGCTCCATTTTCTTGATTGCGACAACCTTCAGAGGGAGACATATTGTATCAGTATCTATTTATTTTCATCAAGATCACAGATTTTGAACCATTTTGTAAATCTTGAAAATCATGACGAACTCTTGTGGGCTATATAAACTTACGTCAAGAGCACATTACCTCTCCTGATCGCAAAGTGCCTCGGTAGACTTTGCCAAATCCTCCTTTTCCAAGCAAATTTTCCTCACTGAATGAACATGTTGCCTCTTCCATCTCCCTGAGTGTGTAAACAGATGATCCATGCAACTTCTTTGTAGGACGCGGCGTTTTATCATCAAGTTGCCAAAGTTGTGCAGGTTTGTAAATCCCTGGACAGTGTGCAAATGTTACAAATTGGTTGTGCAATGAAATAGCACTAAAAACGTGCTTAGAAGTTAAAACACAAGAAAAAAAGAACGAAAAAAATACATGGATCTGTATGATCTTGAGACTTGCTTCTTCGGCGCTTGTTCCAGGCGGAGACCAACCCGAATGGCATGATCGGCTGCTCTATCTAACGTGTTCTCGGTTTATCTATTGAAATGTTAGATTCTAACTTCTAACATAGAAAAAAAAATGCAATTTTGATAGATGGTTAATTCCATTACACACTCAGTTACAGCCCTAGGAGATGTTACCTATAAAACTTCCAAGAAAACACTTTTTTTGTACTATTGGTGTGAAGTAAATAACTTTAGAATAATTTGCATGTCCTTGACATAGTTTTTATTCCATATAAAAGTAATTTTGATAGCATTGGGAATCCTCTATTTGGAATACGTATGGAGCAAGTGAAGTTAGATTAGAAGAATACTTAACAAAACATCTTCCAACAACACATGGAGAGAGACATAGATATGTACTTTAAGCTTAAGAGAAAGCTTAGAAAAGTAGGTATTTCTTATTTTCCTATGGTTGAGATGTGGTTGGGGGGGTGTAAATAGTTTGACAAGGAAATGGGAACTGCTGCCTCATTCTCCATATTAATCATCATACATACGTTTTACCGTTTACAGAATGAAAATGGATGGTGGTTAGGATGGCATTTTCATTTTTTCTATGCATTATAAATTTGTTGTGTTACCTTATTTCTAAATCTTTCTCTTGTATGGTGCAACCATCATTGTTAATATTAAAGTCTCTCTTCATCAACTTTTGAGGAATATTTTCTTTAGAACTCATAATGGCCCTTGGCCATCAGTTAATTGGACCCTAATACAAGGAGTCGATTAGATATGTATTCTAATCAGTTAAGGTCACCTATAAATATTGATTTGGCTCCTCTAAAGGGATTAATTAGTAAAATGAGTTTTCTTCCAACAAAAAAAAGAAAGTAAAATGAGTTAATTAAGGAGTATAATCTTAATAATTGGTTTGTTTGTTAATGATTTATTTTTTAAATTAGTTGTTTAGTTCAGAGGAGTCGGATCTTGTACATATGTAGGGACAAAAATATTAAGGTTATTATGTTACAAAAACAAATGAAGGTTTGATTGCATTTAGGGTGCGTTTAATTTGCTACAAAATGAAAGACAAGACATGACAACTCAAGTTGTATCATGTTTGATTTGTAAAACCGATTTAGGGCAGAACAAACCAGAGGTAAGAGACAGGAAAAAAATTAAAATTATTGTCCCTCACCAAACCACATCACAATCACACGTACAAATTGTCTAAATACCAAAATAACATTTTGTCCACAAAAATTCATATAAGACAAAAATTATTCATTAAGATAAAAATTTATCTTGTGTTGTGTTGTTCTATCTTGTACTATTTTGTCCAGTACTTATTATTTTGCAGATCAAACGCACCCTTAGAGTTTCTCTAATACAATCAATGTGTTATTTTAATTCCTCAATAATTATTTTGTAAAGTTATTTTAATTCTTCAATAATTATTTTGTAAATTTAGTTAATTCTTTTTAAAATATTTAAATTTATTTTCTATTAGAATTTCTTACAAATTGAATACACTAATTGGTTTTATGCTTTATTATGCTAAACATTAAAAAAAAGTATCAAATTCCATTCAATAAAAAATCTAGAACTTTTTCCTCTTCAAACTATAGTATCTTGTATGATGTTTTTTTTCTCTACATGGCTCGTCAATATTATGACGTATTATTAAAGGAAAAAAAATAGAGCAATGGTCAATTCGCACATCAAGCTCATGAGATATGGCGAAGGATTAGAGAAAAAATAGGATGGATGAAGTCATTGGAATCTCTAATTCTTGTTCCCAATCCTTGGAGCTTCATTGGGGATGGAGGGGTGAAACCCCCACACCCCTATGCCATCCTCCAAGTACCTAGGTCTCAAAATGAGCAAACATACATTTTACAAGTGAGAAAACTCACACTTAAATGATTCAAAAGCGAGTTGCGAGATGTGCGCTCCAATATGTCCAACACAAAGAGCAATAACCAATTTGCACGTCAAGTGCATGGAAAGAGCGTTGCATATTATCAAACATTTGTGGTGCATTGTATTTTTCATGGTTTTTGAGTCTAAATTGTGTTAATGTATCTTCATGAAAGTTATAGATTTAGATGAATTGTTCAAAAGAACTTGACTTTGAACTTTAAATTGAACAAATATTGACCATACTATACTTATTTATTGGTTTGATTTTGGATTACTTGATCCCTTTATCTAGAGAATTGGAGTGTTAGATTTTTTTTTTTTTAATATTGCATTTATTTTATGATATTTTATAAACTAAAACGAAGCTCTTTTTAGTAAATAAGAAAACAACTTTCCTATTTCCAATACTTGGTTTAATACTACTTGGTTCTCACTTTTAATTTAATACAAACACTATACACTGGATGCAAAAATGTTTTATAGTACTTGATTTTCATACATGCACTCCACACGGATTAAGCCTCTTATATTTTAAAAAAAATGAAAATAATGTGTAAGATCTAGATCCTTAAGACATAAAAGAAGATAATTATTAAAAAAGAAAAATAGAAAAAAGATAGTTAAAGTTTTTTTTTTTGACAAAAAACGATAGTTAAAGATGAGATCAGAAACTTAAAAAAACATGGATGCTTGATTTTTTTTTTTATATGGTTGGTGAGCAATTCAATTTTTTTAAAGTAAAAAAAATCGTTTACCCGTAGCTGCATAGGAATGGACTTGGACAAACATAGTGGAAAATTGCTCTTCTCTCGTTAAGAATTGCCCGCTCCAACCAAACTTTCAAAAATACTCATGCGTGACTTAACTCACGTAAGTATATATACAGTGTAACTTAAGTCACGTTCGGTACATGGATGATTTAACGTGAGTTAACTCACATTGGGTTATGTTATAAAAACAGAACAACACCATAAGAATTTTCAAACTCCATTGTTGCAGTTTTGATCACCATTGTTGCGATTTTCTCCAAGCTTAAGCAATTCAACACCAATTACAACCCCAAAATCAAGTAAGTGTTTATTATCCTATTGCATTGGCTTTTTTTGATTGAATTGTTAGATTTTTTTTGGATAAATTATCACATATTTAGGCTTTTATGATTTGATAACTCAGTTAGTTTTTGATTGAATTATTAGATGTTGATTAGAGTAGAAATTGTTGATTAGAGTAGAATTGATTGAATTGTGGTAGAAATTGTTAGAAATTGCTAGAAATTGTTAGATGTTTGAAATTGTTGGATAAATTGTTAGAAATTGTGGTAGAAATTGTTAATGATTAGAGTAGGTTTGACCATTGATTTTTGCATTGTGTAGAGATGTCTCAGAAACAGGGTGATGCTCAATTGAAAAAGGAGGGTGAGAAGAAGAAAGCGAATACCACAATGACATGACACGGTATCAATTGCGAAGGATCCGGAAAAAAAGAAAAGTAAAGTGAATGTGTCAGTGTACAATTTCAACAAGATGAGAAGGAGCGGAATGACGTATTATTTCGGTCCACAACCAAAAGCAGGTGCCCCAGGAACTGCCGAGGACAACCCAATTGACTTAAATGACATGGGAGATGATTAAAGGTAATGGCTTATAATGTCTTTTTTTTTCTATGTTTCTTTATGTTTTTGGATATGTTACACATTATGGTATATTTTGGTATTGAATAAAGTTGAATAAATTTGAATAAAGTTGCACAAGTACAAAAAATCAATTAAAAAAAATACACAATTTTATTTAGTTTTAATTTCATCTACTTTACATTACATTCTCCATAAATATATGGTATCATCATGATGTTGGGTTTAAATTAAATTCT
>Ga0315915_1005755_pt1 | contig 15363 bp, 10 predicted proteins | sample MpolbnodulesMG_FD_207738 | JGI IMG/M metagenome (GOLD analysis project Ga0315915, IMG submission 207738) | Medicago polymorpha root nodule microbial communities from Los Angeles, California, United States - branched nodules | ecosystem: Host-associated > Plants > Roots > Nodule | place: USA... | reverse complement strand
TTGCAGCCCTTACTGCTGTCATCTCCTGTGCTAACAGTACCATGTGAACCACTTTCAACAGGCTGTTCTGTCTGAATGACTGCACCAAATAGCTGAAACGTTATAGGCCCGGGTTTCATTGAGTTGCAGTTGTAGTTCCGAACAAAATCTGTGCCAAAGGAAGGCAAACTACTCTGGCTCTCTGGTGAAAAATCACCAGACTGAGAACTGCCAACGTTTAGATCCGTTGAAAAAGATTTCAACCCCGGCACTGTGTTGCTGCCAAAGGAGTTACCCATACAAAGACGGAAGTTATCACCTGGAAAGTTGGAAAAACTTGAAACGGAAAATAGATCATGCCTGGCTCCCTGCATGCCAGCAGGAAAAGTACTGTAACTCAACAATGGTTGATTCAATTGTCCCATTGTTGAATTAGTGAACCCTGTGATAGAAAAGGGGTCTCCATCTCCATCAGTTAACACCCCAGACACCCCTCTAGTCCTTTTCATTGGGGGAAAGGGGGTATGAAGGGAAGGTGTAGTAGAAAGAAGTTCCACCTGCCAAGGGCTGACCCACTTGGAAGTTTGCAACACTTCAGGTTCGTCCCATGTAATCTATCAGAAACAATAAATGGCCAATTTTAGTTATTTTAGATAGATGATAACATTTTAAAGTAGAAGTTCTTTGACAAAAGCTTCTTTCAACGTAAAAAATATTCTGTACCACAAAAATGATACCAAGAACTAAGAAATCAAAAGCAGTAAGAGAGACAACCAAGTCAGATATAGAAAAATCATTGCACTAAAATTGAAGTAATTTGTATGTGAAAGATAAAATTCATGAAAGAAATATATTATACATTCTAAATGTAACAATAAAAAAAAAGCTTGCAATCCAGATTTCAAAAAAAGGAAACAAAAAAACAAGGGAGGAAAGCAAAACTGAGATTAAGAGACAGAGCTTAACTCTTACAACCTCATAAGTCCCAATAATGGTATATCCATTGGTTTCCTAAAATTTTACAAACCCTAAAATCACTTCTATGTTCTAAGTTCCAACCCAACCAAATCTCATGAATTCAACAAAGCAGGGTAAAACATTTAATTAAAAATGTGGAAATTCAAGCACCATAACAGAAGCAACTGAACAACAAATCAAATGTTAACATGGTAGACATATACATTACCTTCAAACAGAGGAAAAACACTATTATCATACTGTTCCTTGCCCATTTAAACCTCTTCATGCAAATATATTAGCTAAAATGCTATACTTTATAAACTACATTAAACCTTGCAAAATGATTTTTCCTTAAAAACACATGCCACAGTAACTCTTCCATACTCATATTTAATCTATTTTAGCAAATAAATTGAATATTTATTTGATTGGCCACATTTCATTTTGAAAGCAACATTAAGTAGAAAAAAAATCATAATCCAAAAAGGCATTCTCAGTCAAACTTTATTCCAATTAGATAAAATGCATGTTTCCTAATCAATATGACCAAATTATTCATATAGTATAACATAATAATTATAGAACGCACATAACAAATTATTCAAAGAAAGAATGAAGCATACATGAAGCATACGCCAAGGCGAACCACGCCAAGCACCATGATCAGGAACAGAAACCTGAGACACTACACCCTGAAACCAAGTAGTCCTGGAAGAATCATCAGTCTCCACAGCCATTTTGATTCTCATTCCAGGACACCAAGTAACACTCATGGCCGCATCCACAACCTCCGCTTTCAACACAAAATCCGACCACCCTGCTCTCGGATAGTAAACAACTTCAAAACCCATCCCCTGAGCCGCCATTTCCGCAGCCTCCGCAACCGCCACCGGCGACAACTTCCCCTTCCCGTGCCTCGAAAATGCCTTCTCTTCCACCAGCTTCTCTTCATCATCCACCCTACTTCTCACTCCACAGATCGGAAGACACAATCTCGACACATCGGAGCAACCACCGGAACCAGTTCGATTCGGAACGAATCGAACAGCACGACGGATTCCGATGAACATTGCACCTCTAGTATTCTTCATAAAAACAACGGAATCACCAGCAACAAGCTTCTTAGCGTTCACAAACCTACTCCAACCGGTGGTCAACAAATGCCGGCGCGGCGTTCCACGGTAAATGTGACGAAACTCCCAAGTCAAACCATGAACATCAGTAATCAACAGATTCTGCAACGGAGGATCCATACTATAATCCAACGGAGGAAAAATCGAATCAGCACAAAACCTCGGAACAGAAAATCCACCACCGTTGTTCGCATCAGAAGGAGTAAGAATCTTGGCAAACGAAGAAATCATCTCACCGTCATCAGCTTCAATCACCGGAATCCGAGGAAAGTTAACAGTGAAATCATTCAACGGTTGCAGAAAAAGCTTAGCGAAAACCTCATCGGTTTTCGGATCGGCGAGGAAATGAACGGCGGAGACAGAGCAGAGAATGTAGGGACGAGAGAGAAGAAGAGGTGAGAGATTGTTCGGAAGTGAAGTAGCTTGGTCCATGTGACCTTGAGGGAAGTAGTAAACCCTAGAATTGACGGTGGGGATTTGCACGGCGGCGCCGGCGATAGCTCGCCAGATTTTGGGGTTGAGTGTGGTTGCGTTTTTTGGTGACGGTGGTAGTACTTGGCGGTTCATGATTGGTTGAATGAAAATGAGTGAGGGTTTCTCACTAGGGTTTTTCGAACATAAGAAGTAACGGAATCGAAGGAGTTTGTTTTTCAGAGAGAGTGAGTGAGTGTGCTTCTTCGTTTCTCTCTCTCTTTCTTTTCTATTTAAAGTTTCTTGTGTCTGGAAAATGAATTGAAATCAAACAACTCGCTTTACAATTACGGTTTTACCCCTACTTTGCAGACAAAACATCATACAGTATGCCTTTTTAAGAACTTTTAATTACGATATTTATTGCTAATGTCTAAAGATAATGATAATGCTACTTTATCCGTGGATTAAATAAGTATGGTACGTTTATCAAAGATACGAGTAATGGGTGGACATTTTCATTAAGGGTAAACATAGGGTTTTGCGCGTTTAACTTTTTTTGTCTTTCAATTTAATACAACTAGCTTTAATTTAATTTAACTCAGTTACTTTTTGACACAATACGGTTACATTTTATAGATGCTTCTTCAATTGCATTAATTAATCTGAATACTTAAAGAAAAGTCTTTAGATGCTTCACTCTAAATATGGTTTTATTTGTATTTGTTTGAATTAATGTTGGGTGTACTGTGAAATCTGATCTGAAATATACTTGTTGTTTTAATAATTTGTACTACTAGTAGTGTAACAAACAGTAATAGGTAGGTGCAGGTGTAATATTGATGATCTAGTAAGAAGTTGTTTATGTCTGAAAATATTAACAGCGTGATGCTTGCAAATAGTACTGCTGTACCGCAACAGAATCAAATCAGTTAAGATATGATTTTGTTGTAGTGGCTGGCGTATATGTCGCACTTTGTTTGTTTGAGTGGAAATAAATGGTGGTTCACGATATAGTAAGGTGTGTGTGACATAGGGGATAATAGTGAAAAGGAATAAATGTCTGTTGTACGCGTCCCGGAAAAGGCGGCAGAGTGAAAAGGTGGAAACGGACTGATAGTGATAAGATTTGGTGAAGGTTGGATGTAATTTAAAGGTGCGTTTGTTTGTTTCCAAAACATGGCGAATGTTTGTGGGAAAATTTGTGACTGAATGAAGAATGTCATTCTGTGTTTCGTGAGTAATTAAAAAAAATTGGGAATGTTTCAGAGTTATTTTAATCAAAAAATTTAAAAATAAATAAAAAGAAATGTGGTGAAATATGTGATAACTGGAAATAATTTGTGGGGGAAAACATGAATAAAAGCATTTTTAATTTTAACTTCACAATGTTTGTTTCAAGTGAAAAATGGATTAATTTTACTAAATGTTTGATTTTATACTGACTAGACTTTGAATGTAGTATGTTTAGTAGTAATAGAACATGTTAACAACTGCACTTAGGATATTACTTGTGACTTATATTTTTAAGACAAAATTTATTTGTGTGAATTCCTTATATAATGTCTTTAAAGTAGTTGTTAGCAAGACCGATAGTCATAAAAAATGATAAAAGATAGTAGTATTTATACACTCATTTTGTGATAACTTTCGAACAACTTTTTTTCTCTCTATTATTTTAGGACAAAAATAATATAGAGAGAAAAAGGAAAAGAGAGTAATAACATAAGACAAAGGCTATCGTGGGAGACTTCGTCTCCTACCGTAAGAGACTTTGACTTTTTTTTTTTTTTTGTAAAATAGATATTAATCATTAGATGTACTCGAAATTTTTTGAAGACTATGGTATTATCATGCCCTCTTTAACATTGGATTATTTTTACTGGAAACGACACCAATAACATAATATGATAATGTGAGAAAGTGGTCTCAAAAGTTGTTAGAACAATATCATTTTTTTAAATAATAATTATTGGGTATATTTAAACAACAACAAAAGTGTGCTCCTTAAAAAATTGATTTAATAAAACAATAATCGTATTTTAATTTTTTGGTGTTTCCGACATAACTTGGCGTTGGTACAAACCCGACATCACATGTTTAATTCTCACATCACCACCTCCTAATATATGCTTCGTTCTAAACTCTAACACACACCTCAAATACATGATAATTTGAGCGTCAACATGTTTTTAGGTTATCACTTAAGCCAAAGACGTAGATCTCGACCAAACACTAACGTCTAAGGAACCCTCTTTTGTTGATTTGTAGTCATCATTGTGAAGAGCAATTATAAATAGAAACACATGAGTATATAAAAATTTGGAAAATAAAACGAAATTTAATTCAAGGGTAAATTGGAAAATATTTATGCCACCGAATTTGGTGGCAATTTTTTTCCTCATATCTATGCCACCTAATTTAGTTGTATAAATGGACCTCACATAATATTTTTACATTACTTTACGATTCCTAATTATTTAAACAACTCAACTACGTTTTCTAAATATTCATACCACTTATTAAAAAAATTAAATGGGTCCCATTAATATCACATACTCTAAATTTTTATAATTTTAAATCAAAAAGTATTGGTTACAATAGAGAAACAAGAGAAAGACATGGTTGCTCTGCATGCAATGGCGGTTCTAAGGCCCGGCGAGCACGGGCACAACCCAATTTGTTTTGCAATTTCTTATGTAAATCCCCCTGAATTTTTTATATAAACCCCAATAAATTGAACAATTTCTTTAGATTTTTGATTATTTTCTTGCAATTTCTTATGTAGACCCTTATAAATATTGCAATTTTTTTTTCCCAAACTTTATAAAAAGTGTAATTTTTTTTTACCAAAGATTAATATTTAAAAAGTGTTTATAAAAATTAAGCTACACTCAAGTGTCAAAAGACAAACTCACCACCCAAAAAAAAAAACGAATTTAAGACCCAAAATCAATAAGTGCCAAACACTTATCCACCCAAATTCATATTTCTCTTTCTCAGATTTCACCATCACTATTGCTCTCCCCCTAGCACAAAACACTCACACCCTGCAACCTTGTCCAAAATACCCATGCGCTACTTAAGTAACGCTGCGCTTCTTAACTCACGCCGCGTGAGTTAAGTCATGTAGGTTTTATTTTTGCATAGTCATGCAACTATAACTTCTTCCCCTATTTTTCCCTGTATTTCATAAACCATCTTTCAATATTCATTTTTTGTTGAATCAAATTCACATACACTTCATGCTGCATATTGTTGTTTCATCCTTAGAAACAAGTCTTCAATAATATTATTACAACTGTTTTGATAATCACTTAATTTTCTCTTCTTCCCCTGATCCTTGCTTGCAATCATCTTCGATCTCAGATTCTTATTTAGGACTATCACTATCAAGTGCCCTTTTCTCTCTCTTGCTCTTCCTCATCAACATCATCTTCATCTCTCACCCCATTATTTTCCCTCCTCACAACACCACCATTCTCTGCATTCCTTTCTGCTCTCACCTTCAATATCTCCAACAATTCATTCACAACTTTCTCTTTCTTCCTCTGATTCTTAATCAAAATGATAAAATGAAGAAGAAGGACAAGAAAAGGAAGAGGTGAAACAATTGATGATGAATGAGTTGGTTCATATGAACAATATTGATGAATTGTATTGACTTGGATAAAATGAAGTGAAGTGGAGTGGAATGAATAGTATTTTGCTGTTAGCTAATAATTAAAGGCAATAAAACATAAGTGAAGTGGGTTGTTGTTCATGCTTCATATTTCAAGTTTTCGCAAGTTTGCAACTGACGTGAGCTAACTCACGCGGGCCAAAATAGCCTGCTTGAGTTAACTCACGCGGCGTGACTTAACTTGCGCAGGGGTAATTTGGACAATGCTACATGACACGAGCGAAAAGTGCAGGAGGAGAGCAGTAATCTTTCACCATTAGCACCATAAACCCTTATTTCTCTTTCTCTGTCTCGTGAAACCCATCATCCCCATAGGACTTTTATTTCTCAAATTTCACCGTGAAACACATCAAGCACAACTTCTCAGCCGAACCCATCGAGCTTCAATGCTATGGGCCTAGGTAACTTCGATTTCACCCATCGAGCAACGTCGTCAGTTCATCACCTCTTCACTGTTACATCGATTCTACTCTTTTTTCACTTCAAAGGTACTTTTTTTTATAGCTCTTTCACATTCAATTTTTTTCACTATTTTTTGTTTATTATTTTTATTTTTAATTGATTTTTTTTTTATAATCATGATGATTAAGTTGTTATTGAAGACTGTATGAACTTATTGTTATCTGAGTATTGGAAAATTCTGATATAGAATTGATTTTTATTTGAGGTTTGATTTTTTGTTGTTTGAAAGTGATGATGGAATTGTTGGGATTGAAATTCGAGAATTTTTCTTATATGGGTTTTGATTATAATATTGCAATTTGCTTGATCTGTTTGTCGTGATTAGTTTGTTGTGATTGTCACATCCTCCATTTTTTATCACATATTTGCCTAAAACACGAGATTTTAGTTAAGATAGATTAAATAAAAGAATGAAAATAAGGTAAAATAAATTAAAATCAAGACATGATAGTCACCGCAGTAAATAAAAAAAATGAATAACATAGGATATGGGAATGTTTAATCAGGCGTGTGGAATCAAGGGAATCATAATTTTGATTGACATCCCCATAAATATAAACAAAATGAATGGAAAAAAATTAGGAGGTAAATATAAGCATATAATCCATGATGATGTGCACAACAGTATTAGTTTGATGTGTTTTGATATCCTTCCAGATTTTAGTCAAATCACTCATTCTAATATAATCACTTTATAAACTTCCTCTAAGATATTCATTCAATTTTGTTAGATGTAATACGATACACTAACCGAGGGTTGATTTCCTTTTCTCATAGAATAAATAATTTGAATGGTATTAAAGGATACATTGGAAGACATGTATAAAATTGAATGGTATTAAGTTATAGGGATGATATTTATGAAAGAAAAGAAATATTGCCGGTTTATTTCGGTACTCCGAGTAGCATAATAAGCAATATTTTTATGTTGGTTTGGTGAGTTCTCTTTGTGTAGAGAGTAGTCATAATTAAAATTTGGAGGGTTGCTTTATCCTAGAACGGCGAGGTTGAAAAGAGTTGTTGCACTATTGAGACAAAGCCGCAAAATATCTTAAAGTAAGTGACGTAAAATTATTCTTCATTTTCGATGAAAATAGCACTTAGCAGAGGAAAGCGCACTCCATGCAAATAAAAAGTGTGAACCTTGTTATGTTAATTTAAAATTTTGATGATAAAACTTCATTATTCATTGTCCTTTTGGAACTGTCCTTTTTGCAGCTATATAGTTTATGTGCTGGACTTTTGCAATGTGATCAAATATTTTGTGAGAATTTTTTAATGCAATACTGATTTGTTGAAATAATAGTATAATGCAGGCTCCCTTATTTTTAAATGCGAGCTGTATTTTTCTATGTTGTTCTAAAACACTTGTCACTATTTCTTGTTAATTACACAATTTTAATTATTTTTCTTAGTTTTGATTGTTGATCTTCTGATTGTTGTCTTAGGGATCTGATATCAAGAAAAGTGATCAAAGTTTTGTTGGAAAAGGGGTTCAAGTTTGGTGGCCAGATAATAATATGCAAGTATATGGTTATTCATTTTGTTATATGCTGTGACTGGGAATTTTACCCAGTCCCTGACTCTACATGAGAAAAAAGTTCCAGTCACAAAATGAATAACCATGTCCTTACATACTATCATCTGGCCACCAAACTTTAACCCGTTTTCCAACAAAACTTTGATCACTTTTCTTGATATCAGACCCCTGAGACAACAGTCAGAAGATCAAAAATCAAAACTAAGAAAAATAATTAAAACCGTGTAATTAACAAGAAATAGTGACAAGTCTTTTAGAACAACATAGAAAAATACAATTCGCATTTAAATATAATGGAACATGCATTATAACAATTGATCAGTATTATTTCAACAAATCAGTATTGCATTAAAAAATTCTCGCAAAATATTTGACCACATTGCAAAAGTCCAGCACATAAACCATATAGCTGCAAAAAGGACCGTTCCAAAAGGACAATGCATAATGAAGTTTTATCATCAAAATTTTAAATTAACATAACAGGGTTCACACTTTTTCTTTGCCTGGAGTGCGCTTTCCTCTTCTAAGGGTTATTTTCATCGGAAATGAAGGATAATTTTATGTCACTTATTTTAAGATATTTTAAGTCAGGTGGATAGATGGCCACTTAAAATCCATGTATGTGACAATAAGTGTTTTTTGTACTAGTGGTAGGTACTCATTTGACTTGTCCATACATATAAATCTCTTTTTAAATTGGTAAACTAGACATACTTATTACTCCATTCGACCGAGCAGAGTCCACTAACTAGACGATACCATACGATAGATACACCCTAAAACACACTAGATCATGGTATGGACCGAGGGTTACGCACGAGGGTTGACCACGCCTACAAAGGCCGAAGGCTACTCTACAAGGTCGAGGTTTACCCACGTTCGTACCAACATGTACGATTGTCATGATAAGGATCGTCAGCCAAGCCCTACCTAACTCCTATATTTACCTAGAGATTGGCTTGGGACAAGTATGACACTTTTTACCCTAAACTTGTGACCTCTCCTTTTAAACCCCTTATTTACTTGGACATCGGAGCACCTGCAGGTACACAACCCTCCTTCGTCTCACCGAGGCTGACGATCAACCACCTCACCAGAATCATCACCTCACCACAACTCAACAGAACCAAGCTCGAGAGAAAGATAGGTGGCTAAACCTCGGTAGACGGCAGATCCAAGTAGCTTCAACGTATCGAACAGATGAGTGACTCAACCTCTACTATTGTTTCCCTATTTTTAATTTAAAAAACTCGTGTGAGGCTCAAACATGAAAGTAACCTCCCGAATCCACGTATTTAACCCACCGTCGTTGGACCGTTGGCTTTCAATATTCCTACATGCTTAAATATTTTATTTTTGATGATATCGTTTTCATTTGAGAGGAAGCTATCATCCAAGTCTAAACGAAAGTTTGTGGAAACAACTCTAAAAAATTCCATTCTTTAAATACATATCATATAGAAATTCATTGTAAATCCAACTTGTACCGCTGCTACATCAACTATATATGTAGGTGTTCATGCAATAGAAGATAAATGACAAACAATATAGGTAATGAAAATCCGTAGAGTTAATTTCATTGGATTCCCTTATGAATATCTCAAACTTACAATAAAGTAACACCCTTTTAACAGGGCACAAAGGATTGGTATGCTGCCGTTATTTAAAAATTAAGCCATAACAAGATTTTGGATCTATTTATATAAGCTAGAGAACATAATGCATGAATGAGTGATAATTGTACTGATACGCAAAAATAAAATGAATAATAACCGGTTAATTCCATTGAACAAGAAGAAAAATTTGCAACACCCCAATCACATAAAAACAATAGACTTAATATTTGGATATGATCTTAGCTTTCTACAATTAATATATATTTTTAAGTAATGAAAATGTTAACGAATGCTTCAAATTAAGGGTACATGTTGAGAAACCAGAAATAAACGAATATTATCTTAAAATTTGAAAGAACAATTTTTACTTTGAAGAAATTAAATACTTAACTTACAAGATAATGTTCATATCTCTGGGTTCTGAACCTGTGTTCTTACATGGCAAAGAAAGTGTTGTTCAGTGACGGCAATAGTCATTTAACCGTGCCAAATAAAAGCTGTCACAGTTCTCACAGACGTGGCATAGCAGGGTGTTGCCTTTTTTTAGCTAGCCATGCCAAAATTAAAGTTTGACTTTGACACAACTGTTTTGAGCGTGGTAACGATAATTAGCCACGATTGAACAATAAGTTCGCCACACTATGACCATGGTAAGTTTGTACAACATGTGCAACCGTGGCTAACTACGCATATATATTTTCTAATTTTTCTGTCAACCTTACAATATCAACAATATTTTTATGGCTTATTAGCCAAGTAACGTAGTCTTGATAAGCAACAGAGTGTTCATCTTCATGTTGCGAAAGAAATTGGAGCACATATTCATTTATCCATTCTTTGAAGAGAAACAAACAAGATACCACATAGAGCGGAAATTTTGGTATATATGCATAGTAACCTTCGGCTTCTATCAATAAGCACCCCCCGATATCATTAAGAGGAAACTAAAATGTGAAATGTCGTTGGAGATGAGTTTAGATCATTAAATGATAGTAGATTTTTTGAAGTTGTTTACTCGTCTTTAAATGAGACATGTGCTTAATGGTTGATTTTTTTTTCAGTATGGAGGCTCATTTCCACTTCCTAATGCTCTTTAATCATGAAAATGGTGAAGCCACAATTAGTAGCTTCTATTTAAACGCAATTATGTTGCCAATTTGCCGCAAAAACAAACAAGTTATTAGAATATTTTTCGTAATTGAAAGTACTCAATTTATTTTAGTTGATTTGTGTCTTTTTTTATTTTGATTGGAAGTACCGAGTTTAAATAAACTTAAATTCTGATTCTTATTTTAGACTATAAATTGTGTTCACAAATTGATTTATTTTATTAATATATAAAATATATAAAGCTATGTCCTATGTTTTTTACATTAGTTGTTAAGTGTCTGAGCTTCGTAGCATATCATAAAACAAAACATGCTGATAGAATTAGAAAGAAAGCAGGGCAAAGTGTGCTATAGAAACAAAGGAATTGTCTCGTTTTGTTAGTGCGGTTTATTGGCCTACGTTTCATGACATTTGTAAAAAGTCATTTCAACCACTCACCAACATATCCGAGTGTGTTTGGTTCTGCAGTAGCAAAAATTGAGTTTGATAGAATTGATTTTGATTAAAAGTGAGTTGAATGTAAATTAATTTATGTTTGAATACATTCATGTAAAATTGATTCTTATCAATTTATGTTGTTTGAATAGTTTAAATCAAAATTGCTTTTGAATGTGTAATTATCAAAAAGGGTTTTGATCGTATTTAAAACTGGGTGCAGATTTTTTATAGGAATTCAAATGTGTACAAATTATTATTTAATTTTTGAAGAACTAATATAACATTTAGATATTATACTTTATTTTTGACGGAAACAATCCATATTATACTCCACTAAAAAAAAATCCATATTATACCAGCACTTTTTTTTTTGTCAAATTATATAATAAACTTAAAATTCAATATAATACATAATAGAAAATGTTTATTTTTATGGTTGGAATATAACAGAAAATAATTGAAAGTTAATAGTTGGCCATAATAAAATAAAATAAATAATGTTATAGTTCCATAAGCAAAATAAACAATAAGCATGCTTCGCCTTATTAAAAAAATGGCTTAATTGCACTTTTTCCCCTATCTTTTGCTAATTGTGCGATTTTGCACCCCATCTTTTGTTAATTGTGTTTTGTTCAAAATCATCATTAAAAGAAGGGAAAATGGGCAAAAGATGGGTTGCAAAATCGCTCAAAAAAGAAGAAGAGAGGATGCAAAATCACACAATTAGCAAAAAGATAGGGGGCAAAAGTGCAATTGAACACAAAGATGGGTTACAAAATCGCACAATTAGCGATAGAGGAAAAAAGTGCAATTAAGCCTAAAAAAAAAAGGATGCTTCGCGTAAATTACATATAAATAAGGGCAATATAGACAAATAAAGACATAATATAAAATATTTGTCCAACAAAGCAGTAGAATTGATTCTACTGATTGCAGAAGCTAAGAATACAAGCTTCTTGCTAACTCAATTCTAGGCTTCAAAATCAATTATCTTTTTGTTGAAGCCAAACATAAATATTATGGGCAAATCACGTTTCTATTTTATAGACGTACGTTTTGGAGGTTGCAACGTGCAACCAGTGGCGGAGCTAGAAAAAAAAGTTGGGGTGGGCCATTTAAATTAGCCGTTGAAAAATTGTTTAAAGCCTCGCAAAATAAACCTATAATTGAATTATTTAAATTTTTTGGGTGGGCCACGACATCACTTTGCGGGAATTTGGATCAACCGAAACCTAAAACTGACATAAAATTATATAAAATCTCGCAAAGTAGACCTATAATCGTTGATTTTTTAATTTTTCGGGGTGGGCCGTGGCCCACCCCAGCCCATGAAGGGCTCCGCCACTGCGTGCAACCAAACAGGTACTGAAACACTGAGAAAAGTTTAGCAAAGGAAAGAGTGAAGCTTATTATTTAAAAACAAAATCGTCTAAAAAAAGACAGATAGCATACATTTGCTGCAAATTGCACATCATCTTACTAGTTACTACTCTTAAACTTTTATGAAGACAATGTTCAGAAGATGAGTACTAAACATGCCAGTCTTCCCATTATTATGGCTTTGGGCAAATTTGTGGAGAACCAAAGTCTATGGCATATCATACGCGTAAGTGTATATATATATTATATGACTTCTGTTCATTGCTCATCCTTTCAAATCCAGTCGCCCACGTATCAACATGGCAAGCTACGACGTAATTCCAACTATGAGTGAAGATGATGTTGCTCAAGGATCATCCAACAAACCTACCAAATTGAAGTCCGTCAAGATTGAGAAAGTGTAGACAGATTCTACCGTAACTGTTGTTGTTCGTTGTCGCCGTAGTTTTGAAGCTTTTTTAATCATGGCCGTGTAACCTTGATAAGTCAATCATGTCGCCGTGTTTTGAGCTTTTTTTTTCCTTTTTTTCTGAACTAATTTGTGCTATGGATGGATATTTATTAATTTTGCAAGGACGTTTCTGCAGCATGTATTTATTAATTTTGCTTCATTATTGTATGTAGGATATCTTGGAATGTGGCAATTCTTGCTGCAACATAGCTATAATTGAGACTCTGATCAGTAAAGTGGGACTGAAGAGGTCATTGGAAAACATAACTTCTGATGATGTTGGTGACGTTAAATCAGGAGAGGCCTCTATTACCAAGCCAATGAAAATCGTCCCTATGAAGATAGAACCTGATGAATGAAAATAAGAGTTTATGATTGTGTTTTAGCAGAATGCTGACTGCAGTTTGGCTCTATCTGTGTGTTTTGGATTATGGCTTTAATCGTGTACTTTGTTAAACGGTGTTGTCCTATTTGAATTTTGTTATCCGAAAACTACTTTGTCCTTAATTGTGTAACTGTGGTTGTTTTGTACTTCGTTGTTATGTCATCATTTTTCGTAAACAACTCGGTTATTTGTTTCAATTTGAATTCAAGTATTTTCATTTATATGTTTGTCAATTAGCACAACATACCAGCAGACCATGAGAATGCAATTCCTCTACACAATATTTAAGTTCTTACATATAGCCATAGGATGAATTCAATCTGTAAAGATCATACTGCGTGTAACCTGCATGTAGTTTATATATCTCTGCTCACATCCTGCAGGTTGTAACATCTATTAGCTCATAAATCCAACTTTTTTGCAACCAAATTGAAAAAGTAGTTTGTCAGGAAGAATTTAAAAACACTGCTGTCAGATAACAGGAACTGAAGAGAAATCTTGCAAAAACATTTTTACTTAAACGAGATATTGTTATAATTTTAACATTTTTACAGAGTCTCAATTGATAAAGGTCATGCAACGCACACAATTTTGATTATCAAATAATTGATCCGTTTAGTTTTCGTATCTTATTATCGAAGTATCATTTATGCTCCTTTTATCAGCATGTGCTTATATTAGACTATGGAACAAATCATAATATGGAGTCTGTGTTTGCAAGTGCTGATTTTAAGAGACAATATCGACTAAAACTTATGGTATTAGTGGTTACTCAGACATAGTTGTAACGTTCGCATGTCCCTGCTTTTCTCACTAATGGCACGTGCAAATTTAGGAGATTTTCTCATGTCATTAAGTCTTCCACCTAAAAAATTACAGAGTTAATTATTGGGTCTTTCTAAGCTGGCAAATAGAATATGCAGGGACATCATGTTTCTTGGTTACTTGATTTATGTTTACATATTTCGTCACCTCTCTTTTGTTTCTGAAAGAGATGCCAATTGCATTTGCTGCCTCTGTTGGGGGAAGAACAAAAGGTGGGTAATATTTTGTTCTTAAATTTTTTGAATCAATTTGTTTATTTGGGTTTTTAAATATGCCATTTGTTTTGAAGTTTCTATTACAGTTTGGTAGTTTAATAAGTGTTTCTAACATGACATTTGTTGTAAAATAGTCTTATGGGTCCTTATAATAACGACACTACATGTTTATGCATTTGGACCCAATTCTAGCACACACATAGAAAAATGAATGAAGCTAACATACTTAAACACAAAACATGCTTATTATAAGCCAACCAAAATTTATTAAGTGGGGGCTGTAGGCACACATGAAGTAGTGCCAAGACCACCACCCAATTTCCAATTCTCATTCAAACCCTTTTAGCACAAAAACACACTACCTTTCACATTACTACCCAATATTTATTTTGAAATTGGAGAGGTTCTGCCCTTGGCCCATTGTGACCATTATGCATATTTTGCAGGGTTAATCTTCAGTTTAAATAAATGTTTGTAGGTATGAATATATAGTGTTTTTATTTTTCTTGCAAAACTTTTATTTTATTTTGATACATCTTCTAACATGGTGATTTTGGAAAGGCTTTGTAACTTTTTTGTCAATTTGTAGCATGATATACTCAATCACAGAGAATTTTAGTTCTCTGCTTAGTGACTTTAGCACTTAAGTAGGGTTTGGTGTAGATTTACTGAGACATAAAAGCCTAAAGAAGACTGATGATATTGATTTGTTCAAATTGAATTTATTATATGTATCAACTTATAGTAATGTGTTCTTTAATCCTTAAATTTTGATT
>Ga0315915_1005752_pt1 | contig 15364 bp, 4 predicted proteins | sample MpolbnodulesMG_FD_207738 | JGI IMG/M metagenome (GOLD analysis project Ga0315915, IMG submission 207738) | Medicago polymorpha root nodule microbial communities from Los Angeles, California, United States - branched nodules | ecosystem: Host-associated > Plants > Roots > Nodule | place: USA... | reverse complement strand
AATAAAAAATCAAGACGAAGACTTAATTAATTATTCTACTTGATGATCTTTTTTCATGGCAATATGTGGCATGGAATTGAACCTTAATTTGTTAAAATACTTAGTAAAAAATAAAAGTAAGTGCTAAGAATATGCCAACAGATACCAATTTGTTAATTGTTGGCAACAAACCATCAAATCGTTGAACTGATCAGATTGAGTCAGAAACAATGAATGTTGTGAAGATCATGCTCAAAATTTATCCCCAAAACAATGAATGTTGTGAAGATCATGCTCAAAATTTATCCCCAAAATAAACTGATGATAAATGTTAAACACACCTCGCATAAATATATGTATTTTTGATTTATTAATTAGGACATTATGCAATCGGAGGAAGGGGAAGAGAAGACGTGGGACAAGATTGTGCGTGAACAAGTATAGATTTCTCAATTTTATTTTTAACAAATTTGGTCCATTGATCAAATCTAATGGTATTTTCTTTATGCTTCACCGGTGAGGGACTTAATTGACCCCTCACCCTAGAATCCACCCTAAGTTATAATATAATATAAATAATCTGGCAAAGAAAAGAAAAGATAATAATTGCAGTGAGCAGTTAGTTAACATGACGACGGTCCTTCTCCCAATTTCCCTCCTCTACCGTCGACCTACTTCTTCTTCCCTTCCCACCCACAACTTCTCTAACTCCATTTTCTCAAATTCCTCAACCAACAAAAAAACCATACTCTTTGGTATCAATCCCAGTGACTCAAGACCAGACAATCCTCTCTTCTTGGACGAAAACAATGCACTCGTCGATGACATGGACGGTTACCTCAATAACCTTTCCCTCGAATACGAATCTGTCTGGGACACCAAACCTTCTTGGTATGCTTTCTTATCATCACTTCAATTTTACATTTTTTTGTTGAATTTAACGTATTTGTCATGTTTTTCCTTTAGGTGTCAGCCATGGACAATTACGCTAACTGGGGTTTCAGTAATTTCCATTAGCTGGTTAATTTTCAACTCTATCTTTCTCACTTCAGCTATATCCTTACTCATACTCGCCTGGTGGTATATCTTTCTATATTCTTATCCTAAGGTTTGTTTGCTATCTTCTAGTACTCTCTATTTTACTAACTGGATTTTTATTTTTAGAGTAATAATTAAGGGATTATCAGGGCTTTACGCGCTTAATTTGGCTGCATAGCATAAGCTTGATTATTATTATTAATAACTACATTTTTAGACCCAAGAGATCTCTTCCTGCTTAACCAGAGGTCCAGGGATTCGTGTTTGCAGTTGCACACAGAGGACACCCAGTTCACACAAAAAACTACATTTTTAGAAACTTATCAGTTGTCACCAGCTGAGTGTAATCCATATTGCTGATAAGTGAGTAGACGCTCGAGTGTAGGTGTTATCTGGACAATGGTACTATAGAGTCTTTGTTAGGAATTGGGATATATAATATAGGATAATTAGAGAAAATAAGAGTTACTTAATAGAAATTATTTACTAAGTTGATAAGTTTGTTAGGTGGTTGTTAAAAGTTGTTATTTTGGTTGTTCTTATAAAGTCTTTAAATAGTCCTCAATTGGCAGAGGGAAAAGATAGCTTTGAACAATTTAATTTTGTAGCTAGACTGCTAGAGAATTATCTAGTATGAAAGGAGAGTGCTCATTTGAGGTAGCCTTGTATGCAAGGTTATCATCTTTATTGTATCTTCTCTTTCAATCTCTCTACACTAATAATCAATCCTTCATTTGTTTGCAATCTTTAGTCTATTTAGAATCATTCTTTTGATTATTCAGTTTTGTCCAATTTTTGGAAATTCTTTTGTACACAAAGAAAGGATCCTATTAGTCTTGCATGTGGCTCATAGAGTGCAAGTCTCTATTTGTTGGAATTCGCAACCTTTGGGTTGGGTGAAGATGAACACAGATGGTGCGAGTAGAGTAGAGGTGGGTTGGTGTCTGGTCATGGGGGATTGATTTGTGGCCTAAATGGTAATTGGATATGTGGTTTCTCTAACTATCTTAGTTATTGTAATGCATTTGTGGCGGAGTAGTGGGGTGTCTTTAAAGGTTTGCGAATAGCACAAAATAGAAGTTTTATGGTTAGTGATTTGTGTATATTCAGAAGTGTGGTTTTGAGAAGTCTGAGTTGTGGTGACGCTGTGAGGGTGGAGATTGGTCCATAAGATTCAGAATCTACCTGCGATGCAACATGTGCCATTCTTATTGTGAGGCTACTCATTGTGTTGATGCATTTGCTAACATGGGGTGTGATAGTGTCTTGGACTCTGCATAAGAATTGTGATGCACAGATTAGTTAGTTAATTCTTGGTGATGCTATTCTAGTTTCCACTCTTCGTTTAATTCCCTTTTCGTTTTCCTTTGTTTAGGTTTCGGCCCTTTTGTTACAAAAAAAAAAGAAGCATAGCTCGTACCATGTAACCTTGAACATTAGTGCATAATAAAAAACTACCACAGCCACCCGGCTATCAGAACCGTAGACACAATTGGTCAAACTTCGTGATTAATTGTTATGTTCTTGTGCGTTTATATATTTATCTAACACTAGTAATACGAGTGTAGGTTATGTTGCATGTACATTCAGTTGAAACACAGCAAAACAATAAGCTGAATTATCGATCTTTATTAAGTAAAGTTATACTCCAATTATTTTTGTTAACTGTCAGGCATATTCAGCGATGATTGCTGAGCGCAGAGAAAAGGTTACAGATGGCGTTGAAGACACTTTTGGTCGTAGGAAGAAGCAGTAATTTCAATTTTTCACTTGTGCCCATCTTTCTTTCTGTATGTCACAAATTGTCTCTACTTGTATTTTATATTTAGTCAACAGAACAGTAGCTGTTAAGGCCTCTATTCACATTATTTCTGTAAATTAGCTTGGAGATCATATGGTGAAGTGCTAGTCTTGACAAATAACACTTCTCTTACACTTTATGTAAAAATGTTGGACTAGGATTTCATGCAATCAAAAAACACCGCGGTCAACAATTCCATCTGAGAAAGTCAAAATATAAGTTGTTCAATTTTATCTAACAACTGAGATGTGTTGGCAAAAACCAACGAGAATTTAGATCTTTAATTATTTGACCCTGTCCTATCATACGTGTGTGAGCATGTACATGAATCTGTGATTTGGTTAAAACTTTGAGAATTTTTCCTTGGATTTGGATTTGTGAAAATGAATATTTTTCTGTTACAAGTATGTAGCACTTGTCCAAGTTTATCTGACACACAAGCTTTGGCCCCTAGCATATACTCATACTGATTTGTGGGGCATGTTCAGAATTTAAAATTCACCGAATAAAAGTTACTATTAAAAGCAAAAGAAGTGGGAAGTTAAATTTCAAAGTATAGTAGTAACGTGCAAAAAGGGTTAGAAACAGTCAAACAATTTATTGCAGAGTCCACCATCATGATTGTTCAGTCTCACGCCTTCAATACAGTGCAGGGCAAAATCATTCCGTAGCATCTTCGTTCTTCCATGCATTGCTGTATTGAGGGAAAATTGATGAAAACTTTTGACAACTCAGCACCCTCTAAAGAAATACATGAGAATTTTTTTTTCTTTCTTTCAATTATGTTAAGAATTTCATGTTATCTCACTCATGGTAAATTAATCTTATAGTTGGTGTTTTTTTTTGAACAAAATAGAGTTAGAGTTTACGTCAAAGAAAAAGTAACATGAAATTTGTTGAGTATGTATGACTCATAGTTAAGAGGACATGGTCGATCGAGTAAAGCGAGAGAGACCTACCCTTGAGTCAGACCCAAACAGTTGCTGACATAGACACAATTGACTGAACTTCATTATTCAACATTGTGTATTCTCTGGTTGCGTTTCTTTATTCTTTTAAACCATATTGTTGTTCTAACAAAATTCCAACCTTAGTTATTTACATGAAACACCTAAATAACTATGAATTAATAGAACTTGACCGAACAAAATCTGTTTCAAGTGTTGAGAAAAAAAGTTGATTGAAACTTGAAAATGTTCTTTCTGATTGTGAAAGTGAAACTATCAACAAGTATTCAGTCTTGTTCAAAGTCAAATATCATGCAATGAATTTTGGACTGATAATTGAAAATGAAAATAGAAAGCAAACATTAGAAGCTTGTGCTTAAAGAAGGATTGAAATCAGATGCAGCAATTGCAATTGCTGATGATCCAAATGCATGTCTAATAACCAATTTCTGCAGAAGCAAATTCTAGATTTTATAAATTGAAAGCAGAATCACTAATGTACCAAGAGAAAAGACTAATATATTTGCAATTGAATCCAAGAGAGAAGAAAAAAGAGAGAATTATAGAAGAACTAAAAATGAAAAGTATTTAGCAGTTTCATATAATCTGATCACATAATTGTTGAAAACTGAGTCTAGGAATCAAAATATAATTTCATTACTCAATAGTCAGTAATAATAATAAGATTCAACTCTTGTATTTAACTACTCATTTTTCCAAGCATACAAAGTGAGAGAAAATCCAAGACCTTGCAACTGAGAATCTCTAAATTGATGTGAATAAGCCCATGTCAAAAGAGCAGGATCTGAAACAGATTGACCTGACCACAATTTCTCAGCTGAAATACAAGTTTGGAACATAAAAACAGCATTTCCCATAGCATTTCCAAAGAGCCAATTATGAACATCCCAAAACACTTCAACTGGAAAACCATCCACCAAAACAGTTTGATTACCGCGAAACTTCCACTTCAACTGCTTCACCTGCATCACTATCTTGCTATCAATTCTAATCACAAGACAAGGTTCCTTAGTCCCAACAAGTGTATCACACTCGATTCTCACATCATGTACCTTACCCTTGTCACAAAATTGAGCCTTTGCACAGTAAAATTTCTTGCCAAAAATGTGTTCTCTCTTTGCAATAAAAATTGCATCAGAATTATTACCACTAACATTGCTGTCACCATCAATCTTCTTGCATGCTTCCTTTTTCAGATCTCCTAAAAGTAACACCATCTTTTTGTTGAACACAACAACTAAATAATACCCTTCCAATGGTTCTGGCCCAGAGCCAAATTTAGCATAGCTCAAATCCCATAGTATAATAACTTTACTAGATTCAACATCCAAATTCTTACACCCTTTTCTCTTTGAAAACAACCATGGCTTTATATCAACCTTGCATAAACAACTATTTCCCAATTCATCAATTCCCACACTCAAGCCTTGGCCCATCAAATTCTTTGTCCATGAAACTGTAATCAAACATGAACGACCTCTTAATTTACATTGATAGATACAAGTAACCACATTTTGTGGCCCTCTTATGCTACTTGAAGAGGATGAAGATGAATCTGCAACCTGAACACCATTTTCTCCAAAACAAGATGGAAATTCCTTCATGACTGAATAACCAACAGCAAAAAATCTAATCTTTATCTAACGAAAAAACCGTGATTTGATGATTTCTTCGATGAATGATTTGTAAGTAACTATGTAAATGTTATTTGAGCATTGAGGTCTGTTCTGACTCTGATGAACGCCCCGAACACAAGTCACCTAAACTTTTTTTAGTTAAGTTGATTCAAGGTGAATCCAACAAGAAACCATGGATGAAATTCTTGAATATCAGCTCCAAAAGACTTCATTTTTATTCATTTGGTTCTGTATTTTTCTTTGGAATGAGATGCAAGAAGAAAAAAGTGAGATTTGCTATAGCTGTCAATTCTATAATGAGATTTCTAAAGTAATAAAGAAACAAAACAAAAAAAAATTCTAATTTGAAAATTTGTTAGAAAGAAAAGTTGCTTTTAGCACATGGGGTAGCAAGAAAAGGCTAAGGAATGGATAAAGTCTAGAGAGTAGAAGAAATTTGTATAAGCTAAGCTAAGCTAAGCGTGAAGCATGGCAATTGGATATGTATTTGTTGCATAAAATGGTATTTGTTTTATACAGAGTTTACCTTGCTGTCTTTGTCTCTCTTTTTTTCAATTATTAAAAATATATATGATGGAAGCCAAATTATGAAAAAATTATAATTATGTACCTGCTGCTGAGAGCAGACATAGTGGTAAAACTGTTGAAAATAATTGCAATAAGATCATTAAATTCATCAAAATAAACGTAGTTTTTAAGAAAATAGTTTGATGAATAGCACAACACATGATGTTAGTATGAAACTGGTATAATGGAGTATGAAAAAACAAGGTTAGTAGTTAAAATGATACCAGTTATATGTTTTTAACAGTATTAACAAATTTCAAGTGCTAGTGAAATTGACTTAATCAATGCATGTGTGTAAATATATTGCTTGGTTGAACAGATTTGCCTCTTGTGAAAGGAAACATGCTGATTTCATCAACAAGAAAAAATCAATTAAAATGATATGAGAAATTTATTATAATTTTATTCGAAGGTTATCTGTTTATTTAGCATAAAGTTATTTAATGAAATTAGCAAGTAACATGAGCATTCGTCAATATTTTAAATTAAGTGGATGTTTTTCTTTTGAAAAGAAGTTGTAAGTAAATGTACGTTTCATTTTAATTTCGAAGAGTTAAAATTGATTCCAGAGGTCATATAATTGATTTTATCATGACGGGGTGATTTAAAAGGGGAATTGATTATGATCGTAGAGTTGATTTTAGTTGAAGTTAAAATTGTTTAGTTGATTCAACTTGAAGTTAAAATTTTTAATTTTTATCTTATATAATTGACTGTAACCTTAAATTTATTGTTGAATATAATTTTGTATAAACACGTTCAAATATAAATAACTTTACATTCAACTTACTTTTATCTATAATAAATTTTATAAAAACAATTCACACAAAATCAATTCTTGTCGCGGCATTACCAGACAAACACTAAAACGATAACAAAGACAGTTTTTTAACTATTATAATAAATATCCATGGTTACTTGGAAGTGGTTAATCTCCTTTAGAGATTTTTTGGACACACAATATACGTTCTATCCTTTCAAATAGATTTTCTCTTTACACAAGTTAGCTTTGAACCATTAACTACTTGTTACAAAGATTAAAACAGATAAGATTAGAAAGATTTAAGCATAAATTGATTATATATTTAAATATTAAAATGAATTACGTATATATTTTGACATCAAACAAGAGAGGATATCATTCACACTTTTCATAAGAGAAGACTAGAGGTAACTAAAGATTGCACCAAAAATTTTCAAAGTTTTCATCTATTTTATGTTCAAGGATTGATTTAGTCATCAACAATTTAGCTAATTTAAAACTAGGATCCGAGTTTGATTCCTTATTAAAAAAAACTACAATTTCTAATTTATATTTTGAAAAATATTAACAAGTGCTCTTTTAAAGACATTCTTTAAAAAGATTAAAGTGCAAATTTTATATTAAAAATCATGTAATCAACACATGAAACATTAAGAAAAAAACAATTTTTTCTACATAGTTTTTAACAAGTGCAATAAGAACACTTGTTAACATAACACCGATTATTTTTCGGGTACAAAACCTTGTATACGTTATATCTAGCAAAGGAGGAAAGAAGTCTGGCCAGATCAAAGATGAAAGTCACAATTAAGGTCTTAACTTAGTGGGGTCCTTCTCATTCGAAACATTAATTGAGAACAAGACATATGCATCTTCAGATTCACGGTTCTTGAATCACAGCATGTTAGCCAACCCCAAGTCTGGCTTTTTCAATAATTCCCGGGTAGGAATAATTGTGTTTAATACAATCAAAGTTAAATTCGGCCACAGTTATAAGTAACTATCTATTTAATCAATTCTAATAGCTTTTGCCCCTAGAATTTAAACAAACCACTTTTCTAGAATTTTTTTCGGCCCCTATCAACAAAAAAATTGATATATCTGCCCTGGTTCAAACAAATGCCCTTGTTCTTCTTTTAGGTTGGCGAGTATGTCTATTTTTTCAACAATTATCTAGGAACTTGCAGGTTTTGCAGACCTCTCATTTCATGTAAGATTCTTGCATGAAATGAGAGGTCTACAAACCCTGCAAGCTCGTATAGAATTGTTGAAAAAAGGTTATGCTTTCCAACTTAAAGGAAAACATGGACATTTGTAACATTAATTTTAAACTAGGGGCAAACACATTTTTTTTTTTTGATAGGGGCAGAATTTTTTTTCTTCACTTTTCTATGTTAGGAAAAAGTAAACAATGGTTGCTTGATTAACAAACTGATATCTCCTCCCATATCCATTGCAACTGACTTTAAGGGCCAATTTTGATTCTACTTTAGTGTTCACTTTTGAGGAAAAAATTGGTAGAGTGAGTTCCATCATATTTATTGACACTTGGCAAATTGAGAAATTGCAGGCTGCTTGACAATCATGTTCAACAATTAATTTCATGACATAATTGATCATCTTTGCTTTAACTAAACGAGGGATTAGGTGCCCTACCAAGGGACATTTAGCTATTAGACAGGCCAACTGCTTGGGACTTTAGGCACTGATTGACTTACCATTATTTTCTTCCCTGTAATAAGTTGAAGGTCATAGACAATAATTTTAGACGTGCTCTCTTGTATTTGATAGTTTTTATATATTTATTTTGAAGAACAAATTTAGCTTATGTTTTGTATTATTATTTTCTGTGTAATAAAAAGCTTAGATGAGTTGGAGTATACATGCTGATAAAATTATGATAAGTTTAAAACTCAAAGATGTATTTACAGACTCACCAACCAACATAGTCCTGACATCAATAGTGAAATTTTAATATATATTATAGTGGGCTGTGAGGTTTAAATCGCATTCTTACCAAATGAACCAACATTGTTATGTTGGAGATAAATGAGAATATGTTTGGAAGAGGTAATTGAAAATTTCAAAAAAGTTAAAATTAAAATTTTAGACAATTCAAATATTTCAATTAAATTTCATTCATTTGTAAATTCTATGGTTTGGATAAAGTAATTAAATTCTTCATATAGCTATCAATTTGCATAATAAAAAGTATTACAAGGACTAATTTGATATTCACATTGTACAAAGAGTAAAGAAGCAATTTAAAAAATTATTTTTTTAGGTGATATTTAAATAAATGAAAATGGGTGGAAATTTAAGGGTTAGTACTTTCTAAGAAATCAAGAAGTATCTTATAATGGGATGTGAGATAATTAATGTCCCCTGTGTTATACACATGTAGGGGTGTCAAATAAGGCCTCGTTCCTAGGAGGAAATATAGTGAAATTACCTTTTCCATTTTATCTCCATATCCCTCTACTAAGACAGATGTTCACTTCTTAAAATATTCCATATACATAGAAAGGAACAGGGGAAGGGATCATATTTATCCCGACGGTCTCAAACTTCTAAAATGTACCTACTAAACTCCTTAGTTATGGCCTCTAAAAGTTATTTTTTCCCACGGTCCACCTTGTAATATTCTTATTTATCAAGTAAGAAATTTTGTGGCCCCAATTATTTTTAGCCATAATGTTGAGTTGTTTTGTAAATAAGTATTTTTTTTAAGAACAAACTTCTAATGTTTTTTGAAAAAAATCTTTTTGAAAGAAAAAAAATAGAGTTAGCTTAACCTACAAGACTTTGAGGGCTTATTTCTTTAGCTTGAGGTCTTTTTGATCCCCACACATGTGGATTGAGGTCAAGTTTTACGAGCGTAAATAAATTGGCAACTCTATATATATATATGAAGGGAAGTCATGCACTCTCTTACAACGAGGATGAATAGCCTACTTAGTTGAGTTAAAAAATTAAAGACCGGGGTTCAAAATGCACTCTCCTATAAATGGGAGGATGGACTTGCGAAGAGTTGAAAAATCCTCAAATGTTAGTGATCATGTGGAGAATTGATGAATCATCGATCTTATATGTTTATAGAGAGTTGACTGATCTCAAACCAAGTACTACAAAGAGGACAATGTGAGTTATTATTTGATGTATGATATACGAATGTAAATATTCTCTACATTATCTATTTTTACCCAATTTTCAAGCAATTGATAGAGTGAGTTTTCTCAATCCTTCATAGAAGGCGGATAGAGTTTTTCCACTTTGATACTGCGTTAGGACCCTATCAATACAATTTCTAATTACCGAAAATAAATCTCTCGAGTGAAAGTATGGAAGGATGATAAAAATGTTGGGCTGAGCTACACATTTTTGTAAACTCTTACTTGAGACTAACTTTTTTTTCATGGTATACTCACGTGTGTTCTATCTAAGATCTTTGTGCACGTGATTTAATTTTCTTTAATACTCAATCAAATTATTATAGTTAAGTTGAATAAATTGTTTTCATTTGTATCATCAAGTTGTAAATTGTACAGAGACAAAACTCTTGCATGGTAGATATTGAGCATACGGTATGTATTTATGTCTACAAAAGAAATTGGAATCAGTCCAGGGGCTAAGTTAGGACTAAGAAGTCAATAGAGGATGCAAATAAGTACACACGATATTAATTAGCCAAAAGAGTAGAGACAGAGTGTCCCACGGGCAAATATTAATTTGCATTGATCCCACTCTAGACGTGCCACACAACTACATGAATCTGATTCCCAGGCCAATATTGCACTCACATTGTAGTGTGAAAGATAAGTTACAAGTCATATTGAATTATTGATTAGGCATGAGAATGAGACAGCAATCAATACCCACTTTTGAATGATAATTAATTAATACTCCTAAATGAATAAGAGAAGAATCACTCAATAGGACCCTATAGCTTAGGACCCATCTAAATTCAAAATTGGGTGTGTTCCAGTTTGAGATCCTATAGAGAGGTTACCTTTCCAAATGAATCAAAATTATGTACCATCCATGTGTTAAACAGCACTTATGTACAGTTACACTTTAGGAATAACGAATCAACAAGAATAGAAGTGATGTAGAATGATTAAAGGAGATGCAATAATGGTAAACACTATAAGACAAAACATTGCTTTGAAATTCAGGTTAATTATATTCCTCATGCTGTGCTAATAGTGAAAAAGGTTTGGAATTTTGCTTTGCTATCCGGCCCCTACCTTCATGGTAATATAACAGCATCTACATACTTACAATCAATTGCTCTTAACAACAACAATGATGGATTTTATGCGATCTGTTTGATTTCATGAATTTGAGAATTGATATTGATATTGATGTTGAGATATTTGATCAAGTGTCTCTCACCCTAGGTAGCCTCAGCCCCCCATGCGGTGAAAAGTTACAAGTCATTCAGTCACTTGTCAAAACAAATTGAAGGGATATAGCATAAATAACCATGTCATGTTAAAGGTGAAGTTTAAGACTGGCTTAGTGTTGAATCGGTGCGTTAAAGAGTGAAGTGATAAGAATCTTCAGAGATTTTCTCTCAAAAAAAATGTTTAGAGATTTACTATAATTTTTTTTTTGATGGTGAGATATACTATAACATCAACCATACTAACACAATTTAAAAAAAAAAAAAGAACATATTTGAGGATGTTAAAATATTTTATTACTTATTTATATTTCAATATCATAATGTGAACAATTATCTTTATAATAATTATATAGAAAATACTATAATGCACGACAACATTCGTCGTGTAAAATATACGATTGATGTCACAATAGAATCTCGCCATTACTCAGATACTTATTTAAATTTTCAATGTTTTCTAAATTCTATTTGATTCAAAGTTACTAACATAGATTCTAGTACCACTTTTACATTGAAATTAATCTCTTATTGGGTGGCATTTAGTCTGGGCAAGCAAAGTTTTTTCCCACCATAGGAAAGTTGAAATTTTACCACTAGATTAAAAAAAGAACATGCTCTTATCATGCACTATCTACCCTGAATTTTTTATACTATCTTCCCTAACCATTCTCTCTCATCTCTCACCCACCACAACATCAAGCTCACGGTCCCAACTCTCCTCCATACTCTTCTCATTCTTCTGAATTTTTTGTGTACTAGGGACAACCCAATCTCTCTCTAATTTTTTTCTCCCTAATTGAGAAACTTGTAGTGATTGGTTTGAGATAGGTTTTGTGAATTCAATTCATATTTGTTTGGTTTGGTCTTGTTGTGGTGTAGAACCACTGTTATTTTTGTTGGCTTAGACTTCAATAATAATACTTAATACTACCAACTTTACATTGAATGTTTCAAATCGTTGGAACCTTCGGTGCAATTATTCAAAAAGTGATTTTGGAATTTGATTTCCCACCATGTGAATCTGAATGGAATTTGATTAGACGTAGTTGACTGTTAATGTTAACGATTCCTCCGTCCATTGTCATTGTAATCTCTAAAAGGAGAAGAAGAAGTAGAAACCAAACACTTGTGCCTCTCTTTCCAATGGTGTTTTTTTTGTTGAATAACTCTTTCCCATGGTGTTCATACCTTCGGTTGTTAGCTGTTAAACTCCAACAACAAAAATTGTTCAACTGGGTTCTGTTTGTAACTAGTTAATTTATTGTGTGGTAGTTAATTTTAGATGAACGGGAAAGGATGAAGGGAAGAAAATAAGTTTTTAAGTGGTGAGGAAGATGGAAGATGATTTTTGTGTTCTTTCTGGATTACAGGTGAAGAAGAGTATTTCAGTTTTAGTTCTGAAAATGGTGAGGTTCTACATGGTAGTGGAAGATGGTGACAAAAAAAATCTAGTGTTGAGAGTGTATAATAAGGCTATGTTCTTTTGAATGTGAGAAAAACACAAGAAGGGGGGTTGAATTGTGTTAACTTTTTCTTCGTTTCTCCTACTGATGTCACAGTTCAGAAGTAATTGACTATTAGCTTCTGAAGTAGTGATCAAAGACTTAATGTGCAGTGGATAAAAACAGAGTAAGAGAGAGAGAAGAAAGACACCAAGCACTTTGTACTTCAGGAACACCATTCTTAAAACACTTCAAACTTCCTTTTTGTTGATTCTTTTGCTCTCTTTTGTTCTTTCAGAACCTTTTAAAGATATAAAATTTTGTCTATGGTCCTGTACACTTGAACAAATATTAGCATATCCAATTGACAATTTTTAATACCTTGTTATCATCAAAACATTAAGAGTGACATATGTTAAACATTTTTGTTCTACCAAACTCCCCCACTCTAAGGGTAATGTTTGATAAACGTATTTTGTTCCAACATCTTTACCTTATCTAATGGCTAACATTAACTTTCCCATGATGGGAAACAACTCCCCATTCCCATGCTAAACCTCATCCTCTTATTGTGTTGTTCAGATTGTGTGCTGTAAGTTTGGCATAATGACATCAAGACAAATCTTGTGATGGTGGTGGGCCAGTGGCAAGCTACACAAATACACACTGTGAAGAATTCTGCTCTTTACCCAATAGTTTTTGCTCATTCTCAAATGAAATGACCAAAATACCCCTGCATGAGTTAACTCACGCTAGTGTTAATCTCTGCGTGAGTTAACACACGTAGGGGTATTTTGAGAATTTCAGTTGGGAATGAGCAAAATGTGTTGGGTAAAGAGCATAATTCCATTGTGAAAGATGGATCATACGTGGACCATATGGTATCTTGTATATTTACTTTTATCTCAATATTTGTGTGATATTTTGATTTTAACTTATAGCATCTATTGTTATTGCATTCGTTCAATTTGCACGACAAATTTTGTCGTGCCATGTAGCATTACCCTGCAAGTTCATTATTCGCCTGTTGGATTCGTGTCGAAGAATAAAGGAAAGCAAATAGATGGAATTTTAGACCATTTTTTGAAGTATGATACAAATAGCAATTCACATCAACGGAGGAATTATATGCATCTACTCATATTAAGCTCATATCAATTAATTAAAATATTTAATTAATCATTAAATTAAAAATTTAAATAACCTTTTTTTTGGTCAAATAAAATTTAAATAACTGTATTAATTAATAAATAACTAATATAATTAGGGTAATGATTCCTAATTATAGCATGTATTTCTTTTAGGAATCATGATCCTAACTAATTATATTAGTTTCTCTCTTTATTCTCTGATCTAAATTCATGTATTTCTTTTAGGAATCATGTATTTCTTTTATGAATGAGCAAGACTAAATTCATTCATGTTTACAAAATGCTGAAGATTGTCGATCTGAATAAACCATCTTTAAAGTGTGAATTTTCGGTGTATCTAAATATATGATACAAGAGTAGTTGAATTATTAAGGTAAGTTACATATAATGCATTTAGCTTATTCAAACAAACAAAAAAGGGTAGCCAAAGCTACCTCATTGTAGCTGGAGCCGTTAATTTTAGGGGCTAAAATATTTGGACACTGATCACATGTTAAGAGAACTTAAAAATTTCATGGATGGAGGACCCTCTTTCATATAGGGTAATTGTTCTTCTCCCTTATATTTTTGTTCATTTCCATTAAATTGTCGAGTATGAGTTAACTCACGCAAATGTATTTTTAGCGTGAATTAACTCATGTATGTGTATTTTTCAATGTGAGTTAACTCACATTGGACGGAAATGAGCAAAAATAGATAGAAGAAGAGCAATTCTTTTCATATAGACTCTTAGAGTAGAAAGCCTTCTAAATTTAAAACCGTCTGCCGTCCGCAACCTTTATTTGTTCAAACATCGTATACAAAAAAACATGTGAGGAAAAAAAAATCAACGAAATTTCAGGTTATTTTTTTCTAAAAAATGAAAAACTGAAAATTTGTTTCTTCTGATAAAAATACTTCTAAAAAAAAAATCAAAAATTTATTTTTGGAAAATTTTATTTTGCTCCCAAAAGAAAATCAATTTTTTTTTACCGATGTTTTTTTAAAAATATTTTTTTCTAAAATTTTGAAAATAGGACCAAATAAGTGGGTCTCAAAAGAATCCAACAATAAAACGGGGCTGAGGAGTGAGGACTTAATAGAGACCCAATAAACATCGCTTTTTATTTGAATTTTCTGTTTTACATCTCCAATCGTAGTGGATGTTGATGAAGCTCATGCAAATTTTTAACAAATCAGTGGAGTAGTGTAAGACTCCACAGGTCCACTGAAATACACCGCTTGATCATATCACGAGAACAAGGATGAAGACAATGCCTGGAGTTTTGTGGATTTGAGTGATTTAATTAATTCGCGGAGAAGACTTATAGTCCATAAAAAGTACACATTTCGATTTATAGGAGATAATTGAGTCAGAAAAATTTGATTCACCACTAACTGCTATTTTAGTCTCTTAACTAATTTTTTGGTATCACTTTGGCCCCATAACTAAAATTTAGTCCGTTTTAGTACTTTAACTTTACCTCCGTTACAGATTTTGGTCATTTCCGTTAGTTTTGTTAAAAAAACGTTAGATTTTGTACATGTGTCATTTTGTCATTGGCTTGAATGTGTATTGGCCATCTTCTTCCTTCTTCTTCTCTCATCTTCATCAAAACCTTCGTAATCAA
>Ga0315915_1005751_pt1 | contig 15365 bp, 11 predicted proteins | sample MpolbnodulesMG_FD_207738 | JGI IMG/M metagenome (GOLD analysis project Ga0315915, IMG submission 207738) | Medicago polymorpha root nodule microbial communities from Los Angeles, California, United States - branched nodules | ecosystem: Host-associated > Plants > Roots > Nodule | place: USA... | reverse complement strand
ATCTCATAACAACAACATCATTTAACCATGAATTCATAGACAATCCAACAACAACAACACCATACTTCATTAATTTTGAGCAAAACACAATGCGCGCGCACACACACACATACACACACACACACATACACATATAGGGTTTTGCTAGAGGCCACCCATGAAGGTGTTTTTTAGCAATCCACACCTCAAGGTATGATTTCCACTTTTTAGTTATAACTTTGCTAAAAGACACCTTCGTAAAAATTAGTTGGTGTCTTTTAACAAATGTTCATAGAATAACTTGCTAAAAGACACCTTCATAAACGGTGTCTTCTAGCAAAACCCATATATATATATATATATATATATATATATATATATATATATATATTACCACTAACATGTAAATTCAACATCAACAACTTAATTATCATCAAATTCACATACCCAAACATAGTACTAAAATAAGAGCACGAATTTCACCAATTAAATTCACAATTAATCACTTTTCACAAATAAGCACTTTTGAATATGAGTAAAAAAGAGATTATAACTTAAAGATTATGATAGAACATTATCCCCCTTACCTCAAACATTCAAGAATTAGAATCCTAACCTCACTTTTGCTCCAAAGCTCCAATCCAAGATTTCTCTCTCTAGATCTTCTTCTAACCCTTTTTCTCTTCCTCTTTCTCTCTCTACCTCTCTCAAAAGTTATGTGTAATGAATGTTAGAACCCTAATTTCTCTTATGGCATGAGTTTATAAAGGCTCTACACTAATGGGCTTAACCCTCAAAATATCTTAATGGGCTTAAGACTCTCATTAACTAATCCACAACGTTTTTAACCTCTCACGGTAAAAATAACAAATAGTTACTGGCTCTTAACCAATTACCGCAATCTATTAGTAACTTAGTAAAAATAATGGTTCCCACTTGAAACACTAAAAATAATCCTTGGCTCTTAACCAATTACCGCAATCTATTAGTAACTTAGTAAAAATAATGGTTCCCACTTGAAACACTAAAAATAATCCTCACAGTGAAATTACTAATTTACCCTTGCTCACACAATGACCAAAATACCCCCAAGTCCAAAATGACTAAAATACCCTTCTAACACCGAATTCCAATAATCCCAACCAAAATACACAAGTGGCAATTAATCACGTACAAGCACATATAAACACATATAAAAATTAATTAAAATAAATCTAACGAAAATGGGGTTGTTACAAAGTAGATGAAGGAAGAAGATGAAGAATGATAAATAAATTATATGTTGTTGGTTCACTATAACATACACCAGACATGCATTATTCAATGGTCCTCTTTAAATAAAAAAGATCAAACGGTTTAAATTAATAAGGTTTATGGTGAACCACTTTATTGTTGGTTCACCTTAGACATAAAATTAACAGAATAGGACTAAAATGGTGGACAAATATAGAGTTAAGGGACCAAAACAGAACTTTTATTAATAAGGGGACCAAAATGAAACTTGGAAATTATTTAGGGGACCAAAAGTGTAATTCAACCTTTTATTTACCTATCAACCAAGTTCTAATAATTATGATCCCTTCTCTGAACCAAACATTATGTTAAAGAGTCTCACATTAGATAAGAGATTGTCTGACAATGTGTTTATAAATGGGGGCAATCCCCACCTCACAAGTCGGTTTTGTGAAGTTGTGTTAGGCCTAACCACGATTTCTAAGATGATATCTGAGCCTCCTCCATGATCTGTTGGACCACCTGCTATCAGGTTTTAGTTATCGGGTCAACCACCATTTATGTCCACGCTCCAAATGTTTATAAGTGGGTCAATCATCACCTCACAAGTCAGTTCTGTGGGGTTGTGTTAAGCCCAACCACGATTTCTTGGAATTGTAACCTAACATTCAGAAATAAGTCTAAAGATGGATCTTATTGATTTCGGTAAAATTTTGAATGAATTTTATAATAATAAAATAAGAGAGAAAAAGTTGTACTATTTTATAAAAATTTATTAAAAATACTGATAGGACTAGCAGCATGTTTTCTTGTCTATTCTATGTTTTTCTTTGCTTGTCCTTATTTTAGAGGCGTGCTAGCCTACTCTATGTTGATACTTGCCTATGGTTTATTAAGTATGTTTTGAAACCTTGCTTTAGTAAAAGAAAAAGTTATTAAGGTTTTTGTTTTTTCTCAAAAAAAAGAGTAAAGTTTTTGTTTATATTAATTCTATGGGGCAGCTCCTAAAACACTCAATTTCTCGTCTATTCCTCCAAATGTTAACACTCATCTTTTAATTTTATTTTATTATAACTTATTAATAATCAAAATTAAGAGTGTAAATGTTTATAAAAAGTGTTTAAATGTTATATTTTGTTACCATTAAACTTAATTGACATTCTATTTTTTTTCAATGAATGATTTCTTATAATATTCTCAAATAGTGTCAAACAAAATATTGTAATATCAAATAATGCAATGTTTTCCGTAATATCTTGTTTTTTTTATATATAGACGAAATAATAATCATCATTTCAAACTTACACACACAATTGTGAATTCAAACTTAAGTAAATATGTTCGATTTAATAATATCCACATTGTTAATTGAATTGGACTTGCACATCCATTTTCATAATTAGTTTCACATACTCTTATTCAAGCTGAATGTAATATTTGATATATACAGTAAACAAAAAAACTGAATGTAATATACCAAGACGTTCAAATATTTTGCAAAGATTTTCATATAAAATTAAAATAATAATCTACAAAGATGTGAAAAAAAATACTTTGCAGATTGCTCTTGGATGCTGACCAAAACTATAAAATTTCAAATTTTTAATTTTTTTTTTTGGTACAATCAAATTTTTAAATTAACACACAAGCAATATCTTTTTTTTTTTTTAGGGAAGCAATAATTATTTATTGATGTCTTGTAAAAACAAACTATTTATCGATGTCCAATAAAACTTGAGTGTTTCTCTTTAGGCCCCCTAATATCTATAAGGCCCTTTAAATACACATCCGATGGTTATATACTGGATATACATTTTTTTGTCAAATATTGGGGGTCTAAAGAGAAACTTTTCAAAAAACTTTCATATTCATTGGAAAAAAAAAAAAGACTATCATGTATTTAATAACAAGTGCCGCCGATGAGACTTTGGTATCTTGATTTCTAAAAACAAACACCTAGAGTTTTTTTTTTTTTTTGAGAAAAACAAACATGTATATTCTAGACAGTTATTCTTGGAATTCTTTGTTTACGAAATCATTTGATACGAACAATGTATATTTGTTTGGTAGATATCAACAAATAGGTAAGAGTTCCTTGAAAAAAAAAAAAAAAACTTATTGGTAAGAGTTCCTTCACATGAAACACTTATGAAATGGTTATTAGTGTCACTGATTTTAATAATAATTCTACCTTCTCTATCTTTTAAAAAATATTAATATTATTTACATTTTAATTGTGTTTTGTAGGCTAAAATATATTTATTCTACGTTTTTCTCAAATTTGTATATTTGAAGTGGTTTTGAGCTGAAACAGTCAAGCAGAAGCTATTTGTTGTTTTGCAGAACCACTTGGAAATGTTTCCTCTTTTACTGCAGAATTATGTGCTTTCATGAGAGCTATGATCATAGCTAATCAGCACCATTGGCATAACATATGGAATAGAAACAGACTCATCTCTAGTTATTTTGGCTTCAAAACATCCAGAGAAACAGGTGGTGTACAGGGAAATGAATTGCATTGTGTCTCATGTCCTCAGAGAAGGTAATCAAGTAGCTGATGAGCCTGCTAATCATGTTGTAACTCTTCCCTCTTTAAATATTTGGTCTGATGTTCCTTTGTTCATTAGGGATAGTTTCTTGCGCAACAAGTCTGGTTTGTCAGCTTTTAGAATTTGTAACTATGGCCTGGAGTTTTGGCCTAATCCCCTCCTTTTTGTTGTTCCTATCTTTTTCTTTTTATGTATATTTTGGGGATAAAATAGCTCCCATTTATTTTTACAGAAAATGTAAACTAGGTTGGGCCTAAGCCAATAGGCCAACACCAAACATAAGTGTAAGAAAATTGCTCTTCTCCCATCCCAAATTGCTCCCTCCCACACAAACTGATGAAAATACTCCCCACACAACTTAAGTCACGCATGTCTTATACTCAACGCGACGTAAGTCACTCTGGATTACAACCTGAGTGAGTTAAGTCACTTTGGTATACAGCATGCGTGAGTTAAGTCACGCTCGGTACTTTCAGCGTGAGTTAACTCACTCAGGTTGTAACCCATAGTGACATAACTCACTCATGTTGTAACCCAGAGTGACTTAACTCACGCAGGTTGTATCCCAGAGTGACTTAACTCACACTGGGTATAACACCTGCGTAACTTACGTCATGTGAGGGATATTTTCGTCAGTTTGTATGAGAGTATAGCAATTTTCTAAGTGTAACTAATGAAAATTGCTCTTTGCATCTTTAGTTGTTCATAGGCACCTCAAAATACCAAATATACCTCTATCTGGTCCTAATTCACCATTTAACCGATTTAACAAAGTCGTGTTTAGCTTTTTAAATCATTTTATTTTTAATAAAATTATAATTTCCTGATAAAAAAAAACTGTACTCTCGCATTTAAATGACATATACGCCCGTAGGCCCCTATGGATCAATCTAGACAATGAATTTGATGAAATCAGAGTAACTGTAATATTGTAATTTTGTTGAAGCTCCAAATTACTTGTCAAAATTGGTTAATGCTTGAGACCGGACAGTAATATTAAAAAGAAATCAAATTTATTGATTGCAACTATACAACTTTTTGAAATACATTTCAAAAAAAGATATCATAATTTTGCAGCTCAAAATAAAGAAAGTTTTACCTAAGACCAATATTTCTAGGGACAGCAACTTAAGATAATTAAGCAGAAATCAAAGGATATGAAACAGTTGCAAATGTTAACTGACATACAAGGTACAAGCTTGTTGGTTTTCTCATCTTACACTTGACTAAGAATAGTAGCAGCCCTGTTGAAAATAATATCTGAACTCTGAAGTCCCTCCTTTAAAGCTATTGTAAATTTGTAGTATCATGCAGAGTAATCAGAAGCATACCAAAACTACCCTTTTATGAAATAGATTGTCCTCCCTCTGAAAGAACAGGGCTGATCGGAGAAAAAAATCATGCCGATGCCAATTGCGTTTCTGTGAACAAAATAAAAGAAAAACTAAACTTAAAAATTCAAAGACACAAACAGCAAAGGTAACATAAAAACATTGACAAATGTACAATAAACAAAGGATGATATGGAAAAGAAGGCCGGCTGAAGCATCAACACCGCCATATAAGATTACATTCAATTCATTTTCTCAAATTATCACTGGTGTCGACATGTGTGTGCTTATTTGAGATGCTAGACTAGTACTAAGCTAAAACAATGGCCTTTATATTTGCGTTGAGCTGAATCTGTTCAATATACAAACTACAATCTAATAAGATGGACCCTTTATCAGCCAGCCTTCATCTTGGTTCAATATACAAACTACAACCCATATTATTCTTAACTGTTTTCTGGTTCTTCGTCCAGTGAGTCTCCTGTCTTTTTTAAGGCCAATCTTTAAACTAAATTATATACAGATTGTTTCAAGTAGTATTATTGGTTTTGGTTGTTTGATTACTCTAACATTGGGATAGGGTGACAAATTTACATAGTTAAATTTGTACTCTAACGCGTGGATATTTTGCATTCATCTCTTCGTTTATGTATTCTATTCAGAATGTATACAAATCACTAAATATGGATGACTTATAGAACTGAGTTTTCTGTTTCGAGTATTTTCCTAACGACTATCTAGATTTCAGATTCTCTTCCACGTCAGCTGCTTCATCTTTCAAGACAACAAGTTGCTACTCGACCATTCATGGTTTATGGTTCTTCCGGTCCATAAGACTTACCAGAAGAACAAAAAACCATGAATGGTCGAGTAGCAACATATTGTCTTGAATGTTAATGTAACTGCTGTGGAAGAAAAATCTTAAATCAAGATAGTCTTTAGAAAAATACTCAAGATAGAAAACTCGGTGCTACAAGTCATCCAAATTTAGTGATTTGTATGGCTGCTGTTGAATAGAATACATAAACAAAGAGATGAATGTGAAATATCCATGCGTAAGAGTACAAGTAAATTTGTCACCCTATCCCAATTTTAGAGTAATCCGAACAACCAAAAACAATAATACCACAAAACTATTCAAACAATCCGTATATAATTAAGTTTAAAGATTGGCCTTAGAAAAGACTGGAGACTCAACGGAAGATGAACAGTCAATAAGTTAATGGAGATGCAAGTTGAAGGCTTCAGAGGGTGAATGGAATTCCTTAAAACTGTAATATAACATAGGATAGTTGGTCCATGAAACTAACGAATAGTGGAGGCATAGAATACATGACTCTTATAAGGTACTGCAGAAAGTTAGAAGATTGATGTTGTGGTAATTGTGTTCGAGGATCGAGTCTTAAATCTATTTCAAAGGAGTGGTGGGTGTTTCACCGTTTGCTATTTGGGTCAGTCAAGAACAATGTAGTCAGGGGTCGATTTATTGTGGAAGAGAAGAAAGGGTGGTAAGACAGAGAGTTCACCATGAGAAAAAATGAATACTATGGACCCCAAAATGAATGGTGGGTTGTCCAAATCTTGAACAAGGGAGCATAGAACTGGTGGAGGACAAACCACTCGATGACAATAATGTGGAGAAGAAACCACTTGATGAAAATAATGGGGAGAACATTATCAAATAGTGATGTAATATACCCAACAGATGTTTGCAAATATACTTCGCAACAACACACTTTGCAACATAAAGCAATATTAGCAACAAAAGTGTATTTAGAAGTGGACCCAATGTGGGACTCTTGAGAGTGCCAATAAACTTTAGTGGGAAGAAAATTGCTTCCAATACAGTTTTTCACACACATGCAGAGTCACATACCCAACAGAGCATAGTTTATTCAAAACGTATAGGAAAGCATATAAAGTATATGCACAGCAGTGTAATCAATCGTGGATAACAGAGCAACAGCAGCCAACTCCCGAAATACTAAAGTGATATAACGGGGAGCAATATGGCCTCTAATTCGAAGTACAAGGAAACAAATGCATGATATTTATACCATACACATTAAAGCTCAAAGCTAAAAAAAACACAAACTTAAACACATTGAAAATTAATGATCAAAGCCCAATTTGAAGCAAATTAAGATCTATAGGGCTGATATGTATCTCCACAAATATTCGTAATTCACTAAAACAAATGGAACAAATTACAAGGAACGTGGATTATAAGCGACACTCCAATATAAATCAAAAAGGAAAATAAAACAGAAAAAAATCAAAAGAGAAAATTTCCCGTGTCTATGCATATCTAGACTGTTAATCCCAGATACCGCCGCACAGCGCCAGACTACTAAAATGCTATCAGTGTAGTGGATAGCGGGATAGCCGTTATTGCGATGACTAAAATCAGTGCAAAATAAACACAAATACTCAAAAATAGAAAAATACACAGAATTGAAGAGACTATCATACTTAATAATTACAATCAACTTTTTCATTTCCCATCAAAATCAAGTTCTAAGTGTCATCAAAATGACATCCCATCAAAATCCAAGTTCTTAAAATATCAAAGAACAGAACTTAACAGAACGAAGAACAAGGCCTCTAAAGCAACAGACCAGAGCAACGAAAGAACAGAATGAAGAGCATATATCAAAACAATCAGAACAGAACATGTAGAGCACAGACAAAGCAGAACAAAACAATGAAGATAAAAGACGCAGCAGAGCACACACAAAGACGCAGCAGAGCACACAAAGAAGGAAATAGTGACAAGAAGAAAGAAAACATGGGAATTGAAACAGTAAACTATTTAGTCCTCACAGCTAAAGGGTCTTGAAGGACAATTATAACATTAAAAAAAGACAATGTTTTCAAAATAAGACATTTTCAAAATTTAGCCCTGAAGCTCTAATAGCAGACCTGATACCGGATTTGAGCCGCGACCTGGCTACAATTTCACCGCCATTCACGGCCGCAACAACCGCAACTGCGGAAAGCGCCTCACAGGCTGAAGGTGTCACATTGGCCATCGGTTCCGCTACGTGTTCCCGCTATTGTACACTATAGCACCGCTATCGACACATACATGCGTATATCTTAGGAAGAGAATTACTAACAAAACACTTTTCTGTAAACAAAAAAAGTATAATTGAGTTAACTTCACATGGATTCCCCTAAATGACGAGTGGCCTAAAATTATTAAGACTAACATTAAATTCACCTAATAATGGGATCTTTTGCTACTTACTAGCATTTCTCATATTCATAAATCCCCTTAAACTGATACTTTGCTTTCAACCAAATGCAAGTCAAATGCCTAATCTTATCTACAAAAAGGAAGCCTTCTTGAAAACACTATTAGTGTGCTCCAACCAAGAGCATGAACGAGTAGCAAAGATCACTTTTTGCAATAAAAAGTCAGCCTCTCTGCTACTATGAAAACCGCAAATAAGCTAGTCATCAACAATTAATCCAAGAACCTAAGAGGTGACGACACAACCAACCAATGAACGAAGCATGAATACTCAACACTTAGTTACATTACATAATTAACTTTTTCTTCAATTTTAAGTTTTTTATACCAGTATATATGAGAATAGTGTAGTTACTTCGTTCATCTAATAATAACTCAAGCTAACTTTTACTATATATTTGCCTCTTTTAAGTTATAATCTGTTTTTGTATTAATTACAGGTCTTGAAGTCGTGTCATATTTTATCTGATTTCTATGATTTCTAGCAGTCAACATTCCCATTCTCATAAAAAACAGGTGTAACAATAAATTGCATAGAAAAACAACAACAATAAGCAAAAACCAAATTTCTAACCTTAAATATTTGAAAGTTATAACATGAAAGGATCAATAGGAAGAACAACCAACCTGCACACCAATTGAGTAACAGATATATCTTCACTAAACAATGGTTTTCTTAACAGTTAATAACCCCTCTCTGCTTTTAGTGGATCTTGATCGTTGCGGCGAACTTTCAACATCTTTATATTCACCTGGTTTTTGCATTCTTTTAGACACTTCTGATGCATTTATCTCCCACGTTGACCGGGTAACCTTCCCACCTGATCTCTGTCTGCGAGAATCACTCGAAGGTTTCTCAGTACCTAACTTCATTTCCACAGAGTTTCTTCCCCTTCTGTTGGCAGAATTCAATTCCTCGAAGTTTCTTCCCCTTCTATTGTTAGAATTCGATTCCTCAAAGCTTCTTCCCCTTCTATTGTTAGAATTCGATTCCTCAAAGTTTCTTCCCCTTCTGTTGGCAGAATTCGATTCCTCGAAGTTTCTTCCCCTTCTATTGGTAGAATTCGATTCCTCAAAGTTTCTTCCCCTTCTATTGTTAGAATTCGATCCCTCAAAGTTTCTTCCCCTTCTATTGGTAGAGTTCGATTCCTCAAAGTTTCTTCCCCTTCTATTGGTAGAATTTGATTCCTCAAAGTTTCTTCCCCTTCTATTGTTAGAGTTCGATTCCTCAAAGATTCTTCCCCTTCTATCGGAAGAATTTGTTTCCGCCACGTTTCTTCCCCTTCTATTGGCAGAATTCATTTCAACAAAGTTGTTTCTTCCCCTTCTATTGGCAGAGCTTTTACGAGTACCCGTCGCCGACTCCTCCTCTTCATCATCATCATCGACGGTTTCACTAGCGTCCTCATCTTCATCATCAGACAACTCCTCACCACTCCCTTCCTCTTCCTCCTCCCCACGATTCTCATCACGCTCTTCCTCTCCTACCTTACCTTCATCCTCTATCAAATTACCCTCTTTTGAACTTGTTTTTCCCTTCTCATTCTTATCTTTTGTGCTATCTTCCTTAACAGTATTCATCAAATGAATATACCTCCTCCTAAACTCCATCGCCGGATTATCCTCAACAAGCAAACCCCTCTTATACCCGTCTCTCAAAACAACAGTATACATCCTATTCTTACTCGACACATAAAATATCCCCGGATGCTGCAACATCACCCTCTTAAACCTCGATGCCAAACCCAACCACTCACCAATCATCAAAACATTATCTTTCTCCGTCTTCTTACTCACCAACAGATTCAAAATCTCATGCAAAACCCCAACCACCCACTTATCCGATTCCTCACTCGAACCACTCAAATTCACACCATTCTCATACGGACTCACATACCTCAAACTATTCCACTCCTTCACCCATTTCTCATACTTCTTATCCATCTCAAAACCCGTCGAAAATTGCACCGGAAAACCCAATTCCTTCCCTTGCCCTTTCGCTTTATCGCCATATTTCTTCTCCAAACACGATACCGCGTGTTGTTTACTCCAACAAACCAGTTCCAAAACAGCATTATTATCGACACCAACAACGCGAAAATGATCCGGAAACTCCGGAATAACAGACTTAACATAATCATCAGGAAGACCAAGATCCCATTTCAAACCATCAACAACACTCAAAGGAATCTTATTCCCTTTCGCAATCATCAACAATTTCAAAACCCTATCAGCAACATCTTTCTTAAAAACATCACTAGCAACCAAGAACTTTTCATCAGCATTAAGATCAATAGCTTTTGCTGTGAGTTTAACATGAGGCTCAAAAGTGCAACCATTGTGGTAAAATTCTTCGAAAACGGAAGGGTATTTTCGGATGAATTCGATGGGGCGAAAAGGGAGGTTAAGGGATTGGGATTGTTTGATGATGGAGATTGGGAGAGATTTGGTGGGTTCGTTGTTGATGAGGGAGAGGAGAGTGAGGAGAGGTTTGAGATTCTTTTCGCGTTCGACGGCGTGGTCGAGACCGCGGTCGCGGACGAGGGTGAATGTGCCGGAGAAAAGGGTGCGGAGGTGGTGGCGGTGGGAAGTGGGGGTGGTGGGGCGGAGGGAGAAGATGATGAAGCGCATTGCTGCGATGGGAAATGGGGAGAGGTTTAGAGGGGTTTGGGTTTTAGGTTAAGTTTTTGTTTTTCATTTTGCATTGATGACTAGACAACTAGGAAATTATTTTTAATCATGAAAGAGGAACATTGATCTTTGTCTGTCTACACTATATTTTCTTACTTTCTTTTCAACCCTCACCCACCCTTTTCTTCACCACCTACACCAACATCAAGCACACTTAACATTGAATTGTTTCATTGGTAAGCACACAAAAAATTACACAAATTTTGAATCTTAATTACTATTTATAATTTGTTGGATCTCGAATTTCAGCAGCCAATCAACCCCCATGGTCGCTTCATCACGCCGCCATAATGGATTTCCTTCACTGTCGATGTTACTATGTTGTTCATCGATTCTGCTTTTTTCGTCGTCGTAGATCAAGCAAAATGGTGTTGTTGTCTTTTATTTTGAGGGACTTACGGTGGTGCTCGTGGAGGTGTTGAAGACAATGCTCAAGGAAAACGAGCATTAAATCTTGTTCTCTTTCACAAGATCTCTCTAATGATCTACTACTTTTTACCTTCTGAACACCTTCACCGGAGATCCATTGTCCATCGTCGTTGCCATGGACTCCGGTCATCATCTCTGTTTCATTTTTTGGGCAACTTATCATGTTTTTGGATGTTTTTTGTTATCATACACTTTCATGTAAAAAAATGTCATACACTTTACTGATGATAAAAAACAGGATAAGTTTTCCTAAAAAATGAAACGGAGATGATGACCGGAGTCCTTAGCAATGACGGTGGACAGTGGCTCTCCTACGAAGGTGTTCAGAACGCAAAAAGTAGTTGATCCTTAAAGAGATCTTGTGAAAGAGAAAAGATTTAATGCTCATTTTCTTTGAACATTGCCTTCAACACCTCAAACCGCCCTAAGTCCCTCAAAATAAAAGATCATGACACCCATTTTGTTGGATCTACGGCGGCGAAAAAATCAGAATCAATAAAAAGCACAATGACATCAGCGGTGAAGGAAATCCATTACGGCGGCGTGATGAAGCGACCATGGGGTTGATTGGCTGCTGAAATTCAAGATCCAACAAATTATGAATAGTAATTAAGATTCGAATTTATGTGTTTTTTTGTGTGCATACCAATGGAACAATTCAATTTTAAGTGTGTTTGATGGTTGTGTAGTGGTCAGTGAACGTGGGCATGAAGGAGGTGGTGGAAGAAAAGGATGGGGTGGGGGAGGTTGAAAACAAAGTAAGAAAATATAGTATGGACATATTATAATAGGGAGGTCAGACCATATTTTGAAATTTTGTATGATGAAAGAGGAAAAAATGGTTCATTTCGAAGGCATGAAGGAAGATCCATGATTTATCTTTCAGGTCCACAGAAGTGCAGCAAAAAGGATAGAGAAACAAAGTGAAAGAAGAGATGAAGAGGAAAAAATAGGTGACGGCGCATACTGTACAAGTACAAACTGTGTTGAGAGATTAGAGTTACTTTTATTTTCAAATGAAATATTTGGGTTGGGCCTATTATATGAATAAAACCCATTTATACACTATTTATAATTTTCATCCTTCAACCGTAATTGTTATTCATCATGTTTAGTTAATATACACAACTTTAAAGGATCAAAAGAAACTAGGTAAACTATGCTTTTATATTAGGGATGGTAAACTATTCTTATTAATTCACATATAATTTAATTTTTAATAGTTATTTTTTTTATATGTTTTTCATTATCATTTTAATTTTTATATTATTTTGAAAATTGTAGTGAAGATTAATTTTTAATAGTGTAAAAAATGAATATTATTTATTTGGTTTATTCCATCCCCCGGTACCTTAACTTAATTGATTGTTTAAAAATGGTCCTCTAACTATAAAACATCTCAATTTGGTCCTTTATCTATTTTGTCGTTAATCATTTTGGTCAATGCCGTTAGTTTTTTAATGTTGAATATTCCTGATATGATTTCAGCCATTTGATTGCAGGTTCATTGTATGTAACAGTGAACCACCTATACTTATTTTTTTTTTCACTTCATCCTCTTCCTTCATATTATTCTTCATTCATATTATTCTTCATCTTCATATCATTTTTCATCATCTTCATCAAAAAATTAAAAATCCAGAAAATCCAAAGTTAAAAACTCAAATTATATTTTTAAAAACTCAATATTAATATCTTCTTCTCTCAAAGACCTAAAAAATCATCAAAATTGGCCCAACAACATATAGCTTTTCCAGATCTGACAATTGGTGAAACTATTTTCTCCAACATTTAGCCATACACAATCAACAATCTTTAGAAGAAAAATGGGAATCACAAATTTTCATGAAAAAAAGAAAATCTACATTTAGCAACCAATTGTTTGATTGAAAAACAATGAATATTTGAGACTTTATGGTGGATTGTGCTCAATTAGAATTCTCTGAATTTCACTGTAAACCAAAACAAAAAACTTAAAATTTTACTTGAAAAACCAAAACTTTGATTATCATGATCTGCCATTCTAGGTGAGACATTCATCACCATCCATTGTGATTGGCTTCTCAGAGTTCCACCATCACTCCGAAAATCAAAACCCTTTTAGAATGCAAAAAATTGAGTTAGATCTGTTTCTGTTTCAGAAAACTAGATACCCAAAAGCTTCATTGATAATTCCATGTTCTAACACCGGAGGATTTTTTTTCTTTGTTTTCGGTTTTGAAGGAAATGGTTTTGAGGAGTTTTAAATATTTATGGGTATGATGATATTATGTGATGTTGTTAGTGGTAGTGGTTTAGTGATGAGAAGATGATGATAATGGTGATGATGAGAAGTTTTGATGTTGAATTTATATATTTTTTGGGATTTTCGGATTTTTTTGATGAAGGTTAGTTCGAAGATGATGAAGAAGTGGGAGGAAGATGATGAAGAAAGAGGGAAAAAATTAGATGTAGGTGATTCATGGTATGATACAATAGACACACACAATCCAACCGTCTAAGGTGGTGGTTTTTTTGTGCAGCTTCTTCTTGATAGGATCCCAATGCGAGCTAACCTGGTTAGGCGTGGTATTCCACTTCATGTGGTGGACCAGGGCTGCGTGTTTTGTGACGCCACGTCTGAGTCTGCTACACACTTGTTCCTTTCTTGCCCCTGTTTTTTTCCGGTGTGGTATCAGGTCTCTAGATGGTTAGGTTGTGAGTATGTGATCCCCCTTGGTTTAGCTAGGCAGTTCCATGCGTTTATAGGTTTAGGGGGAAGCGTGTTAGGTTAGGTTTACTTCTGGTTTGACATCCTGTTATTTGGACCATCTGGTCGTCTAGGAATGACCTGGTCTTTGCTGATGGCTTACTCATTGGGGAGTCAGTGGTGGATAGAGTGAAACTCTTAGCTTGGAAGTGATTCCTGACTAAGTGTCATGCTAGTTCTTGCTCTTTCTACGAGTGGGAAGCGCAACCCGTCATGTGCTGGAATCGGTATGAGTTGTGGTGGTGGTTTTCCTTGGGTGACTGGTGGGATGGGGTGGGGGTTTCCCGTGCCTCCCCTTCTTGTGTGTGCCCCCTTGGTTGTCTGCTTGCTTTCTGTTTTCCTGCAAGTGTCGCTTGGTGCGCAGTTGTTGCCTTTGTCCCGCTGGTTTGTTGGTGTTGTGCCTCTTTTTCTGTTTCTCTTTTGGTGTGCTAGTGGGGTTCCCTTGGTCTGCCTGTGGGCCTTGGGGTTGTGCCCTCCTTGGTGGTTTTGAGTGTCTTTGGACAGCTCTCTCGGTGTATTTGCTACTCTTTTATCGTATATATATATATATATATATATATATATATATATAGTTTGCCAATAAAAAAAAAAAAAACACACACACACACAATCCAACTGTCCTCATTTTAAATAAAAGATCAAAGGGTTTGAATTAAAAAATTTAATAAGGTATACGATGGACTACTTACAATATAGATTCCCCTTAGACATTTAGAGTTTAAAACCGACGGAATGGACCAAAACCTATAACGGAAGAAATTTTAAGGGACCACTTTGAGACGTTTTTAAATTAAGGGATCACTTTGCAACAATCAATTAAGTTAAGGGACCGGTAGATGGATTAAGCCTATTTATTTATTTAGTATATTTTCTTGGGGTTTGCTACAATAGACCCACTCATTTTTATGAAGAACTATTTTAGCATCCAACACTTTTTCACTTGGACCAAAATATCCATATTTTTGTTTTATAGAAAAATTAAAACTGAAGGACACAAATGCAATTGTCATATATTTATTTATTTCTCTTTTTATACAAGAACTCTTGAGGTCCCCACATTCTCTTTCTTCCTTCTCTTCTCTATTATCCATCCTCTTTTTCTGTTGTATTTGTTGCTTCTCACCTTCCATTCACTTGAATACTATATG
>Ga0315915_1005750_pt1 | contig 15366 bp, 13 predicted proteins | sample MpolbnodulesMG_FD_207738 | JGI IMG/M metagenome (GOLD analysis project Ga0315915, IMG submission 207738) | Medicago polymorpha root nodule microbial communities from Los Angeles, California, United States - branched nodules | ecosystem: Host-associated > Plants > Roots > Nodule | place: USA... | reverse complement strand
ACAACTCGGGTAAAAGCCCAAAAGAGAGACCCAAGAGAGAAACCAGGAAACCTAGCCGCTTTAGGGATTGATCACTGCCTCTAGAATCATCCAGGATATGGACAAAAAGCATGTGCTGTCTCCTGCTAGTAGTTCTTGACCGTTAGGGTACTAATAAGGACAAGAATAAATTTATTTAGTATTTTTGTTTTTTATCTTTTTGTGCTTGGATGTGGACAAGTGTCTTAAGATCCTGCAATCCTAGGAATAATTGTATAACTTCAAGGCATATATGCTGAAATGAAAGTAATGAAAAGGCAGAAAATTGTTATCTCATAAACTATCTCTTCTCCCAAGACTTTCCCTGACACAAAAGGGAATTTAATTTCTGCTAAACAATAACATACTACTAAACAACAACATAGTCATTCCACTTTTAGCTGAAGTAGGATCCTTTTGGACCTCCCTAATTCATTAGACTCAATCTTCAATCTCACTTCATTGCAGCTCATATCCTTGCTCGTATCAATACCGACTCCAACAAGACCAACCTTGTCCTCAAGGTTGTAAAAGTTGCACGAGTGAGTAAATTTACCCGGATCCCATTGCTCAAAGAGAGCGTAAGTAATTGGAAATTTATCACAATTCACAAGAGGATGTCTGGCCCACCTCACTTAACACGTTTGAAGTTGTGCCACTAACATCATGTTCACTAGCTTGTTGTACACTCACAGTTGGAGTTAATAGTAGCCAAAAGTTGAATAGACAAGGAGACACAATTAATCCAAACAATTGATAATGTATATTAAGGAAATTGCCATTTCACAACTTTTGCTTTATAGATTTTAACATATATTAAGGAAATCAATTTGTAATTCAACCACCAGTAAGTTATGCATGGTATTTTCAGTAGTGGTGCAAAATACCAAGTTTTTTATCTTTTTTTTTTTTTTTTTTTTTACATTTGTTTCATTTGATTGAACATGGGCTGTATTTAACCTGATATGTGATGAAAAGGATGAAAATCTCAAGTCAAAGATTGAGAAGCCATTTGACAAAAATATAATAAAGGTATATGATACTTGATAATGTATTTGAATTATGATTATGATTATGATGATCCTTGCAGCATGATGCAGAACATGAATCTTCAAAATTGAAGACTATGCATGTGCAAAGGGTTATGAACTGTTGAAATGTGCTTTAAAATCTCATCTGGATGTGCAAAATTTTCAGGCTTGGCTTCTGTTTTCTGCGCGATGAACACGGTTTGCTGTGCAACGCGCATCATTTGAAGTTTTCAGATAGCGCAGGTTCTGCCGGCTGCGCGATGTGCATGTTTACAGTACAGTCCGTACTATACTTGTGTCTTGCGCAAATCATTTTGTCGATTTCATTGTGAATGTAGGTGCGAGAAAAAAGTGTTGAAGACTATAAAGATGCTCGTAAAAAAGCATTGTCCTTAATTTTGCTTCTTCGGAGTTTTTGACATTTATCTAATTGTTCTCTTGGAGGAGTAACCTTGGCGCAACCGGTAAAGTTGTTGTCATGTGACTGAAAGGTCACGGGTTCAAGTCCTGGAAACAGCCTCTTGTGTAAAAAACAGGGTAAAGCTGCGTACAAAACACCAAAAATGGTGGGTGAGACCCCTTCACAGACCCTGCATATGCGAGAGCTTTAGTGCACCGGGTTGCGCTTTTATCTAATTGTTCTCTTGGGTCCTAATAAAAAATTTTGGTGTTTGTAATAGTTGGTTTCTGACATGCCAACATAGTTGCGATGTTAGATTTCACAACTGATACATTTGCACTGCGTTAGTTTTTTATCAACAAAAAAAATAAAGGAAAAGTGCTATTAGTTGTAATAGTTTTAAATTGAGTATAGAAAATTCCTTGGGTTCAGGGGATCGATAATATTGACCTTCAGCTGCATTACGAGAGTAAATTATGGTATCCTTTTTCTGCTTCTTATGTTCAAGTTCAAATGTGTCTAACCACATTTACTATCGTCCAATGGTTTGTAAAATTGTCAACAGGTTTAGGGAATTGTGAACAAGAGGTACTGGTTGCCAACAAAGAACTGTTGGCGCCAGCAAAGAACTGGTTCTGCCTCCCACTCATAAAGACAACAATGGTGACCAGAGCGTCGTACCTAAGAACCACTTCCGCGAGAGAGACCGAATCATATCCACTAGAAGCTCAACCTCAATTGGCTTACCCGCAAAAACAAGATCATTACAAGCCTTCCAGATGGTTCACACAATCGAATGCCAGATCTAAATAAAACTGAATCTAGAGCACTCTCACCTAAAGATACAAACACTTGAAACAAACCTAAGACAGTAACACATTGTCTAGTAAGACCCACCATGTGTATTAATAATACTTTAGTAGACAAGTCCGACATAACATGTATATGATTTGGAAGAAGATGAAATTATGACATAACATTAAACAGATAAGAGCAAGAAATTGGATAATTTGAATATAGATTCGAATTTGGGTGAAACCCAATTCCTACGGATTTTCCCTAGAACTTAGATTCCTAGGTAATACCTTCGTAAGCACATTTCCTGAGAACTGATTCAAAGGTACTTCCGCAGCAATGACGCAGGAAAATCCGCAGGAACTGTTAGGAAGAGAAATATAATCCGCAAGAAATGGATTTATTTATTTTAAAAAAATAATGCACTTCAATGCATTCCAGAACAATAAAAATATACCACCAAAAAAAGAACAATAAAAATATAAATTACAAAAGATACAATTTTTAATCATTTCAGCGATCAAAACAAATTAGATGTGTAGAACAACAATTGCACTCATCATACAACATAATAAAATTAAAAGAAACACATGTCTCGTTATAGTTGAACCTCCAACTCCCAATTGCTAATGTCCCATACCTCTCAAAGTCTGTTTCACATAGTAAATACCAGCATCATAGTGTGCTCCATGTCTGGACAAGTAGTATAAATTCATGAATAGTAACAAATGTTGCAATTAAAATTATATGCTATTTACGAAAGAGACACGGCAGTATAAGCAAAACTGTCATAGAAGGTCAAAGCTGAGAGAAAACCAATCACATAACTTGGTAGTTTTCTGTCTCTGAGCATATTTGGGAGAACTCGACCCTTAACTGGTATGATATTCGTAACCTGCAAAGAGAAGCAGGGTATTTTTGGTTAAGATCCCGTTACATCATCATTCAAGCAACATTCTTCTATGTCAGTGGCAACATCAAACTTAGTGCTTTTTCTCATCGACATAGACGCAGACCTATCACAAAAATTGGAAAATTAACCATAAACTCGGATCCATCACAAATTAAAAATGACAGTGATTAGCACTTAGTATATATACCTTCAATTCCCCTTCCCACTAAGCTTAATTTGATCTTAAGATAACTCTCGTCCATCTAAAACTTTTTAAGAAGAAGAATTTGATGCTGCGTAATACGCATAAATTATATTTTATAATTGTAATTAGAATAAAAGAGTGACATATTACTTAGATATTCATGTTGCATATGCTCTTATAAGTTTTTTTCTGACCACCTAATATCTATCATAAGTACAGAGCAGATAGTGAATTGAGATCACATGTGTAAGCTGTGAACAGGTAAAGGAATTCTAGCATTTGGCAAATTTGAGCATCGGTATTTTACAAATGTTAATGCCAGTCATTGTGCATATATACAAGAAAAAGTTAATACATCTATAAGATCATTAACTGAGGATGATAGTGATTAGAGGCTAATATAATTATAATTAATATCCATAATACATGCATATGATTGATAGCTACAAGTAACGGAAAATGGAAATTACACACTGAGTTACAACAACAGGGATGATTGAACTTACCTTTCGACACCTATATTTTACTATAATGTTCTCTGTCAAAAAGTGACCAATTTGTTGTATTTGCTTACATAATTAGCCAGATTCAACGAGGTAGAAACAAAATTTCAGATTACAATACAACATCCACAATAAAATCTGTAAACTTGCATAAAACATTAGCCTGATGAAGGCCCCGATGAGTTATAAAAATGATGACGTGGAATTTAAAGATGAATTTAGAGTTGTGACATGATATAATTTGAGCAGCAGGGTTGCACGAAATTAAGAATGCAATAATTCTAACATTGAAAATAAAAAACTGCTATAGAATTGAAGAAACTGAATATTGATGGTTAGGTCGATCAGTAGGCTTCATTTTGCGCACATATATGAGATAAATAATTGATAAAACCCATAAGCATATAGTGTATCATAGGTTTTGGAAGCATTTTTCAGTGACATAAAAATGATGCTAACAACTATATGAACTGAACATATGAATTACTACACCTTTACCTTAGTCATAAGTGATAGAGATGCAGATTCACATAAGTACAAGAGCTGCACAATTAACTCCATGGTAATTTTTATGGAAATATCATTTCTTTTATATTGAAGAAATACTTTGGAGTCCAAGTCGATGTGAGGTTGGAGGATTCTGCCGTAAATCATGACATCTAATTTTAGTTAAATCGAAACTAGTAATGATGGTTTAACTGAAAAGAGACATTTTATGTGTATTTTTAGTTAAAACATAGCTAGTATTGGAGTATTGTTGGTATTAGAGTAGTCAAAACCTTGTTAATATCATATATTTTTTGTATCTTAGGATCCTTCTGAACAGAACTGTGCTCTCCAAGCTTTGTTATCCTTCTGAATAGTAGTTACCTTTTCATCAAGGTTATCCATCTAATGCAGAAGTTTCATGCAACAATTTGGCAACGTGAAACCAACCTATACACTTGGCCATCACAAGTTCGACAAGTTCTTCCACTACGTTGTTTAGCCTACAAGATCATATCGAATGAAACTAAGGAAAAAGTAAGAACAAAACAAAATATGAAAATAAGATCATTTGTACACGAGGCTTTGAAACCCATCCTTTTTTTATGGGATTTCCCCAATAGGCTTAGGGTGGGTTTGTTTCAAGTATATATTCGTAGATTCATTAGAATAAATCGATAGAAATATGCATGCCTATGTTTGTTATAAGTTTACTAAATTTCATTCCGGGGTATAAAGCGTTCCTAGGAATAGAAAAAAAAATTCCAAAGAAAAGGGTTGGGAATAAAGTTCCCATTGAGATGAGAACAAATTCGAATGTAGTTACCTATTATAATCCATATTTTTATGGTTCCTAGGAATATTATAAAGTTAATCAAACATATTTTTTCTAAATACCTTGGAATAAAATTCTCATCTCTATATTCTAAGGAATGTTATTGCTAGGAACAGTGGCGGAGGAGGATTATTATAAAGTCTGGGTAAAAAAAAATTGTAACACATTTATAGAGGTTTACACAAGAAATTTCAAGCAAATAATCAAAAATCTAAAGAAATTGTCCAATTTATAGGGGTTTATATAAGAAATTCAAGAGGATTTACATAAAAAATTGCAAAATATTTGGGCCGGAGTCTGGGCAAGTGTCCGGGCTCGTCGGGCCTTAAAACCGCCACTGGCTAAAAATAAATTTGATAAACTTTGAACAAACACCTCATGGATAAGGAGTGTTTCAAATGTCCATATGTTCAGAATCCAAAATAATTCTGAAGGTAAAGTATAAATTTAAGACGAATCAATACTATGAAAGAATAAAACTCTATGATAGAATAAAACTCTAATAGTACATATGCATGTCTCATCAACATATGAAATAGGTCCGGATAATACGGGTGGCACTTGGGTGATATTGGGGTGCCAATGTCATGACATTGGCCAACCACAATGTCACAAGTATACAAAAAGACAAAAAATCTTTGTGAATGAGAGAGAAGAAAATCATGATTTTTTGTCTTCTTATACACTTGTGACATTATGATTGGTCAATGTCACATGACATTCGCACCCCAATGTCATACTTGGGTGACTTAGTTTAGTTTTCTGAAAGATTGTATATTTTATTATTATTTTGTATTTCTCAATTCATGAACCATATCCCAAGAATATTTTAAAATATTGACCAACATTTATTAGAATTTATTAAAAACTTTTCATTTATATCTTACTTTTGTTCATTAAACTGAATTCAACCACTACTCATGCCTTGGTCAAATAGTCGCTCACTAGAACTTAATCGAAGGAGTTTACAAAATAAAAAATAATAATTTAATAGAAGTAAAAAGTTAAATAATTTGGTCAAATTTTTTTGTTCGCAAATAAAATTAATACAACAAACAAAACTATGGGTTTTTACCCTCTTTTTCTACCAAAAAACAAAACAAAAAAACAAAACTGTAAAGTCCAAATAAAATAAAAACTGTAATATATATATGTTTATTAAAAAACCGCATGTTTTTGACTCGTTTAATAATTTATTAATATAGTAATCGTGTTGTAGTCAAAATATATATATTTTGTAAACTACATTAAATATTCTCATAAAAAAATGGGTAATCATGAAATTTTATAAATCACGTTAAATATTTTTTGACTATATATAAAAAAATATTTTTCACCTAACATTTTAACAGAAAAAATATTTGTCAAATTAGAAAAAAAATTTAATTGTTTGTCAACCTTTTTTTATTTACAAAAATTATTGACATTTTTCATCTGAAAACTTTGGTAATATCAAAATTATTTTTACCTAAAATACCCTCTCAATTCATTTCCAATTGACATTGCTGACTTAGCAAAAATATTCTATAAATGTTATTGGATTTTCTACTTCTTCACTCGTCTCACTTTTCTAAGTTTTTCTGTTATATCCTTCAAAGTCTCATCAATAGACCCTTGTGTCAAGTTTCAATCTTTTTCTCATTTCTCTTTCGTGTTCATTTGTTCTTTGCTTTAAGAAATACATAAACACAATTTTTTATTTTTTTTTAGAGGTTCTTTGATTAGTGAGTTGGGTGAACATAATGCTCAAGAATGATATGTTTTTCTTCTTTTTTTTTTCTTTCTCTTTTTAGGTATTATTAATGTGATCAACGACCACAAATTTAGAATTTGAATTTAGGTTTAGTTTTTTACTTGAGTTTATTTGTTAAATTGTTTGTGTTTTTCAAGTGTTATTATTAATTTGTTAAGTGGAGGGTTTTGAATCTGTAACTTTTTTGGATTTACAAAAAATGGAAAATTCAAAAAAACATAATGATAATTTGGGTTTTGGCAATGATATCATAAGTAGTAGTAGACATCTTTATCCTGACTCTGATTTTTATGTGGTTCGCCAAGAAGAATTCAAGAGTTTTGTTCAAAATGTTACTGGAAAACAATCCAATCAACCAAAATCTCAAGCTAAGGTTACAAGGTTACAGAAGAATCGACCTCCACCATTGTCCATTGTGAGACCGCCAATCCCAGTCCAGGTTTCGGTGCCTGCACCTCCTCCAATGGGTGCATACAATTCAATGTCGGGACATCCTGTGCAACCAATTATTGATCCTCCTTTTGTTTACAATTCAGAAAATAATCTTGTCGAGTCTCCAATTTCTGCTTTCATGAGAAAATTTCAAGATTCAATGATGAACTATGACAATTCAAGAGGTAGTCAATTTCAACCTTTCCCTCATCAACCACAAGTAGTCAACAATTTAGATGTCCAATATCAACCAATAATTTCATACCAGGAACATCATTATCCTATGAATGGTAGTAACCAACTTGTGAATGGTTTCCATGCCTCAGAAACAAATGACAATAACCAAGTTGTGAATGGTTTCCCTTCAACACAAGAAAACGTGTCTAATCCTTCAATGTCTTTGATTGCTACCAATTCGAATTTCCTTGTGAACAATAGTAACCTACTTGTGAATGGTTTCCTTTCCTCAGAAACAAATGGCCCTAGATCACCAGCTTCTGAATTTTTATTGTCTTCACAGAATAGTAACATGAATTTTCTATCTCCATCGTCATCATCTCCCGAATACCCTTTTTATCCACAACTACAAAATGGGATTTTAAGCCCGGATCCTTCGTCTCCACTTTTTTCAGACATATTTCCTTCTTTTACAAGTCCTAAGAGGTAAGGTTTTCAATAGACTTCTTCATGCTTCATTGAGGGTGCTCCATTCCAACCAATTTTATCTTAATTCACAGTCTCAAGCTTTTTCTTTATGTAGTGATACTCTTTTGTAATATAAATAACTATAGAGAGGATTGCTTGTTGAAATTCCTTATTTATTGTTATATGTGTTTAATACTCTATGTAATATATTTTTAAGTAATAATCTTATTTGGCAAGTAATTTTGAAATAAATGATATTATGTACTTCTTCATCATTTAGATTCCTATTTCATCGATGGCTGTTTTGGAAGAATTTATTTGCTTACATGAATTAAGAAAAAGAAAAAGAAAAATTACAAATTTTCTAGCAAATATTGTGAATTTACAAGCCTTCATTTGGTTTAGGTATTCTCAGTAAATGGAATGAACATATCAAGAAATGTTTATGTTTTCCTTATATATTGGACAAAAGAGTGATTACATATTAAAGTTCATTTTATGAAATCACGAATATGCTCTTTTCATTGGATTCCTTTATATATATTGCAAACTGCTTAGACTAGATTTTACAAATTAAATTTACTAACATATTTATAGATTTTCAGAGTACGTGTATTTGCTTATTTTCTATACTAATACTACAATACTGAGTTTGATTTGATTTGATTTCTATTCTCAGTGTCAAACAAGTAACATGATCTGTGATAATGTAATGCTTTGAACTCCCGTCTTACTTTTACTTTTAATACCTCGACCTCCCTAAAACATATATTTAAATTAGCTTTACCATTTGCATTTTTTTTTAATAAGTTAAATTAACCCACCTAAATTGACACCGGGGAGAATCGAACCTAAGACCTTGAGGAGGAGCACACTCCTAGGTCTCAAGCCAATACCCCTAGGTCAACCCAAGTGGGTTTTTACCATTTGCATATTGAATAATTCAAATGATGATCAGACCCTTTTCATCATAGTTTTAAAAACCGGACCGACCATCGACTCGCTGAGGGTAGTGGATCACTGGATCATTGGTTGAACCGCTTGAAATAATCGGATGACTCGGTCATTTCACTCGGTCTCAATATAGTTTTGATCTTTGTATTAAACAAGTTGACTCGGTCTAAACAAATAAAAATAACACTAATAAATATTAAAGAAATCATCAAATAAATTAACATAATTTCTCAAATTTGTTCTTCAAATTTAAGTCCATCAACTATAACATAATTATCTGATCAAACACATAAATTTATGAGTATAATAAAAAAAAAAATTGAAGAGGCTAAAATGAATTATATTACCACAACAAAAGAACCCCCTAGCACAAGGAGTACCAGAGTAGAAACAACTGTGTCAGAACAATATTTACAGTCACTAAACAGCGAAAACAGAAACAAAAATAACAGTCAACCTATGCCCAAAATAGAGAATGGGCTAAGCCACCAGGCATGTAAACTGAGGGAGAGCGTTGGGTATTTCTCCTTCAACCACATGAAAGTGAGTGACTTTATTTTATCAACCACCTAAACAATTGAGCTTTGCTTGCCATTAAATAACCTGTTATTTCTTTCTTTCCATATTTTCCACGTAGTTGCGTACCAGATAACCTGCAGGATAGTACGACGGTCCTTCACGGTTCCATCATCCCAAGAGAACTGAGTAAAATGGTCAATCACACCAAGAGGAAGGGCCGTTGAGAAACCCAACCACCTCAAAAGGCACTGCCACACCGAGCCAAACGTAGAACAATGCAGAAACAGATGATTGGTAGTTTCAATAGAATTACAATCAACAATACACAACCGGGAATCAAGAGTAATCACCCCACGGCGAAGGAGATTATCCTTCGTTGGCAACCTATCACAGAACAGACGCCAAACAAACAATACGACCTTAAGGGGAACTTGTTGATGCCAAATAGTTGGGACCACCACCGTAGAAGCAGCAATCGATTCGGACGTGAGAACTGAATAAGCACTTCGGACAGAAAAAGTATAAGATGTTTCCATTTTCCAACGCCAGTATCAACTGAATCAACCTACAAAGACACACTTTGGAGTAATATGATTAGTTCCCCCAACACCTCCTCCTCCTACGCAAAGAGCCTCGTCCTCCACGACCAAGCCCGACCCTCCACCCCCCATCCTAAATGACACATATCAAACACAGACATATCCTTAAACAAAGATAACTCAAATAATCTAGGGAACCTGTCACGAAGGGAAACTTCGCCCACCCACACTTCCGACCAAAACCAAGTATTCTTCCCATTTCCCAGAACACGACTAACATTATGTCTAAACCACGCCTCTCTACAAAGAGCATGGACATCTCGCCACCACAATGAGGCCTCACGCCCACCACCCTTCACACGATCCTCCTCCATACCGTACCTAGCTGACAACACCTTAAACCACAAACTCTCCCTCTCCATCAACATTCGCCAACACCACTTACCAAGTAAAGCGCTATTAAATTCTCTAATTCTCCTTACCCCCAAACCTCCAACCTCCTTACTCCTGCAAACAGTATTCCAATCCACCCAAGAAATTTTCCTGTGGTCCTCACTCCCCCCCTTCCCCCCGAAAAAAAACAATTTAAAATAGATTCAATAGAGGAGATTATACCTGCTGGAGCCTTGAAAAAAGAAAGAGCATAAACAGGCAGAGATGACAGGACATATTTCAGTAAGACCAGGCGACCGCCGAAGGATAAATATTTGGAATTCCAGCTTGACAGTCTAGAGTTAATACGATGAAGTAGTGGTTCCCAAAAAGCCAAGCGCCTTGCATTACCACCTATAGGTAAACCCAGATACACAAAGGGAACTGTGCCCATCTTACAACTCAACACCATGGCCGCTTCTGTTAACCAGGAGGTAGAGACATTAACCCCCACCAACTGACTCTTAGAGAAATTCACCTTTAAACCAGACAAGTTTTCGAAAAGCACAAGGACCGCCCGCATAGCACGAATGTTAACCAAGACAGAAGTTGTGGTCGTCCCAACACATTCTTTAATCCACTTCCTCCAAAGAGTCGGAAAACCCATTTTCAACATCACCTCTTGTAAATAACCCTAATCAATTGAATCATAAGCCTTCTCAAAATCAACCTTGAAAAGTAACAGCTCCTTTTTACATCTACGGGCTTCATCCACAATCTCATTAGCCACCAGAATACCGTCTAGAATCTGTCGCCCCTTAATAAAAGCGGACTGAGAGTCCGAAATAACTGAACCAATCACCATCCGAAGTCTATTAGCAAGCACTTTCGCCAAGATTTTATACAAGCTTCCAACTAAGGAAATTGGACGGAAATCGTTGAGCCGTTGAGGACTATCGACCTTAGGGATAAGAGCTATGAAGGTGTTGTTTATCCCCTTGGCCAATCGCCCATTCCTATGAAACGCATGAAGGAAACGCATCAGATCATCCTTTAATATATCCCAAAAAAATTTGATGAAACCAAAAGAGATACCGTCAGGTCCCGGACACTTGAAGTTGTCGCAATCCCACACTGCTGCCTTCACTTCTTCCACACAGAAGGGTTTTATGAGGCCGATCCCCTCCTTGTGGGTTACCTGACGAAAAATCAAAGCCTCCATAGAGGGGCGGTCTACACTGACCCCCTGAAAATGATTTGAAAAGTGAGAGAACACAGCGCCGCGCACATTATCGACACCTTTAACCAACACACCATTCACCAGAAAAAATGGGATGGCATTTCGTCGTTTTCTCGAAGACATAATACCATGGAAAAATTTTGAGTTTGCATCCCCTTCACGGAGCCATTGCATTCCCGACTGTTGCCAAGAAATACTAGTATTCATCCGAACTAGAGAAAACAGCTCTTCCATACAGTCATGAAGGTCCTCTACCTCAGAATCAAGTAAAACATCTGACTCGCCTTTGGAGTCCAGAGTAGCAATTCTATCCTTCAGAGTCGCAATTTTAGCAGGTAAATTTTGGGAATGAGTTTGATGCCACTCCCGCAAAGCCGATTTAATTAATTTAAATTTTTCTTTCAGCACAAAACCGCCCCAACCGTCAACCTGAAAAGCATTCCATTTTTCACGAACAAAGTTATTGTACCCATCAAAATTTTCCCAGCACTTTAGCATCCGCGACGGTCTCGGCCCCCAATTCTCTTCATCCACAGACAAAATCAAAGGACAGTGATCAGACAACCCACGAGCCGACGCCAACTGAAAACAACCAGGCCAAGACAAACACCAGCTTTCAAACAAAAGGACACGATCAATACGACTCATCGACCTCCCGTCCCCCCGAAACCAAGTATACCGACGGCCTCGCAGAGGAAGGTCGATCAAGGAGTTGTCAACAATAAACTGGTTAAACATGGCACTCCCTAAGAGATTGACGATAGGCCCTACACTGCGTTGTTCCTCAACACAGCGGATAGCATTAAAGTCACCACAAATACAAACATTCTGATCAGCAACTGCCAACAATTTATTAGAAATATTAACCCAGAGTACCTGTTGACGAGTAGCATCATAAGGTGCATAGACATTAAAGACAACAAACCGTTCTCCCGTCTTCACAAAACTACCCGTAATCACTAAGACATGCTCGAAGGACCAAGACGACCACACTGCCACTTCCTTGCTGTCCCACAAAGATAACAACCCACCTGACGCACCAATCGACGGTTGAAAAGAGAACTCAACATCCACACCACCCCATAACGACTGGCTCAACTGAACATCTATACTAACTAACTTTGTCTCTTGAATACACAAAATTAGAGGTTTTTTCTCCCTCACCAAATTACACACCTCCCTCCTTTTCTTAAAGCCACCTAATCCCCGGACATTCCAAGAAATTATCTTCATCTAGACACGCTCGCACCACACCAAAACCTCACCCCTCCACCACCGACGTCAACCTAAACCCCCTTCCCTCCACTCTTGGAATTTCTCCTCCCCCCTCCTGACAACACATCAAACATGTTATTTTTATCTCCCTTGAATTTGAGTCCCACCATTTTTGCTATATTGCAAACATCGTCGTTAACCACTTTACTGTTGCTATGTAGAACCAACCAATTAGACCAATCGTTGTTAACTGAAGGAGTAGAGCCACCAAAAGAAGACCCTTCATCAGAAATTACTTTCACCTTAGGTACATCAGAAACCGGCCTACGCTTCTTCTCTGACTTTCGTAAAGCTCGAAGTACTTCTTGCCGATCTTTGTCTATAAGTCTTGCAATACGCTTCAAACATTGAGCACTATTACGTAGATAACCACCTCCATGCTTCCTTGTAAATTTCTTAACACAAGATGAAGAAGTGACCTTTCGTTCAATATAATTTGTTGGAAGAATTCCAGAAACCTCATTTTTATGTTTATTTACCCACTCCAAACTCCACGGGCCTTTTATCAATGAGTGACCTCGACATGGAGGACAAGATTTAGTGCGTTTGACAATTCGTTTAGCCGTACTCAAAAATTGCTGAGTTGCTTAACCCCCTGCGATCACCCGCGACAACTTTAGGGCGGTTTGGATTATGTGTTTGTGCCGAAGCTGGACTGGAAGCACTAAAGACCTTAGGAGCTGAAGGCACACCATGTTGAGGAGGAAGAACTTCTTGCGGAAGCACTGATGCCGAAGGTGCACAAACGGTTCCAGTGCCAACAATATTCTCAATGTTAGCTTCCTTGCAGCAAGTGACTACGTCCTTTGTGGGAGAAGAGTATTTTGCTTGCTGTTCAATGTCTGTTGCTTTCCAAGACTCCGAGATGTGTTGCAACAATTCATCGACATCTTCCCTTCCCAAAACATCCACATGTTCCTCCGATGTGCCAGAACTCGCATCGTCTTGAGACTCTTCATCATCTAAAAGGAAAGCATCTTCTCCCAAAGAATAACCCCATTCTTCAATTATTTGCAAATCAAAAAGCACACCATCGATCAAAACTTGAGCCCCTGAATGAATAATATCCAAGGATGTTGTCGACAATAACACCCTCGCGTAATCAAAACGATCTCTATCCACTGTACAATCATCAACCCTCAACAGACATCCAACATCTTGAAAAAATCTATATTCCAAGCGTGAAGAGGTACACCATAAATTCTAACCCACGCACCACGCTTGCCAATCACCGTATCTTTGTTCCACCGCACAGAATTGGAGAAAAATTATTGAAAAAATTTGCCGCTTCTGACAACAACGAATTGACATCCCCATCGTCAAGAGATCTCAAGAATACCTTATTAGCACCCATCGGAATAATGACGAGCTTGTCAAAACCCGCGTCAAAAATCCTCCTCTATAAAACTGGTATAGCTTCACCATTCAAAACAGACACTACCACTCCTCTCGAGGCCCAATTAAAATCATCAACAGAAGAATTGTATTTAGGGATAAAAACATATTTAGCTTCCTCAAGTATACCACCTGCCTTCCCACTCAATAGCATAACATCCTCACTCCCCTTGTGTACCAGAGGTGTGCACATCTTAACAATACCTTCCCCGCTTAAATTGACATCCCCCATCTTACTTTTTTTTCTTCCTCTATACTTTTTTCTCCCTCAAACCAAGTAACAACATATGTATTCTTATTACCAAACCTATCGAAACTAGCCACCTTCGCCACCACCCTACAGTCCCCAAACCACACGTTATTCAGAGCTTTAAGTAATTTATCCACGTCGCGTACTTTACAGAAACGAACAAACCCAAACAGTCTACCATTGACATTGCGCTTGCGAGCCAAATAAACATCCTCCAATATCCCACAAACCTCAAACCCTTTACGTAGCGAAACATTGGAAATACCTTCTGGCACATTCGTAAAATAAAACGAAACAAAGTTTTTAAGATCAGTACCAGCAAGTTTGTGAGTGGTTTCCTCCTGTTGTTGCGGTACAGGCGCTTTCAAAGCTTGCTCAGGTCGAGCAGCGTCACTATGTTGGGCTCCTTGAACCTTCTGATCGTTAGTTTGCATCTTTGGCCAATTTTCGTTGAGTAACAGGCGCGCATCAGCACCAGGACCATGCTCTATCTCCCTCTGTTTGTTACGTGAAAAATGCCTACGAGAACGTGAGCCATAGCGCAGCCATGGGAATTCGGTGGCACGGTGATTGTGGTTGTACGTTGATCTTCCTGGACGTGAATAATGTAATATGATCTAACCGTCTCTCGATACCTCTGATTCAAAACCCTCTTGATCATCCTCAGTCATCCTGTAGCTCAATTCGGAACCATACCTAACCCTAACCCTAGACCGTCTTCGCTGTTGCTCCTCCCATGTTACGCCGCGCCGCTGATCATCCAGAAACCTGTCCCGCTGTCCATCCACCTGTTCTGACGCTTTCCTCCTTCGCAGTCTTGCACCAGA
>Ga0315915_1005749_pt1 | contig 15367 bp, 10 predicted proteins | sample MpolbnodulesMG_FD_207738 | JGI IMG/M metagenome (GOLD analysis project Ga0315915, IMG submission 207738) | Medicago polymorpha root nodule microbial communities from Los Angeles, California, United States - branched nodules | ecosystem: Host-associated > Plants > Roots > Nodule | place: USA... | reverse complement strand
CCCACGAGCGAGCGAGCGTGCATGCACACAGTGTATATATACTTTATATTATTTGTAATACCAAACATATTAATACATCTATATAATATACAATATGCCGACTTAAATGTTAAAAAACTTAAATCTTCACTAACTTTATGTGACATGTGTACTTCAAATTAATTTAAAATAATATTTTTTTATTAAATTTTTATAAGTATGTTAATCCCCGTCTTTGTCACAGGTATCATACTAGCATGTGCTTAAGAGAAGGATAGACTCACACATTTATAAAGAACACGACACATAACATATAATAAAGAAAAGTAGAAAAATAAACGTGTATAGTTTGATAGACTAGAAGTATCAACAGACATTGCACTCTACCAAAGCACTCCCAGATTGTCAACACAGGATGCTAGAAACAACTTGACAGCCACCACTTCCTAGAAACCTCTCCAATTGTAGGCAGCACATTACCTTTCAGGTTCTTCCGGGTCCAATTCCCTTTGTGTTGGTTTGCATCTCAACTTTTCCAACCCTTTCAGGTGTACCCTCTATTAGCTTAAAGATGTAGAATACGGCAATTGAAAACAGAAGCCCACAAATCTCTTCAGCAACATTAATCACCCACCAGTACTTCAACTTACTTATATTCCTGAGAAGAAAAGGCATGATTCTGGAAAAACTCATATGTGATATCATTTTATAATTATAATCTTACAAGTTCTCTAATTTTTTTTTCTCCTCCAAATCCTTCTATTTCCCTCTAAAAGCTCCTATTAATTATTAGTTCTATTAATAGATTAACTAGACGTCTATCCGTGCGTGCGATGCACGGGCAATATTTGTAGAATTATTCTTAATAGTTGATGTACTTTAAACATATAGTTGTAAATATATTGGTATAAATGTTTTTGATATTCATTGTGCTTTCAATTTAGATTTTAGACCGAATGTGTAAATGAGAGTGTTTTCTCAATTCGAAAAAAATAAATAAATAGGTGTTTGAGTATTTCAAAGAGCCTCTTCTTTTCTTTTGATTTTTAGTGAGTTCACAATGTAAACTGAAATGAGTCAATATTAGTATGTGGTTTAGTGGGACGAAGTTAGTGAAATACAATTAGAAGTGATAAGGTTTAGTATGATAATTATTTGACTTTTTTGGGACGTGGCACATTAATAATTAGAAGTTTTGATATTTAAAGAGTAGTATTGTCCCGATTGTTAGTGAGTTCATCCTCATTTTGATGGATGAAATTTCTTTCTTTTTATTGTCTTCAAAAATAGTAATGCATCTTAGTTAATATTAGCAATAAAATTAATTAATTTTTTTGACAAAAAATTAATTATTTTTTTGACAAAAAATTAATTATTATTTTTCATATTGGGATGTTTTACATTAATAATTACGTGTTTGAGTGAAAAATGTGAATTGTTATGGAAGATGACGTGAGCTCTTTTGTTTGTCCGTCTTCTAAAAAAATAACGGAAATCAATATTTAAGATGTGGTTTAGTGGAATGTGATTAGTAGTGATATGGTTTAGTGGCATAGCCTATTGGTTTTTTGGGATGCGTTCCATTGGTGATTAAAAGTTTATGCTAGCTAGAATTTCTTAAGAGATGTTTTTAAATCCATAATAATTATAAATGAGTTTGTCTAACACGATAGAAAAACCCATTATAAATATATATGTATCATTAAGAACAATAAGTAGAGCCCTTTGTCATTATAACTAAGTTCCAAAGGCAATTTGTGTGGAAAATGTTGAACATCAAATTTTAACATGTCACTACTTCTTTCCTCTAAAAAATAGGCCACTACATCTTTCTTAAAAGGAACGTGGGTAGCTTTTTTTAATTTAATTTGCATTTTTAATTTAATTAATAAAAATTGAGTTTTTATTTTATTGAATTAATAGAGAAAGGTTATAACATGCCCTTCTTTCCTTTTAAAAAAGGCAGTATTTCTTTTTTAAAGGAAAATAGTTTGTTTTTTTAAAATTTAATTTGTATTTTTTTGTTTAATTAATAGAAAGAGAGATTTTATTTTATTGAATTAATAGAAAGAAACATTATGGTTTTTTTAATTTAACTAGTATTTTTATTTAATTAATAGAAAGAGAGTTTTTATTTTATTTAATTAATAGAAAAAGATTAGTGGAAAACATCTGTGACTAAACAAATACAAAGACGACAAATTAAGATATGAATTAATTTTTTTAGATAAGGCAAGAGTAAAATGGCATTAAAAAGAGAGGCTACCAACTAACTTGATACCCTACTCTAATCTTTTGTCAAATGCTCATAAATATTATTAAAAAAGGAAAAATAAAATAAAAACTGAGGGACATAAATCTAACCCAGTAAAACCACACAAGAGTGTAAGTCGACCCCAAATGGATGATACAAAATTTAAAACAACACTCAAGTGTATCAACCTCTAATTAATCCTAAAATAACTAAAGGTCTTCGATGCGGTGATTGAACCCTCTGTCAATACGGATGATGTTCATGTACCAGCAACTCCCTGCAACAATGACAGCGAGCTAAACAAACCTTTCGAGCCTCACAATCCAAATCAAACAAAGTGAATGGCGAACATTTTTTTTTTGTTGAATGGAAATATATATATATAATTGTACAAATACACCAAAGGAGCCATCAAAAGACGCTCACGACAACCACCAAAGGAGAAGCCCCCTGGACAAACCCCAAGGGGCCATAACAAAAACCACCTAAAAAACAGAAAAACAACAGGAAAAACAAGAAAAAGAGCGAGCTACACCAAAAAGAGATAAAGAAGAGGAAACCACCAACGCCCCACAAAAACTGGCAGGAGGGAATAGGCAGAAGCCCCCGCCCCAACCCCCAAGCAGACCGAGGTAAAGCACCACCAAAACTCTACCGTTTCCAACACAGGACGGGCTGCACCTCTCACTCATGATAGGTGCAGGAACTAGCAGGGCGCGTAGCCAGGAACCACTTCCAAGCTAAGAGTTTCACTCTATCCACCACAGGCTCCTCACGAAGGGTGCCACCGGAGAAAATAAGGTTATTCCTAGAAGTCCAAACAGTCCAAATGACAGCATGCCAAACCAGAAGTAAACCTAACCTAACTCTCTTCCCCCTTCCAAGACATGTGAAGGCCTGGAACTGCTGAGCAAGACCTAGGGCGGAGAACAAACTCCCAACCTAACCACCTAGAGACCTGATACCAAACTGGAGAGACAACGGGACACTCTAAGAAAAGGTGCATCGCTGACTCAGACGACACATTGCAAGAGACACACCCAACAAACTCCCACGCCTAACAAGATTACACCTAGTGGGGATCCTATCGAGAATAAGTTGCCAAAAGAAAACAATAACCTTAGACGGGGCCCACGACTTCCAAATACTAGCAACAACTCGTAGAGTATCACCTTGAGGGGTACCTGCGTCCGGCAGGTCCTCCATAAGGAGAGAGAAATCCGATGAATGGCGAATATTAAATTGGTGTATGAATCGTCTGCCAACACAGAAAATTCAAGATCCATCATGATGTACCATTCTCATGATGTTAATTGAAATTATTTGTACTTTTAAATTGGTGTGGAATTGACTGTTCGTACTTTTAACCTTTGACTGAATAATTAAATTTTAAGTAATTTTTTTACACATGAAATGGTTTGTGAAGGTACCATTCTCATGATGTTAATTGAAATTCTTTGTATACTTTTTTTAGTTTTCTACTATTTGAATCATTGAGTCTTTAATCGGGACTATCATCAAATGATGTGTAAACGTGTGATCCATTTTTATTTTTTTAAGTTTACTACTATTGTGGATCCTTTAATACCTAGAGCAAAAAATATTGAGAACCTAAAAATATTTTTTAATTCTTCTTTTTATTGAGCATCCTTTTTCGAACATTGTTGAGTATACTTAGATTTGTAAGTATAACTTCCACTTTATAATAACCGATTTTCTACACTTAATATTTTTTTTTTAAAATTATACCCTCTAAAGTTAATCAATTTCTCACTATTTCTCAAACCTCATACTTTTTGCTGAATATATGTATTTTTAAAAGTGAGTACGTTGAACACAAATTATCTTTTACTTACGAAGTCTACGTACCAAATTTTATATTTACGTTTTATAAGTTTAAACTTTTCCTATAGTTTAAACTTCTCCTATAGTGCCCAATTGCTTAGAGAGAAACCATGCAATATTCATAAAAACCATCTTTATTATTATTTTAAAGATTCAAGTTCTAATTATTTTTCATTTTTAATAAATATACAAAATATTACTCTCTATATATTGTTTTTCCGTGGATCGCACGGGTAGATCGACTAGTTAGCATAAACAATAACATATGGTTATCCATGAAACAAAGAATAGAACCAGTAAGATAATACCAAGAAGACCTCACTACAAGATAAAAAGAGGGTTAGTGTTGCCAACAAAGAAGACCCCACTTCTTGTTGGTTCCTCATGCAAGAGAATCTTGATTGGATGATTCTTAGATATAGTAATGAGATTTATGTTGGAGTATGCTGAGTTGGAGTAGAACTGATATCCCAAAAGAACATGCTATGTTTATCTCTCATATCTAATTGTCATATTTTTTATGCTAGGACTATTCTTAAACTTTATTTTATTGCAATGAAATATTTTTGTCCTATGTGGGCAATGTATTTTTTTTAATGGCAGATATATATTATAAATTAAATAAAAAGAAGAGGTCTCCTACAAGAGTCCAAACATACATATAAATTTGAGTACAAGAAGTACTCATGTCAAGCGATAACAAAATCAAAGAAACCATCCCACAAAAAACAAGAGCAAGAACTAAAACCACAACAGAAACACAAAACTCCTAACATGAACATCAACGACAACCGAACAAGAGGAGGATAATGAGCAGAAACCCCCAAGTCAACCAACCCCAACAATTCCACCACAAGACACTAACGGTGCCATCACAGAATGAGTTCACGATCTCACTCATAGAAGGAACATGCGTGACTAGAATGTTTACCTAAAAACCACTTCCAAGAGGTGAATTTAACCAAATCCACCAACTGGAGCACACACACGTCTCCTTCCCCAAAAAGATGCGAGCATTTCGAGATCTCCACAAGGATCACACAACAGATTGCCAGATTAATAAGAAGTCTAACCTCTCTAGATATGAAGGTAAAACAAACTTCCACCCTAACCACCTAAACACTGTTGTATATTTTGAATATTTCAAAAGTAATTTGGTTATTATTTATTGGGTTAATATGTATTTACCCCCCTGTAATTTAGGCGAGTTCCGGTTTATCCCTCTGTAAAAAAAAAGTTTAGATTCCAACCCTGTAAAATAAGATTCTTTGATTTTAGCCCCTGAACCATGTGACTGTGCAGAATTGCTGACGTGGCGAGCTGAGTGGCATACTGACTGTACATATCTGATTATGTGGCATGTTGACTGTATAATTAATTTTGTTTTTCATTTTTTTTTAAAAATTAAAAAATTTGTAAAAGTTAAAAATAAAATCAGGATTCTTTTTATTACAAAAAATAATTGTCAAATTTTTTTAATATTTTGAAATATACATTTTTCGAAAATTCCAAAATTTACGAAAAATATATATTTAAAAAAAATTTAATTTTCCATAAATTTTTTAAATTATTTTCGAAAATTTTGAAATACATATTTCAAAATTTTTATTTCGAAAAAAAATTTAAATTATTTTCGAAAATATGGAAATATATATCTTTCGAAATTAAAATAGATTTTTTTTCGAAAAAGAAGTTTTTTAAATTTTCTCAACAAAAAAAAATCTGAAAAATATTTTTATTTTTAAAAATCTGGATACAAATTCATTTAAAAATTTAGGAAAATTTAGATTTTTCCAAATTTTTTTTACAACGTGTTACAGATCTGAGAATATTTTTTAATATTTAAAGATTGAGGATAAAAAAAATCTGGAAATTTTTTTAATATTTAAATTTATTCTTATCTATTTGTTACATGTGTTATTTGTATTGAAAATTGAGGACATTTTTGAAAAGAAATAGCCAGTCCAAAAAAACTGAAAGGGGTTGTTTTCTTTATATATATATTTCTCAAAAAATTATATATAAAATAAAACAATTTCTAAACTTACTGTATTTTGAAACTTTTGAAAAAAATTTAAAAAAATCCAAATTAAATTGAAATTTTAAAAACATTCGAAAAAAAATAATATAAGCTAATTTTTTTAATGTTTTGGTAAAATATTAATTTTTTCTGAATTTTTTAATCCAAATTTTTTCGTTTTTTTAAATTTTTTTATTTATTTTTCTTATTTTAAAATTTTTAAAAATTAATTTTCAAGTTTTAAAAAATTAAAATTAAAATAATTACACAGTGGCGTGCCACGTCAGTGTCCATTACACATGTGTTAGGTTTTAAAAAAAAATAAAAATAATTACGCAGTGGCGTGCCACGTCAGCGTCTGGATGGGGTCAGGGGTGTTTTGTGGAGAATCTTCATATTACAAGGGTGTTTTGTGGAGAATCTTCATATTATAGGGTTGGAATCTAAACTTTTTTTTATAGGGGGTAAACCGGAACTCGCCCAAATTACAGGGGGTAAAGACATATTAATCCTTATTTCTTTTATTTTAGTTTGTTTAAATTTATTTAGAAATAAATTGTATTGACTTATGCATGATATGCATGATGCCACATTGTCATGTGAGTTGTGGAACGTCCTTTTTTTATTTAATTTTTTTTAATAAAATGTGCTTATAACATTTCATTAATAATCAGATGTTCAATACAACGAAATACAATAAAATAAGTGCTGGGTTGTGGAATGTCCTTTTGAAATTGTCTACCTATTTTTTAGGTGATATTAGCTAGATTTTAATTATGTTCAACATGTTTTAAAGTGTGCTAACTAAGTTTGACTTGGTATCTCATGTGTAATTCAATTTTCCTTAATTCTCGCTAATTGTGGGTTACTTCTGTTAAACTTCTTTACTTATTAATTATATTGTGAAAAATAAGTGAAATTTGCAACCTATAAAATAACTGTTACGTCTTTTGCATTAACATAGTTTTTAATTACCTTCTTTATGCACTAGAACATTATTATCTAAAACACTTGAGAAAATTTTTTGTTCTTCCTTTCTTCCTTAAATTTACACAAAAAACACTAATGCCTGAGTTACTCCTTGTGTATTTCTCGTGTCATGATAGTCTCGATATGATCATCGCCGAAAAGAACCTACTGTATTTTGGGGGAGTTGTGCAATGATACCACACCTATGTGGGCAATGTGTATGGTCCACCTATTTAGTGCTCTCAACTGTCATGCAATGGAGATAGTCCAAGTGCACTAACTCTTGGCTCCTTTAAGCAGCTATAGATAATTCAGCATCAACAAAATAGATGTTTAATTATTTTATTTGCATAATTTGATTACTTTCATTCAGATATAGTTTTTTGAAATATGAAGAACAAGTAGCTAAAATTGTGATTTTCTACACACACATGGTAATTGATTACTATCCCTTGGCAATAGACTTGATCCACATGTTAAAAAAAAGCTTTAACATGTTGAAAACACTTGGATCCTTTTAGATAGCAATTTCTTACCATGAAATGAAGTATTTAACTTGTTTTAGACTGGTTTTATAAATTTGAGCCTCTTGGAGTAATAATCCTAAGAAATCCTTACATCCTTCAAGTTATTATACTGGACATGATCAACTTGAAGGGGAAATCATTTTTAGAGAAAAAAAAACATGTATACATAATTATGAGTTTTGTTTAAAATCAATTTTAACCAAAATAATTTTGGAAATCAATCTTATTCAAATATCACATTTGACAATGTTCGTCTACACACATGCACACGAGGCAGACACATACACACACAAGTATTGTTATCAAATATATAATCTGTTTTTGCCATTTGAAGATGCATTTTTAGAAAAGATTTTTTTTTCTCTCTGCGAACTCAACAAAAATGACAGGCCTTATTAAAATTAGTGAGGACACATACAATTGTATTATGTGGGTTGAGTAACTCAATTGATTTAAGCTAAAAGATAAAAACTTCAAAATCTTAGAAATGGTGAATTATAATTAGTAGACGATGTAAAATATTTTACTCAAATAGTCAATCAAAATTATTCTTAGTAAAATGTTTTTTTCAAGATCAATCAAATGAAATGTTGGGCTTTAAGCGAAGTTTGTGATGCCATTATCCAAGAGGTAAATTTAAGTAAGAAAAACATAGAAAATGTAAAACTATCGTGATGCCTAATATGAGAGTTTGTACTTTGGACGGTCTTCCGGCCGTCCCAACAATAGTGCTGCCTCTGTCCCTAATTATAAGACTCTTTTGAGAAATTTTTTTGTCCCTTTTTATAAGACCCCTTTAGTATTTTTAAGTACATTAATTATTTCTTTACCAACATACTCTTATTTATATTGCATCTTTTTCTTCAATCAACAATAAATATTATATTAATTATTTCTTTACCAACATACCCTTATTTATATTGCATCTTTTTCTTCAATCAATAATAAATATTATATTGAAAACATAAATTAACTCTCTCTCTTAAGGATAAAATTGTAAAAACAATAGTAATTATACACAAATTTAATACTACAACCAACTTTCTTAATCTCCGTAATTTTTGCAAAAGGCTCCTATATTTAGGGAGGGAGATAGTAGAATTTTCCATTTTCTATATAGTGTGTGAAAAATAACCTTTTACTAAATAATGACAATAATTATAATTTTTTTACCAACAATAGATTGGTCGAATGGGTAAGGAGTCCATCTCGTACACTCTTTATAGATCTTAAAGTTTTTATGAAATAAATGTATCCAATGCCTTAGAAATTGAAATACGATTTTTTCAATAAATAACTTTAAAATTTAGAATCTTTAAAGAATGTTGCGAGGTAGTACTCAATAGCAATACCTTTACTATAATTATCCTTATAATATTAATAATATACGGAGGAATGATATTTTACAACAATTTTTGGAACAACCATTTCTTCATCTTCTTTTGAAACAAAAGCAATAGAGAGAGAAAAAAAGGAGAAAGAGTAAGAACACAAATATGAATATAAAATAGTTGTCCAAAATACTGGCACAACAAAATAGTTATACAAATATCATTTCTCTGATATACAACCCAAATCATAAAATAGGACAAAAATGAAGATTTATACAAAGTGAACGCTATATTGAGCTTTCATGATTAACCATATGCACCTAATTTGCCAAAATTACCATCCAAATTTACCCCTTATGATCCTTATGCTCTACCACCTTCATTATCACTCACCAAATTCCGTGTTACATCATTTTCTTTTCCATCTTACCATGTTTTTCGTACGGGAAGGAAGTTATAACTTACAAGTTACAAGACACTGGCCAAGATTCTTCTAACTCTTACAGGCTAAGTTTATCTACATTTGACAATAATCAATGCATTTAAGAATATAGTGATAGTAACGATATAATTTTATAATATTTTATGTGCCTCTCTAAATGTTTTTAAGATTTACCACTCCTTGATTGAGATTGAGGAATTTACTTTAGAAAAATCATAACTGTAAATAAAATATGATTGGATTTAAGTAAATTCATATTTATCATCATGTACTTATAATAATGCCAATTGTCAAATTTTTCATCCATCTTCATGAGTCTTTATTCATGAAAAGTACTATACAATTCAACACTACTTGTTCAGTTATATTACACTACTTCATAATTAATTTCTCAACATATTTCAAGATATATTATTTTTTAACAACATAATTTATTAGATAAATGGAAGAAAAAAAAATACAAAGGGTACTTTGCCCACGATTAAAAAAAGTACAAGGGATACTCAACCCAACGAAAGAACTATCCTTCAAATTAGTTACTCTTACCCAAACCAAAACTAAAATGAAACCATAATAATAAAAAGATAAAAATGCAATAGCACACTAATATTGCTTCAAAAGAATAAATAAATTTATATAGCTGCAAGTGTCACAAGACATACCGAATATATATGTCCTATTATTATCTTAAACAACAAGAACCCATTTATGCATGGATCCATAAATAAACAAATTTCACAACATACTCATAAGAAAACTATGTGTTCTCCAAACTTAACAAATAACAAACAAATACCATAATTCTTCAAATGTTAGGATGTTTTATGATTCTCTGCAGAACAACAGTCCTAGCCCTCCTAATATCACGGCTACAAACATCAGCTTGAACTCCTAAATCTTCAACATTCTTCATAAACACACCAAGTTTCTTCTTGATATCCTCTATTGCAATCTTCACAGCTTCTTCTTCAATTGCAAAATCAACAGTATGCAACAAAGATTCAACTTCAATTTCCAGCCGATCGATAAGTACACGAATATTGTCCAAATCCTTGATAGCTACATAAGTACCAGCTTGCATTGAACCAATAACTTCTTTCTGTCCTTTCAATGCAATTTCATAGTTCCTCCAAAGTGAATCAATCCATTTTCCCATCGAACCGATAGGGATCGATGTAGCGGCTGCTAAAGCTGCAGCAACAGGTGGAGCTGCAATAGCTGCTGCCACAACAGAACATATCAAAACAGCTGCAAATGTAGCTACAAATATCATACTTGAAACTTTCCTCCATGAATGAATGCCTTTCAGCTTCTTATCAAGCTTGTTCTTTCTGATTTGAAGCTTTTCAAGCATTGAAATCTGTTGCTTATAAACAGATTGAAAAATTTGGAAAAATTCCTCAGTGAAAGGATCACCAGCTGTTTTAAAATTCTTCAATTCTTGCAATGTTCTTGCATAGCATTTGTCTCCTGATTCAGATTCTTCCTCGAACCGTTGAATCGCAACAAGAATAAGCAATTGGCTATCCCTAGCTCTTTTCAAACACTTCTCCAATGCAGTGCAGAAATCCAATGTTTGCAAACTGTTTTCAAAATATTCTTCAACCAGCTCAAACAGTTCTTGGCTTTTCCATATGTCTTTCTTGCAATCCAAGATTACTTTGACAACTTCTTGATTCATCTCAAGGAGACATTCTGTGACCTGTTTCAGCGATTCGAACGAAAGGGCTCGAACTTCGACGCCAGAAGCAAGAGTGTTGATGACTTGATTTGTTCTGGTTTGAAGTGTTGAATCAAATGTCTGCAAATCTGTGTCAATTTTGCAGGCTGCTTCATAGGAACTTAGCTCAGTTTTGTAGTGTAATTCAGTAGTTGTGAAGTTAACAGCAGATGAAGTTTCTGGAGTCTTTTTGCTCATATTACTCCCCATTGCAACTCCAATAGAAAAATGATCTAACAAAAAAAAAAAAGTAGATAGAGTCAATTTAAATTCAGATCTAGAACTTTTGTAAAGTGAATGATGAACCAATTTATGATTTTTAGAAAATAAAATCTCGAAGCAACAAAACAATATGTTAGAACAAAAATCCCACAAAAATAAAGATACAAAAACGTTTAATAACGAAGTTCATCCAATTATGCCTCAACTCAACCTAGGTTTATAGCATAAAACTTGTATTTAAATAATACGATCAGATAACTATGAGCCATACTCAACAAAATATCAATACAAAAATCAAAGGATGTTATGTTATACCATTATCATAAGAATTTCATGCATCAAAAACATCATCATAATCATGATCATGATCCAAGTAAATAAAAAAAGAAAAAGATGGTATAAGATTATATATGAAAATGAACAAGTGAAAAAAAAGAGACCCACATAAAAATTTAAGAAAAGTTTTCAAACCTTTGAAAGAGATGGAAGTAGATTAAGAATCCAGGACAACGAAATATATATTGGATTGAGCTAATAACTTTGTTATATTATTTTTTTGTAGAAAAGGTTGATGAAAGAATTTGAGGTGGAAGATGAATGCAGAATCTTAAAGAGAGAGTTATTAAGAAGTAAGAATAGCTTGCACGCATGAAGAAAAAATAAAATGATGCATTAAATGAAGAACGAAAAATGAACATAAGAAGCAATAAAATGAGACTTCTCACATTTGTTTTTCTCTCTTAAAAAACTCAACCTCGTTTTACACTGGCTAAAAGCAACAAAGAGTAGCCAAGAGAATGAGTTAGAAGCAACACAATGAGCACAAGCTTCGGGTTATATTTATAAGTCGTTAATGACACAACACAAGTCATAGGGCACATTTATAATATGAGATTAATTGTAGAACAAGTTTCTAAAGGGAATGAATGGATTCATTACTACAAAACACGTGTTTTGCTAGCTACAGCTGTAATATGTGTGCCTAAACTACCCAAAATAATCATTTTTTTGGGTTCCATATGAATATGAATTTCTAGCCATATAAAATTTAACTGGTTGTTAATAAATGCTTGGGACCCACTCTAAGTGTTTGTTAGCCAGGTACCTTATGATTGATTGATATTGAGATATATGACTAAATGACAAATGTTTGACACTCATAAGTCATAACAACGTCTTTAAAAAAAAGTCATAACAACTTTTTATTTTTATTTTATTCTTTATAAAAAATAAAACTTTTTATTTTATACCATGTTTTATTTTATCTTTTTACCTTACTTCTAGATACACGGTTCGATCTTATCTTATCTTTTATTTTATTTTTTATAAACGATTTGATCTTATCTAAAACTTATTAGTTTCTTTGTTTATAAAATATTTGATGTAGAATGAAAAATTTAATAAAATAGTTTTAGATTTACTAAAACAATTTTATTATAACAAAATTTGTCTTTACTTTTCTTGTTTAAACCTTCAACTTTTAAAATATTTACAACATTTCCCTTTTTTTCCTATTTTTTTTTTGTTTGTTAAAATGCCGATATTTGCAAGGGCGGAGCTAGCCAAACAATGCATACTACATGACCAAAATAAAGCATAATTTGGACTGATAATATTGAAATAAATAAATTATACCTATATGAAAAGTTATATAAAATAATTTGATATATAATTTAAAACTTATACTGAAATTAGTTGTTCAACAATATTTTTAATACCACGATATAAGGTTTTGGTATGTTTGAATTGACGTATTGACGTATTTTTAATACCACGATATAAAGTTTTGGTATGTTTCTTTTTTGGTTACATGAGAAAAGGAAAAAAAAAAAGAAAAGGAAAAAGAAATTACGTCCTTACAAAGGACACCCCATAGGCATCAGCTAGCAAAGCTAACGATAAACTATAAGGAGGTTCTTGAAGCACAATTAGAGGATCTACGTTAGTAGCTCCCAACTTTGCTAGAACATCTGCACAAGCATTCCCTTCGCGAAAGGTGTGATGAAGAGATATTGTCCAGTCTTTCTTCATAAAATCTTGAATAATCTCTAGTTCATTAGCATAATGATGAAACTGAGATGTTCCCTCTTTGACAAGTTGAACCACATGCAAGGAGTCTGAGAAACACATTACTTTCCTAAATTCAGTCTGCCAACACTGTTTTATGCCCACTAAAAGCGCTTGTATTTCTGCATGGAGAATATTGGACAAACCTACACTCCCATAGAAACCAAATTGAAATGTTCCATCATGGTTATGCACCAAGCCACCAAACCCCACCTTCCCTAGATTAGTAAGAGCACTTCCATCTACGTTGAGAATCATGACATCCTCATCCCCTTTATTCCAACACACCTCACGAGTTGTTCAATTGGAGTGCGAGGTTGGATTTCCAAACGCCTGCTTGGAAACTTGAAGTTGAGTAAAGATAGATGTTATGATCTGGTGCTTCACAGGAGTTGTTCCCTCAAAAATAAAATTGTTGCGAGATATCCAAAGATTCCACATTATCAATGGAGCTAAGATACCCACTTCATCCACTAAGGTTGCAAGGATCTTTGAAGTATTGTCTAGACCAACTTTGTGACACATTGCTTCAACATCTCTAAACCCACAGTCAATCCAAATTTCAATTGACTGTGGACATAACATTAGACAATGGGCAATAGTTTCATCTTCATTGCAGAAAGGGCAAGTACGCGTTAAAACGACTCTACGATGACACAAGATACTTCTAGTTGGGAGAGACTTGTGGCATGTTTGCCATAAGAAAAATTGCACATTGGCTGAGAGCTGTAACTTCCAAATCCACGACCAAGATCCTTGAGAAATTACATTATAATGTTGAGATATAAGTCAAGAATAACCACTTTTTGTTGTATATTGACCATTCAGACTAGCACTCCAAATCCAACTATCTTCCAAGGAATCAACAAAACACGGAACTACATGTTGGATGGATGTAGTAATATTAGGAGGCAACAAAGTATGTAAATTTGCAACATTACAAACCTCTTTATCCCACATGTCTCTTATCTTTAGACAAATATCAGTTGGAGCAATATCCTGAACCACTTCACATAAAGGTTGCTTCAAAATCCAAGGTCGGAACCAAATATTTGTGTTCCCATCTCCTATTTTAAAAGTGAAACCATCCTTCAAGATATGCAACGCTTTCAAAATTGCTTGCCAAGTTGGTGACCCATTAGTTGTTTTATCCAAAAACAAAGCTCCTTCTTTCAAATATTTATCAGTCAACATAGAAACCCATAATTTATCTTCTGACTGCAATAAGCTCTAAACAAGCTTACCAAGAAGTGCCACATTTTGAAAATATGCAGTACGAATTCCTAGTCCACCCATTTTCCTAGGTTGAGCCATTTTCTTCACACTAACCATGTGCATACCTGTATTATTCAATCCTTTCCAAATGAAGTTTCTCACTGTTTTGTCCAATGTATGACAAACATATTGCGGGAACCACTGGATTTGCATGTTGTAAGAGGGAAGAGAAGTAATAACTGCATTAACCATGGTTGTAACAACTCGTTATCCCAAACTTAATAATAATAATAATAAATAATAAATAATCAGAGTTAAACCCGAACGGGCATGTCACACTACTTTTCAAAATTTCTTAAATAGGATAAAATATTATTTAATTAAAACAACTTGATAAAATATCAAAACATAACAGCGGAATAGTTTTCAGATCATTAACATCGTAACATCCAACAACAATTTATGGCACCAAAGGCCTCAACATAAAGTCAACAACATTGTTCAAATAACAATAAAAAGGCTCCACAACATAATTCCAAAATTGATACATAAGGAATGAAAATAAATATAACTATTTCCCATCCCGTACGTATCAGAGCCCTAGACAGTTGAGCCACCACACCTACTACTCGGAATCACCTGCACGTTACCCACGGTTGAGACAACGTTCAAACAGAAGTGGTGAGATTCACAATCAACAATAGTAGACATAAAATTCATCAATTGAATCTAACACCCTATTATAATAAACGTTTCAATATTTAAATATATTTCAT
>Ga0315915_1005747_pt1 | contig 15369 bp, 12 predicted proteins | sample MpolbnodulesMG_FD_207738 | JGI IMG/M metagenome (GOLD analysis project Ga0315915, IMG submission 207738) | Medicago polymorpha root nodule microbial communities from Los Angeles, California, United States - branched nodules | ecosystem: Host-associated > Plants > Roots > Nodule | place: USA... | reverse complement strand
AAGATGGCAAAATATTACTAAAAGTTAGTGAAATTTTATCGTCCATCCAATCAATATAGATAATTTTTGAAAGGTAAACGAGCAACAAACCGAATTTCCAAAGATGCACTTAGCATCAATAGCTTGAAAGGGTTAGGATTGTAGGAGACAGAAAAGGAAGTGATTTTGTGAGAGAGAAGTAGATGCAAACTTTGTTTTCACTCAGCTTTTTCCATCTCCTTCGAATTGCTAAGATTGGATGGGGCCTTTGCATGGCTAATTAGTTATTATCATTCACACACAGGACGATGCAATCTAAGCAAACCACATAGTTAATTCCTTACTTTATTCACCTTTAATACCCAGCATAATGTAAGTTCTTTTGTACTGCAGTAAATTTTTATAGTATCTCTACAAATTTCGGTCCTTTAAATTAGCTATGAGAGACTAATTTTCACTTAAACATTTAGATCGCAATTTAAAACTTTTTGTTTCTACTTTGTTTAGTAAGATTGAACGTGCAATCCGATCCCACAAGCTCAATTGCTTAACTAATCGATCGAACTACACTCATTGGGTATTCTAAGTTATCATTGAAGGTGTTAGGGTTGAAGTTGTATAGAGTCTCATATTGCCAATGCATCTAGCTCGTTGGATGTGTGTGCGCGCACGCGTTTTGGCACTTGTATCCTTTGAACTGACTTTTGGGAGGAAGATCCAAATGATTTAATAGTGTGTAAGACTTAAAATTAATTTGGATAAACTTATCTTTTTTTGGTGGTGGCCGGGGTTTGAACCTCGGACGTTGAATATATTGTGCATTGTTCATACCAACTGAACTAAGCTCACGTGGACTGGATAAACTTATCTATTAACACCCATAAATTTGCTAAAAAAAAGGAAACCAAAATAAATTTTTGGTAAGGGAGAAAATACTAACATAAAAACTAACATGGCATAAATTAGTCTGTAAAAGACCTTATGACAATTATGGGTTTGATCATGCCAGTGACTATATTCCTGAAATAACAGGGCATCTTATTAAAGTCAAAAAGAAAAAGCAATGTGTCATGTTTAATATCAAATTACAATTATTAGAAAATGTATAGGGGGAAAGGGTAGGAAGAAAGTTGATCATGCCACTCAACTCTTTTGGATCACTAAAAAGTCATTCAGCAACTTTGCATTTGCTTGCAAGAAAATTATATGTGATGGGAATAACCTTTAATCACATTGCAAACGATTCTTTATACATTCACATACACACAGATCTGAACAAATATGTGTGCGACAACGCGTGTTGGTCCGGTTGTTAAGAAGTTAACTCATACTATGCAAGAGCGTGGGTTCTACTTCCACTGCCGGCATGAGAACTTTGTCTGTCGATAATTTGTATGTGTCTCTATCATAGCTCTCTTAACCTTGAGACCGGCCCTGACAATCCCCAAAGACGCAAAATTTTAAGCATGAACCCAAAATTTCCAATTCCCTTATTTTTATTTATTTTTGAATCAGCAAAAATTTATTAAAAACCTCAATCCTTGCACAGGACGAACAAAGACCGGTGAAGTACAAACAAAAGGTGTCGTATATAGGCGAAACACCTGAAAACAAAAACCTCAACAAAGACACCCTTGCGATCAACACCCATAAGGACAACACCTATCAAAATAAACATCTCCACTAGAAATTAACTCCTAGACAACCAACCCTTGAAAAACGGCATCCATAACACCCAATGTCACTACTAACCCCAAAAGAACACCTTTGTAAAAGAAAACCCAGTCCTCATCACCCAAACTGAGTCACTTCCACTTTATCTAAAGATCAATCAGCCTCCACCACCGCACAATCTCCGGTCCACCGAAAGAACACCTAAAAAAGCCCAAAACCAAACTTGAACAAAAAAACTGACCCCGATCTAGTTCATATATTGTATCCCCTATATATTCTTTCATGGTGAAACTTGCGGCACAAGGAAATCTTCCTTGAACTTGTAGAGGAAGGTGTGAGCCTGTAACTGGTGTCACCTTTCTAAGGCTTGATCCATTTGATTTCCTACTTAGATTCTGATGAAATGTATATTTGAGGCTAATGGAACTTATCCTAATCACCTAGCAATTACATTTTGGAATTTCTAAGTTTGAATGCTTATGTCAACTTGAACAAGATATTGAAGCAATGGAATATTATACTTAAGCATGATTGCCTCAAAATTCTCATCATTACATAAAAAGGTCATGCATGACAATGATTTGGCCCTTGTCCATCTTTTGATTCTTTGTCTTAATCAATTTCTTCTTCAATTAGATTAAAAAAAAAGAAACTTGTGATTAATGAAGTTTTCACTCAAGCAATTTGTCTAACAAGTAAATATGATCAATTTTTTAAGAATTTGATACCTTGAAATATATGATCCATTTTTTTTAAGAATTTGATGAAATGGTATTTGATAATAAACTCGGAGAAAGATTCCTCTATGATGATAAGAGAATGAAATTCTAATACTTTCTTATCCTCTAATCACAAATTAATGCCACTGTCACATGTCCATTTGCTATAGCTTCCTATCTCCTTTCCAACAGTTTCTTTCTATATACTCGTTGTACTTTGTCGTGTGCCTATCACCACTTAGTGTAAAACCAAACACTTAAAGGTTTTGTCCATATTCTGGTGTAAATCGAACCAAACCAATCAAATCTCTATTAACCATATGTTTGTTTCTCATCTTTTAAAACATATCACGCGAGACTTGAATCAAAACATTATTTATTGTAGGGTCATGTTAACCAGTGTCCTTGAAATATATTGGTTAAAGAAGTCAAAAAGAAATTTTACATTAAAAAGCCACTTTTTAAATTCCGAGAAATTAATTGCACAACTTTCAATGTAATATTAGTAGAAACTAAGGAGATATGAGTAAAAAAGTTAAGCTTTCGAAAAAAAAACTTTCAATGTAATATTATTATATTTGATTACTTATCCGATACCTCGGAACACTAGTTAATATTTTCCTTTACTGTATTAACGTATTTTTTAATCATTTTTATTATTTTTCTCATTGGAGCTTAAGAACTTTCTTTTAATGGTATAAAAATGATACAACATTAGAACCAAACCAAACCAACTTGTTCTTGATCAATTTGATCTTATTCCGATTTTGTGAAGAAATTTTTTTTATAAAACCGAACTAAAATAAATACTCTCGAGGACGTTGGTGAAATGGCCATTAGTGTCAATTTAATCGATAAAAAAAGTTATATATCTAAAAATTATATGAGAAATTAACGCAAAGCAAACAAATTATGTCGAAGAAAATTCTAAAACCTTAAAATAATAGTATTATATTGTACATATTATAAAATAAAAGATATAATAGTATGGTAAATAGTAAAAATTACTCAAAAAATAAAATATATTTACGTTATAAACTAGCAATGTGATCTTTGTATGATTGAAAAATATTTATTTACTACATATATTTATTTTAACACAAGAGTGCTTCAATGAAATGATTTATTTCTCTTCTAACTTAATCAAAGATTCTAGTTCGAACTCAACATTGAGAATGCGCAACATTAAAACTGCTGATTGAGAGTTTTGGCGCTCATTGTAGTCCTACTAAGCTTGAGCGACTGCTCTCTACAATTGCACGTAAAAAATACCCAATTTACACGCAAAAGTATATAATGTTTAAAGAAACCTGTTCGAAGATGGATCAATCATATTTTGGGAATGCAGATTTAAAAATAATTGGGAGGAGGGTGTATAATAATGTATGTCGATGTTGATAGCATCTCAGAACAGTGTCCACAAAAAAAGAGACCAAGCTGCAGCCAAAAATATCACAGGCCCATAATGTCACTTAGAAATATAAAATGGAAATTTCTTTTTCCACCCAACCTTCTTCTCACACGCCCTACTGATTTTCGAAAATAACCTTGGAGTTGTCGGATTATATAATCTAAAGTCAAAAATATGGTTTTCCCTATATTTATGGTGGGAAAATGCATTTTTCACCAATTTGGATTCTAAAATCCAAAAACCAGTTTAAGAACCATAGTAGCCATTATAACCCCCATCTATGTATTTCAAGTCATTGCTAGTTGCTTATGTCGTGTCCCAATCAAAAATCCAGTTTTCGGGCTACTTGATCAGATTATCTGGTAAATCCCAAAAAAGATTTCAAATCATATAATTCATACGGATATTTTCAAAATATAGTAGGGCATGTGATAAGAGAGTAGGATAGGAAAAAATTACCACTTGATGTTTTCATTCGGCATTTATTCTACCTAAAAAACTTGGCATTGTATGAATGATAAAATTATTTGGATTAAGATTTTGTATAACTAAATATTATGATTGCTCATACTCTTAACATTGCGAAGAGTAACACAAAAAAAAAACTCTTAACATTGTTAATCTTGAATGCTACCTCTCAGTTTTTGTTTTGTTACAAAGCTAAACAAACAACAAAAAGAGAACTAAGGCATAGGGAAGAAAGTTTTCGACGCGTCGATCCTGAGCTAGGGATGGATATTGACTGGAGGAGAAGAGTGAATGACTAAATCAACATCTAAAGTAGCTCCTCTCAAATATTTTATGACATGCCAATTTGAGAGGTCCACTGTTTTTTTTTTTTCTTCTTTTAATTGACATGGACTCACATTTGACTAGAGATCCACTATCATATATCCAATAGGTTTATTTTTTACTATTTATTTTTTGAAGAAATGTTTATTTTTATTTGATCTGAGGCTATCACTCCTCTATATATTTTTGGCATATATATGTACATATATGGCTTGAATTATCATCCTAACATTCTACCTCACATCAATATACCACCCCTTTTCACAAAATCCATCTAAATCCACTCATACACTCTTGTGTATAATAATAACAATCTTGCATGCTTCATATTTCCCGTTCGAAAAATGGACAACAACAACAATAGAATTACCTATGCTTCATATTTGGTCAGAATTTTTTTACCTGTAGATTACTTTTCCTCTAAAACCATCCAAAACCATCACCAATCACAAAAATAACGTTTATCTTTCTCTCTTTTTCCTCCATAATTACAATAATTTTGTGTTATAAGAAACGTCTTGTAATCTCAATTGATATTGATCCATTCTTCAATATAAAGATTTCACATATAAACATCGTGTTCTAAAGGTTCGATTTCTCACCCCAATTTACCTTCAATTTCTTATTGTTCCTATGAAACATTTATAAGTATCATAATCATTCACATTACAATATCCACCATTTTTTTTTTGCAAGATCATATGTATTCGAGAGAAGAGATTATTGGAGGTTAGAATTAGAAGATAGTTTTTAAATGCTTTCTCTTATCAAATCAAATATATAACAAACTTTCCTATTATATAGCACTTACTTCAAAGTTTGTAATGAATGATAGAATTGTTATAATATTTTTGACTATGAATTCAACAACCTTGTGTCTTAAGTAAAGTTTCCTTATCTACTCAACATAGAATTCATAATATTATCATTTTTGTTAAGGGCCAATGTCTACTGTGATATTCAAATTAATCGATTGTCCTCGTAATCTTAACTCAGTTGGTAAGGACAATGCATAATATATGCAAGGTCCGGGGTTCGAACCCCGAATACCATAAAAAAATTCAAGTTAATCGATTAGATGGAAGAACTTCATGTAATTTATCTCTCAGACATTGGACTCCTTGCATCATAGAGTGTTTAACAATATTTTTTATTTATTTGAAGAAGAGTGTTTAACAATATTATTATCTGACAAGTAGAAATGTTTCTTATATTGAAATTTAAACCATGTGCATCAGTGCATGCACATATATATTATAATTAATTATTCCCTCCGCAATTGTGACCAATCATTTGACAACAAAAGGTAGGAATTGTTTATTTATATACTTCTTTCATCTCCTATTTGTTTGTTAACTAGCTTAAGGACCGAGGTTTGCACATTTTGAATATAGAAAAATGAGGAGTTTGTGATTCAATTCAAATCCCTGCATAATATTGTTCTTGCAGCTACCAATTAAGTTCTGCTTTTATTTATAAGATCTCTTAACATTTTTTTAAACAAATAAACAAATAGAATTTTTTTTAGGGGTAGAAAATCTGATAGCGCAATTAGTGTGTATAATATGTTTTTTTTTGTTGAGAGAAGTGTGTATAATATGTGTTAACTATTATTAAATTTTTTTTGTATAAATAATTTAGGTTGATTTTACATATTACAAAACAAATTTGTAGCACTAATAAATAAAATATCTAAAAAAGAGTAATAATAATACAAGACAAATTGGTAGCATTACATAGTCACATATTAAAAAACAAATAAATATTCTAAAAATGTCTCATAATTATGGACTAAAGTGTTTTTTTTCTTCAAATAGTTTAGTGATTAGAATTTTCTTTTAAGATAAATAAATGAGTAATTCATAATTTGAGTTTCGATCTTTGCATATATCATGTAATGTCTTTGTCAACTCGGAACAATTGTAGTATTTTTTATTTGTACGTAAGAAACCAATTATGTAGAAGTAGAAGAACATTACAATTTGCAGGGGCAGAACATGATGTAATGTAATAAATAAACTAGTACTATTCCCTCAACAAAAAAAAAACTAGTACTATAATTGAATTGAAAAAGAGCATAAGAATATTCTAATACATATTCCATCTTTAAACTTTACCATGCATAAAATGAAAAAGAATATGCTATAGCATTTAGCATATGCCTCCTAAATACACTGTAACACATACAACTGCACCCATAATATCCACTAGTTTCTTTTGTTGCAACTTTTGTTTGTGAAACAGAGAATATTGTGTGAAACCCATCACTATTTCTCTTTCATTTCTGACATATTTAATCCAATTGCAAAATTAACTGACACACATAAAAAACATAAGTGTGAGTTTCATTCAAATCTCATAAATTATTTACATTTTTTTTTTCTATTTCGGAAAACTATCTTTCTTCTTTAAATCTTGTAAAGATAACACTAATATTTTAAAAACCGGATCGAACCAAATGGTTAAACATAGAACCCATCATTTTGTTTTTCGTTGTTGAATGTTGATTGATCTCGATTGTATTGCATTCTAGTTGAACCGGATTGATACGCGGTTAGTTCTAACAGTTTTTATTTTTTGATTTACTTATTTACATTCATATTTCTTTTATTTTTTATTTATTTGTCATTTGCAGTTAGCGTGATTGAATTAATTGAACCATGATTTAGAAATCTAATCCAGATATCTAATTCAATTTTTAAAAATTGAGTATCATGTACAATTCCTTTACAAAATACTAGTAATTAAACTCTAATTTTAAATTCTTCTTAAAATCTATAACAATATTTTACACTTTCATTTTAATATTATATCATATCGTTATACATGCACATTATATATAACATTGTCTTATTGATTATAGGAGACATACCAACAAGTTTGAATCAAGTGCTATCAACATCCACTAGAGCAATGGCAAGTTTCAGTGCAAAATCCATGACTATGTTCTTTCTCTTCACAATTATCTTTGGTTTTGGATTTCTTCATGCATCTGCAGAATTGCAAAGATTTACACACACACCAAAAACTGATGGTTCTCTTAGTTTCTTGGTTGTTGGTGACTGGGGAAGGAAAGGTGAATACAATCAATCTGACGTCGCTTTTCAGGTTCGATTAATTTTTTTTCTCTTATCTTTGATTTAATTTATATGTGTGTATCAAAATTAAATTGCGAGTTTCATTCGAGCATATGAATTATATAATGGTTGATAAACAACGTAACAAAATATAAGCAAAAATGAAACCACGTGTATCTGATCAAATTTTTTGATCAGATACATAGATACATGTACTTTTTTTGCGTATGTTTGTTACCGAGGAGTATTAAATAAGTTGTTGTCGTATAAGCTTTTTATAAGTTATGATCATTCATTCATAATAATAAGCAGTTTATGTATAAAATAAAACTTACAAAATGAAATTTCTTTGGTGACAGATGGGGGAGGTTGGAGAGAAGCTTGACATTGATTTTGTAGTTTCAACCGGTGACAATTTCTATGATGATGGCTTAACTAGTGAACATGATTCTAAATTTGAGGAATCATTCTCCAAAATTTACACAGCAAAAAGCCTGCAAAAGCAGTGGTACAGTGGTAAGTTCCTAAATTAAACTCATCAGTGATTGATAGTAGGTTCTAAATTGTAATTCCGGTCTATGAAACACAGACACCAGACATGACACTGCAGTTAAGCCTCAATCTTTGATATTGAGGACAAATGTGAAAAAAATTGAAGCCGCAATTACGGTTGTAAAAACCTTAAAATCTTTACATCGTTGCTGCAATTGTATACCGCAATTTAGGACTTTTTTTTGTAATTTGTATTCTTGACTATAAATTACAAATGTAATAACATGGTTGATGATTTGCATGCAGTGTTGGGAAACCATGACTACAGGGGTGATGTAGAGGCTCAATTGAGCCCATTCCTTAGAGAAATTGATAGTAGGTGGCTTTGTTTAAGGTCTTTCATTGTAGATTCAGGTATTTTCTTGTTCATAGTCAATATTTTCAAGTTAATGAAATGCTTAAAAATCATGTTCATGTAGCTTTTTTTTTATTTTCTAATGTATATTTTTGTTCTTGTGTAGAGCTGGTTGAGATTTTCTTTGTTGACACAACCCCTTTTGTTGAAGAATATTTTACTGCACCAGAACACCATTATGATTGGAATGGAATTAACCCACCAAAGAATTATCTTGCCAATTTATTAAAGGTATGAATCGATTGCTTTTTCACATCTAAATTGTTCTTGGAAGGTCACGGGTTCAAGTCTTGGAAACAGCCTTTTGCGTAAAAAACAGGGTAAGACTGCGTACAATACACCAATTGGTGGGACCCCTTCCCGAACCCTGCGTATGCGGGAGCTTTAGTGCATCGGGTTGCCCTTTATAGTGTTTGACATGTGTCAGTGTCGGACACCGGCGCGACACAAATACATGAGTCGGTGTCGTGACATTGATACAAAAGTCAGACACCAGACACGCCTTTAATCTAAAATGTCGGTGCTATATAGGTGGTTGAAGTTAAGATTATCATAATATTTTGGATTATTATGTTCCAGGATGTAGAAATGGCATTGAGAGAATCAAGAGCAAAGTGGAAGATTGTTGTTGGTCACCATGCAATTAGAAGTGTTGGTCATCATGGTGATACTAAAGAACTTGTTAACCTGCTTCTTCCAATTCTTCAGGTAAAGATGAAACTGAGATTAAGATGAATGAATAACATGATCCTCCCTTTCTCTATTCTTATTTTAAACACTGATGAATTTACTATCAAATTTCAGGCAAATCATGTTGATTTTTACGTGAATGGGCATGATCACTGTCTTGAACATATCAGTGATACAAACAGGTAAACCTTAAATGAAAGCATATAAAATTTAATTTGATTTTGATCAATCAATTATTGATCATCTTGTGCATGATATTTTAATGTACCTAAGAACAAAATTAAATAATATTTTTAAATTTGACAATTATGATCGATCAATAATGTAAACTCTATATATTAACGATTCATATAACAAAGACCATGTTTGGATATAAGTGCTTATGTATAAGTTATTTTTATAATAGAAGATAAAATAAAATCAAACCATTTACACATACACTTAACCGTATATGTATCTGGTGGATGAATATGGATCTGGTGGATCATATTGGCACCCCTATACGGCTATAAGTTGTTTTTGTACACTCTCCCAAATAGTCTCACAAGCCGGTCCAAACAAGCCCTAAATTCGTAAAATATTTATACAAAAACAAAATTTATATATTTGTCTAATATAGGAGCTTGTTTTGTCTGCAGTCCTCTTCAATTCCTGGTTAGTGGGGCAGGATCAAAGGCATGGAGAGGAGACGTTCGAGACACTACCGGAAACGATGTAAATTTCTTCTATGATGGACAAGGTTTCATGTCTGTTCAATTGACTGGAACAGATGCAAACATTGTGTTCTATGATGTTTCTGGCAATGTTTTGCACAAACTCGCTCCATCAAAGCAGCTACATTCTTCCATATAAAGTCTATAACATGTATAAGATGGAGAGAAAATGAGATTAACAAAGTTTTGGGGACTATAGGATTGGTTTTCAAATTCAAGGCACCAATTCTTGAATACATTACTATAACTTGTATATATATTTCTATTGCTTAGGATTTTCATGATTTGAAATATTGAACTTCTATTTCTTGGTATATTGTATTTTGTAAATATGTTGAATGGATGAGTTTTACTAGAAGTTCATGTGTTTTATTATTATTAGGAAAGAGAGAAGTGAATAGAAAGTGAATTCTCATTATTGAATTATCAGTTATAAGGTACTATATATACATCAAAGAGAGAGTACACTAAGCTAATGTAAACTGTAATGTAGCTAATTATATGAATCTAAGTGACTTGAGCTGCAAGCAATGATTTGTCCTTGGATGAGTTATCTTCTTCTTCTATATGATGTAATAGCCCCCCACAAGGTGGAGGTTGATAGATATCTATCAAGCCCAACTTGGATAAAAGCAGAGAAAATGTTTTGGGAAGAAGATGTTTTGTAAAAAAATCAGCTATTTGGTCTTGAGAAGAAACTAGGAGAAGTTTCATAACACCAGCTTGCAATTATTCTCTAACAAGGTGGCAGTCAATCTCCAAATGCTTGGTTCTTTCATGAAAGACTGGATTGGTAGCAATATGGAGGGCAATCTGGTTATCACAATAGAGTACAAGAAGCTTGGAACAAGTAATGTGAAGATCATGCAACAGATAGAGAATCCATTGAATTTCACATGTAGCTGAGGCCAAAGCTTTGTATTCTGCCTCAGATGAAGATCCAGAGACAGTGGTTTGTTTCTTAGCCCTCCAAGAAATGAGGGAGTGACCTAAGAAGAAGCATTGACTAGTAACTGATTTTCTTCTATCCAAACATCCATCCCAATCAACATCAGAAAATCCTTGAAGGGTGATGGATGAATTTCTGGGAAAGAACAAACCCTTACCAAGACAACTCTTTAAGTATCTAAGTGTTCTTAATGCAGCATTGTGATGAGCTACAGTAGGGTTAGAGAGAAATTGGCTCAGTTGCTGAGTGATAAAAGTGATATCAGGTCTGCTATTATTAAGATAAAGTAATCTACCCACTAATCTTCTGTAAGCAGGAATGTCATCATATGGTTTACTTGAATCATAATGAAGTTTCATGGAAGGATTAGAAGGAGTAGAAATATGTTTTGAACCTATATGACCTGAATCATGGAGCAAATCAAGACAATACTTCCTTTGGCAAAGTGAAATACCAAGTTTGGAATGAGCAACCTCAATACCTAGAAAGTACTTCAATTGTCCCAAATCTTTGATTTTGAATGAAGTATCCAAAATAGATTTGATGTGTTGAAATTCTAAGAGAGATGTGCCAGCTAAAATAATATCATCTACATAAACCAGAAGCACAGTGAATGAATCAGAAGATTTCTTGATGAACAGAGAATGGTCTAAAGAAGCCTGAATGTAATTTTGTTGAATGAGCACAGAGGTGAGCTTCTCATACCACTGTCTGCTTGCCTGCTTCAATCCATAAAGGGATTTCTTCAATTTGCAAACTTGACGAGGTTTAGCAAGTTTGATCCCAGGAGGTACAGTCATGTAGACATCCTCTTGTAACTCTCCATGGAGAAAAGCATTATTGACATCTAACTGATGTAAATGCCAGTTGTGAATTCAAGCTAGAGCAATCACCAATCTTACTGTAGTTAGCTTGGCAACAAGTGAATATGTTTAAAAATAGTCAAGGCCTTCAATTTGGGTGTAACCTTTAGCAACCAATTTGGCCTTGTATCTCTCTATAGAACCATCAACATGATGTTTTACTTTGTAAATCCATCAACAACCAATGGGTTTAACATATGCTGGTAAGTCTACAATATCCCAAGTACCCGTTTTCTCAAGTGCCAATAACTCAACTTGCATAGCTTGATTCCAACAATCATGCTTGCTTGCCTCATCATATGTAGTAGGTTCAGGAGTAGTTTGTAAAGAGGAAATAAAAGAAGCATGATTAGTGGAAATGTTATTGTAATTGATATAATGTGATAAAAGAAGCATGATTGGTGAGTCATGAGGAGATGGTGATGGAGGAGGGACATGTGTGGAAGGAAGAATATCATCAATGACAGCAGGAAGGTGAACTTGGTGACTAGCATTTTGTGAATGAATATGAGGAGATAACTGACTGGAAATATAGTAATGCCAGTCTGCAGTAGTTGGAGGATGAATTTGTATGATAAGGGAGAATGGTTTCATGAAAAGAAACATGTTTGGAAATGAAGATTTCTCTAGAGTTGAGATCAAAAAGAACATAACCTTTATAACCAGACTGATATCCTAAGAAAATAGATTTTCTAGCTCTAGAGTGTAACTTGGTTATGTGATTTTGAAGGGTGGAAGCAAAACATAAACAACCAAAAACCTTGAAAAGATCAAGAGAAGGAAGTTTATTATGAAGAACAAGATAAGGGGACTGATTATGAAGTAAAGGAGTAGAGACCCTGTTGATAAGGAACAAAGCATGAAGGACAACATAAGACCAGAATGCGGGAGGTAATTTTGATTGAAATAACAAGGCTCTAGCAACATTTAAAATATGTTGATGCTTTCTTTCAACTCTCCCATTATGTTGGGGAGTTTCAACACATGACTTATGATGAACAATACCATGAAGGGCATAAAAATCATTAAGCATGAACTCAAGACCATTATCAATTTTGATGGTTTTAGGTGTTATGTGAAACTGATTTTGGATTAAGGTAATAAAATTCTTGACATGAGTGGAGACTTCAGCTTTAGATTTTAAAAGAATGATCCAGAGAAATCTGCTGTGATCATCAAGGATGGTAAGGAAGTATCTAGGGCTATGAACATAAATAGTGGAAATGGGACCCCAAATTTTAAAATGAATTAACTCAAAATTAGCTGAAGCATGTGAAATACTAGAAGAAAAAGGTAAATGTTTATGTTTATCATAATGACACAAATCACAAACAGCATTTTTATTGATATTGATAGAGGGATACAAAGATGTCATATTTTGTAATCTAGCATGAGATAGGTGGCCAAATCTAAAATGCCACAAAGCATCAGAGGGAATAAAATTGCTAGAATTACAAACAAGTTATATAATAGTACTATTACAAGATTTATTGGAAGAAAAACTAGAAACTAGTTGCAGCAGGTGGAAGATATTTGTATAAGCCATTCATTTGCTTAGCAAAACCAATCGTCTTCAAAGACAAATTGTCCTGTATAAGACATTGATCAGAGGTGAAATTCAAGCTACAAGACAATGTTTCACAAATTTTGAAAACAGATATAAGATTTAAGTGAAAATTTGGTGAATACAAAACATCACTAAGATGAAACTGAGGAGTAAAAGAAACAGTGCCAGCATAAGATACAATAACCAAATTACCATTGGGTAAAGAAACTTGCACAGGTTTAATCTTGTAAAAGGAACTGAAACAATGAGGATCACAACATATATGTTAATTTGCTCCTGAATCTATGAGCCAATGAGTAAGATGAGAAGGGAATGAGATACCTGTGGGAGAAGTTTCCATAGAAGAAATGCTGGAAGAGACCAGAGGAGTGGCAGTGATAGTGTTTGAACTTGGGCCAGGTGATGGTGATTGTCGCGCCATTTTTGGAGATCAAGGCTATTTGATTAGCGTTTGACTCACTATTTTGTTTCACGACTGAACGTTTAATTTTAAGAGAAAAAGGGAAAAAAAGTTCGAAACACCCCTTTGAAAAGATTTAGGGTTCGGGGGTTAGTTACATAAAGGGAAGGTGTTAGCACCCTTCATGTCCGTAAAACGTCAGAGATTGTCAGATTGAACCGCATACGAACGTGGGGCCCACCGACACGTGTCAGCGACAGTTTGGGTCAAAAATTGGGGTATGACAGTGATGCAGAAGCAAACCAAGTTAGATTGTTGTAACAAGGATACAAGTTGAGTAAACTGTTCTTGAGATAAACCAGTAGTAGAATTTGCGGACACATTCAAGTTGGATGCATGTGAAGAAGAGGCATCAGAATCAACTTGAGCAATGTTATTAGCACTAGTGCGTGCTTGTTGCTTTATAACATTGGGATATCTATGCTTCTGATAGCAGAAATCCACTGTGTGATTGGTACGTCTGCAAAAGGTGCAAAAACAGGTAGGTTTGTTGGTATTACCATAAGAAGAACCCTTGCCTCATGTTTGAAAATTTCACAGAAGGAATTGAAGAAGTATTACTCTCCTCTTGAACCACCATAGGATAAACCTTGTTCAAAGAAGGAAGAGGATCAAGCAATAGAATCCGAGTCTTTACTACAGAGAATTGATCATTCAATCCTGTTAAAAATTGCATTATTTGATCTTCATCTCTATGATTCTTGGCAACACGAGTAGCTTCACACCGGCATGGATGCACACAAACACAATTGGGAATAGGACGGTGAGATGAAAACTCTTCACAAAGACCTTTCAGTTCAGTGAAGTAATCAAGGATTGACTTAGTTCCTTGTTTCAGATTGTTGATAGAAGAACGCAAAGTAGCAATGCGAATCCTATCAGTTTTACTGAAACGTTCATAAAGATCTTGCCAAACCTCATAAGCAGAATCACAAAACACAACTGTTTGCGCAATTGATTCAAAGAGAGAATTGAGAATCCAAGACTGAACAAGATGATTACATCTTTCCCAAGAAGTACGATTCAAATCATCAACATCAGGTGCAGGAATTTCGCCGTTGATGAAACCTAATATGCATTTCGTTCTCAATGCACGTTGCATAAAACGACTCGAAGCAAGATAATTGGAGCCATTGAGTTTAGGAGTAACGACCAAAGAATGAGGTCCTTCGCTCAGATGAACAAAGAATGCAGCATCAATATCTTGTTGAATATGTGCAGGGATAACTCTTGGAGGCATGATGAAGATGAAGAAAAACGAAGATGAAAAATCACAGAGAAGATGCGAATATCGCAAAGAAAAACAAAGATTCAAGGTTCAAACAAGAAAAACCAATCGAATCGGAAAAACAGAGAATCAAGAACAAAAGTAAGAATTGAATGCAGAAAATTCAATCTTACACGAGGAATCAAGAAGAAAAAGGAATAAGATGAATAATTATCATGAAGAACGCGCTGCGGAAAAACGGTCGTAACAACCTTTCCCTTTTTGGGAAAGGGCGCATGATACCATATTAGGAAAGAGAGAAATGAATAGAAAGTGAATTCTCATTATTGAATTATCAGTT
>Ga0315915_1005744_pt1 | contig 15372 bp, 8 predicted proteins | sample MpolbnodulesMG_FD_207738 | JGI IMG/M metagenome (GOLD analysis project Ga0315915, IMG submission 207738) | Medicago polymorpha root nodule microbial communities from Los Angeles, California, United States - branched nodules | ecosystem: Host-associated > Plants > Roots > Nodule | place: USA... | reverse complement strand
ATATAATTCCCCGATCCCTCAGGTGAACCTATAATCATCAAAGGTTTTAAGTCCGTTAATTCAATTATCACAACCTAACAACGCTCCATCCCTAGATTGTCTGTTAGATTGAACAGTATAGATATTTCCGAGTTACACGCTAGTGTCAATAGTCATATAAACTCTTGAATCAATTATATTGGGTCAGAATCATAAAAGCATTAAGAACGATTTACACTGAATAAACAAGAATGGCATTCATAAAATTAAGAGTTACATGTTACATAAACATGAGCTAGAACAGAATCATCTCTTGACCTAATCACAAAAGATCTAGCTACCCATGGCTATAACACAAATAACTAATGTAAAAGATGGATTCATTACATGAAATTGGTTTGATGGTCTCCCACCTTCTCTCTAGATCTCCAGCTCCAAAAGTCATTTTCTTTCTCCAAAATTTCGACCCTTCCTTCAGAAAACAACTTCCCTTTTATAGGAAAATTCTCAGATACGCTAAAATCGTACTCCGATGTTGTAAATCGGAGCAAGATTGCTTCATTAAACTCATATCCCAGCTGGAGCGTCTGCCAAATCGTAGCCCAATTTGGTTCCATCGGAGCACGATTTTTTACGAGACAAAATGTCTCAAATTTGCTGTAAAATCATAGCCCAATGCTATAAATCGGAGCACGATTTCTTCTTTGTTTGCCAACATCAAATGTGTCATTTGAAGCTTTTATCTGATGCAAAATCACCTGAACTCAACTCAAAAGTACATAAAAAGTATGTATGACCTAGTGTCATCAGTTATGATATTATTCTGCTGCAATGTTTTGACAAATTATTTATGCATGTTTTTGAACTTATTGAAGAAATAGTATTTAAATCCTTTGAATGATTATTTGCGTGATTTATCACTTTAAGGGTTTATGGTGTTATAACCATCACATACCAACGATGACTGAAGACTGAAGTTACTAGGTTGATTTAGGCCATGAAGTCAATGTGTTTCTTAAATTATCGTTAATTGTTATCTTAGTCGATTCTTGATTCTGGCTCTGCACCAATATTGGGTATGTCACATTCCTAAGTACCGTTATCTTAGGGTGGTTCGCTTTTGAGGTGACAAATCTTATGCACTAGTAAAATTAAATAGGATTTAAAAAATAACTAAATAAGGAACTTAAATTAAATAATCCAACAAACAAAATTGAGGTTCATCTTAGAACCGTAGCCTAAAAAGGTATAGTTACTCATGGAAAGTAAAGATAAATTACAAAAGAAATATAACATACCGTAGAGACTTAGAGTGAGGAGAGATACTCCTCCCTTTAAGTATGTAGTGCTTGCTTTTCTTTTGAACAACTTCGTTCTGAATGAGAAAATATGAATGAGAGAAGTGGTATTAAGAGGGAGAGTTCCCACCTGAAGTTGGGGTAAAAAACGGGATTTTTCCACTTAAAAGTAGCAAAAAGCATTTTTGTTCCGCTCCCCGCAAACTTGGGGCACATTTACGGAAGCACAAGAAAAAAAAACTATGCGCCTCAAGTGTCGCATACACTTAGGCACTTTCCATACACTTGATGCGCCTGTCAGCACACTTGGGGTGCTTCAGTGTAAATTTCAGCACGAAACCCCTTGTTTCTTCTCCTTTGGGTGTTTTCTTCCATATAAGATGTCTCGGGACTTGGGAACATAACTCCTTCTTTTGTAATGTCTTATGAGGCCTCTTGAATCTTCATTCATGGTCTTCCCAAAGTCTTCAATTGTTTTGCTTTGCCGTTTAGCATGATTTTTTTGTGAATTACATCAAAACAATCCTATAATTAATTTGTCATGGGAAAAGTAGAATTACATGACTCAAATATAGAAAACATTACAAATGTCTTGAAATTATAGACAATTGTTTTAATATTCCTTTCTAGATGAAAACAGTAACAAAATTAGTCCACTTCAGTCGTCAAATGAATCTTGCTGTAAATTTAAGACAATTCAAAACAGACAATAAAGATCAAAGTATATACACACTTTGAGATCATTCTAGGTTGTAGCCTAACTTAGGTTAAGGTGGTGTGTGTGTGTGTGTATATATATATATATGAGAAAGTAGACTAATAAAAGAACTTGGATTTAGATTATCAACCAAAGGATTTATGGTAAACATTGAAGTATTACCAACCTTTCCTTCCTTAAACCAAACAAGACGGGTACTAAGTAGAAGGCCAAATACCACTTTTGGTCCTTTTAGTTTGACAGAATTCCTAAGCTAGTCCTTTAAGTTTTGAAAGTTTCAATTATGTCCTTTTAGTTTGACAGAATTCCCAAGTTAGTCCTTTAAGTTTCAAAAGTTTCAAATAGGTCATTTTAGTTGATAAACTATTTCACCGTCGCCGTTTCAAAAGTTTCAAATAGGTCCTTTTAGTTTGAAACTTTTGAAACTTTTGAAACTTATAGGACTAACTTGGGAATTCTGTCAAACTAAAATGACTTATTTGAAACGTAAAAGACTAACTTGAGAATTCTGTCAAACTAAAATGACCTAATTAAAACTTTCGAAACTTAAATGACTAACTTGAGAATTTTGTCAAACTAAAAGGACCAAAAATGATATTTGACCTAAGTAGAACTATTAATCTTTTCTTTTTCAAGATACATTTTTGTTAAGAGACCAAATTTTTTGATGTTTTTGCCTTTTGATTTTTTTTTTTTTTGTTGTGTAGATCCATAGTTATCTACATTTTCTCAAATAGTGTATTTGATTTTGCTAAAAAAAAAAAAAACTGTTTAGTGTATTTGATGTGCAAATAAAGATACTATTGTTTCCAAACATAATATTATATTTTTAATGAAATGATTATAATAATATTATATTTTTAATGAAATCAAATCTATTTTCTTATGAATTGTAATAACCAACGGTCAATTGTTTCCAAAATAAAATAGTCAACGGACAATGGATTGGCACAATCTCATTTGAATATCATATTCTTTGAATTTAAATCTAAATAAAAATATCTAATAAAAATACTAGGAAACACATAAATATTTTATTAATTTAGGGCAATACATTGAATGCATTGCATTTGTTTCAAAGTATCTTTCTTATATCTATTAAGCAAAAAAATATTATATTTTTTTGGTACAATAAAAAAAGATTATATATTTATTATGCTCCTATTGAATATCATATAACTGGCTATTTGTTTTTGGGCTATATATACAATGAGAAATCTGATTCTTATTCACAATAGCCTTCTTCAATACCTTTTTTTTTTACTTCTTGATAATTTCTTTATTCTTCCCTTTCCTTATACCTTGTGAGTGTAGTGCCTATGAATAACGAATGTAGCTTGGAGGGAGTAGAGGCTACCCTTAATGTGGAGAAACAAGCATATATGGCTGTACCACTTAATCGTTACAAGACGCTCCCTGAGCAAACTGAAGATTACCTCAAGAAAGAATTTGATGTAAGTGATCACTCTAATTGTGGATCTCGTTTTTCATTCCCATAACATTGTATATATGATTAAGATACCACTCCTTAAATGAAATATATAAGTAAAATAAATCATAAAATTCAAATGTATTTGATCTCAAATTCGAACCAAATACAATTTATTTATTTTAATAATTTTTATATATTTTATTATGAAGAGAGTATCAATTGATTGACATTTTACTTTTCTTTGATACCAGATACATGTCAACAAATTAAAAACACTACTAGAAGTTGGTAAAGATCTTGAGCACGCTTTGGAAAAGGTTGTATTTGATGTGGGTGGTGCAACCCGAGTAAATCTACAATTTCTTTTGTACTTTTAACTTATGGGAGTGTGGATTTTAATATTAAATTTACATTTTCTCTTGTGGTTTTGACTTATTGAAGTGTGGATTTAAATATGTTGTTTTGTTTAACCAATTCACTAGATCTATTAACCTATATTTAGGAGAAAATTTTAGTGAAAGTTTTTCTTCCTTTTATCGTAAAATTATACCGTGGTATTACTAATATATATAATGGTGCTTCTTATATAGGTGGAGAAAAAGAAAAGGGGAAGGAAGATTAGAAACGTCAGGACCAAACCCATCTCATCTTCTTTTGATCTTCCTCATTACTGTTATGACACAAGTATGGACATCGAAAGGGTAAGAATGGTACTAATGATCCTTTTGTTAAGACTATTGAAAAAAAATCTTTTTAATTTTTTAATTATATCTGTGAATGTTTTTTTAAAAAAAATTAGATTATGAAGAAAATATATGTTAAAAATGAAAGTTATTTTGATTAGCATTTCAAAAAAAAAAAAAATCAATTTTAGATAAAAAGAGAGAAATACAAAATCTCTTTTTATAAATTTAATTTTATTTGTATTTTTATATGATAAGTGACTTTTTTACAAAATAAGTTGTAAAAAACGAACTATTAGTGTTCTCATTCCTTAATAAATTTTTATTTTTCTTTTACGTTTTTGTATTTTGTAATTAGGCTTAAATATTGCACCCGTCCCTGCAAATATGGTCCGTTTAAGTTTTCGTCCCTGTAAAAAAAAAAATTTGATTTTGGTTATGCAAAATTTTTTGTTTTTTAAAATAGTCTCTGACCCCATTTTTGTGATGATTTGCATATGTATCACATGATGACTGGACCCATTTTGTAGTTTTTGGTCCCTGCAAAATATTTTGTTTTTTAAATAGGTCCCTGCAAAAGTTTTTGTTTCTGAAAATAGTCCCTCCATTTTCAGAAACAAAAAATTTTGCAAGAACCAAAAGCAAATTTTTTTTTTTTTACAAGGACTAAAACCAAAACGAGGCATATTTGCAGGGACTAAAATCATATTTTAGCCTTGTAATTATTGTAAAAGTAAGTCTGTAAATCATATCATATAATATTATCATGGCTGTGTTTCAACAGATACTAGCAACCCCTCCAATGAATTATGATCCAAAAAAAGACCGGGATATTATTACTCCATTTGAACTTCGAAGATTTACAATCGCTGAAAGAGCAAGGAACTGGACAATGGAAATGAGTAAAAGGGATGATAACAGAGTGCATGATGTTGTAAGATATCGCTACAAATATCCTATCAATAAATTTGGCACTGCATCACAACTAACATTTTGTATAATTTATGCAGTATTCTACACATTTACCTTCGAAGGAAAAATTCCGCTCAAAGCTTGGAGTTATTCGATTCATACTCCATGAATATCGTCCAAAAAATACAAGCAAGAAGAGAAAGTCTTGTGAACCTGCTACCCAAGACGAAGTACATTAAATTTATAATTCAAATCAAGAAATGAACCAGCCATTTGAAAAAATAGTTGTTATTTTGTACTTTTGTGTTTTTCCTTGACGGCCAAGTTTCTTCCAAAAAGTAGTTGTTATACTTGTGTTTTGCTTCTCAGTTTGTGATCCTTCAATTTGTTGTTCTTGCACACTTTTGGCTTCAATTCTATCGTCATTTTTTTGGTGTTACCTAAACTTCCCATTCTAAAGTCCATTTAGATCTTCATAATCTCAATATTGTGTACTTTTGACTTTCGTAGATGATCGACAATCTTTAGTACCCTTGATTTCAATTTTGATCTCAAAATTTGATGTTGAATTTCTTGAATGAGTTTGTTCTGAATACTTCTTCTAATTTTGTTTGAACTAACCATTCTGAATAGCTTCTAATATGTAATCTGAATAGCTTCTCTTTTATTGAAGAATTTTGATCTTATGATTGACATGATGTTTGCATTTGATCTGCTGTTTCCTTGGTTAATATTGTTAATTTGATGTTCCCATGAGATGTTTATGATCTCAATATGAAGTTCTTATGATAAATTTAAAGGCCTTCTTAATATATTTTGATGTGTAGAATCATATTTTGGTGGATATATTTACATTGTGCTTTTGTAATATCATATTCTAAACAACACTCAAAGAAACTTGTAGAAAACAACACATATCATAATCATTTTGATCTTTATGTTCAATTAAGTTTTTTATCATTAAAACATCAACTTAAGTAGAAATTTGTAATTCTCCTCAAGAATCTCCCCTTTTTTATGATGTCAAACATATCGAATTACAATCATGTTTTTAATTCTAATATTTAAATCAATGCATGTATATGAGATTTAAAATGCATTCCCTCAACTCATACAATAATTAGATAAATTTTTATAAGTCAACCCTCTAATAGACACCAAATTGCAAAAAGTTATAAAGTAATAGGTTATCGTGTCCACATGAATTGTCGTTCAATTTAGCAATTAGAAGAATTTATTAGAAGTAAATAGAATTATGACATCGTTATATAGCAGTGGAAGTTTTATTTGCATATTGTCACAATTCAACAAGTTACAATTGGTGAACTCCCTTAAGATGAGTCAAAACCCTAAAGTCATACATAGATTCAATTAAATAATTTAATTGAGAAACTAAGCAATTAAGTATTGTCTTGTTCGAACAGAAGTAAAGTTGTCAATCCTATAATCTACCTGGAGATTATTTTCATCGTTGGGTTGAAAAAGCATTTGAACCAGACATATAGAAATTAAATCCGACACTTGAATCATAAACTGAATAAAAATCTTTATTAATTGAATCCAGGAAATAAGAAAACGGTCATATTGCAATCATAATCAAGAGAGGTTTAGTTGCACATGGCAACATACATCATTATAAGATAATAGAAAAATATACCGTAGAGAGAACAAGAAGAGGGTGGGCATCATCTACTGTGAAGCTCTGATGTTTGATCATTTTCTTTTACCGTTAGCCCTAAGAACGAATAAAAGAGTCTGCAAGGTATCTATTTATACTGCATCATTACTTAGGGGTTAAGAGAAGAAAATAAAATGTTTTTCCACCAAAACAACTTGGAAAACAAGAAAACAACACTTTTTGCCCGCTACCATGCCAGGGACGCATGGTACAACGTGTAGGGGTTCATGGGCTACTATTTAGAGTTGTCTCATGTGTAGGGGCGGATGGTTCATGCGTAGGGGCACAAGGACCAATGGCTCCTGTGTGAATTTTTGCAGTTTTCATGCTGTTTTTCGAGCGCTGTTCCATCTTGACCTGCTTTGGAACTTGGGATGAATTTTCCCTAACTTGTATTTTCTTCAAAAAGCTTCTTAGAATCATTGATCATCATTCTTCATATCCTCGATCTAACACCCTAACGCCAACTAGTATTTTTCTAATTTAAAATACAAAAAAAATATAATAGCACAAAGGTGTCACACATTCTCATCATTCAAAAGTACTCCAATATTAATAACTCATATTTGATAACACATCGTCAAATATTTTATCATTTACACATTATTAAATAACACATTAATTAAACATCATCAAATAATTAATTCATATTGGCAAATAACTATGGTGTCCAAGACACATACATATGGAGCATGAAGTTCATTATAACAATCATATCTATAAAATTATATTGAAAATATAATATCCTATTTTGAGCCAATATATTAGATATTCTTCACTAAACATGTACAAATAAACAGTGTATACACTTCACCATATACATTAACCTACTTATAATCATGTACTATTTGTATAGTGTAATAATAAACTCATAATGATCAAATAGATTTATTATAATTCATATATAGTAGCAATTCTTCTTGACTGCAGCTATTTGTATATTCGGGTAATTGAGTGACTTCGACATCTCTATAAAATATTTAAATCGGTAACTTTTCCAAAACATATTAACATTAATTACTTTAATCTATATTATAACTAATAATTCAAGGGAGGTATTTGAAGACAATGCCTAAGAAAGGAAGGCATATTGAACAACATATATGTACACAATATAAAATGGTTCGAAAGGACATATATTTATATATGATCAATTCATAGCCCTGTATATGAATGGAGAAAGTAAATCGATCGATATCTCATAAAACTAAACAATTGATTTTCATACATACTTTCATTTGATAGTTAGATATTCGTCAAAGTTATTTATACTATATAAATTATTATTCAAATCTCTTTTCAAACCTAAAATGAATATACCATGGAAGGGTTAAAGGGTGTGATTACTCATTTTTGCTTAAATATTCAAAACACAACATAACTATATTTTAATCATTAGTTGAACATGAAAACATAAAAGAATACGAATTTAACAAAGAATTGTCACAAGAATTAAAGAAAACACAAGAGGTTAAAGACTCCTCGCTACCCACATGAATATACTACCCTTAGATTGAAAAAAAACCCCTCACCTCAAAGTTCTGCAAATTGATAAATTCTGGTGGTCGGATTAAGAAAGTGTACCAAATCATTTACCAAGTAATTAAGTGATAAATTGAGTATCGTATCAACATGGATTGTTGTTTCGTCTAAGCAATTCTTGTTACTTATTTGAGAACAAAATAATATAGAAGAGATAAGGGTTTAGATATTTGCAATTTTTATCTATAAGTTTACCTGTTTTGATTGCAGAATGTTAGCGGCGGTTAGAGTTCTATGAATTCCTTCTATTTATTTGTTGGATTTACATATCAGTTAAGTCTTATTCGAGTTAATTCACTTAAGGATGTTTAAGTGAAAAGTTTGTGGGACGTGATAACCTAATCAGTTGTTAAGTTGCAACAACTAGTCGAATGGTGATCCTAATTACATGCGGGGTATTACTATTTCAACCGATTAAGGTCTATTCCTCCGCCTGTTGAGTTGTACATGTTGATCACACAGTGATCATTACGTTTGGGGATTATCTCACTCAGGAGGTAATTGAAACATAAATTTAAGTTAGAGTTTCTAAATTTCCAAGGATATGATGGAAAGTGTTCTTAAAGGTTCCCTCATCTATGAATCTTATATAAGTACATAGCACCCTTTGCTTCTCAATAGTTCTACAAACAGGCAGCCTTATTAGCGCCTACCTACCAAGGAAAGATAATGGAGTTACTGACCCGATTTAAGTCATGAAGTCATAGTTTTCTTAATTACTGACTTCTTACGACCTGATTTCAACAAATGTTTATCAATATTAGGTATGTCACCTCCCTAAGTCCTTACTATCAAGGTACCCTCACTTTCAGTTTGTTTCACTAGTTACTAATTAATTACTTCATGTTTAGGCATATATAAATATTGTAACACCCTTGAACCCCACGTACAATATTTAATACAATTAAGGCAATTAATTATATATATATTCAAGGTGCTACTTCATCAATGACTCAAAATCATGCATAAAGTCACAAATTTCAATCTCAGATACATTATCATAAAACATTAGAGGTTTCTCAATAATAATCCAACTGATGAAATAAATAAACTCCCAACAAAATCCTAATTAGAGCCTACAACTAGACTGTAAGAGCAAAAGCATAAAAGCTAGGAAGCCTCAAGCCATCTTTGGTACTCATGCCGATCAGTCGTCCTTGAAGGTGAGAAAAACACAAGAGGGGGGGAGTGAATTGTGTTAGCTTTTTCTTCGTTTTCTCCTACTGAAGTCACTGTTCAGAAGCAGATAGAACTCATCTTCTGAAGTGATGTTCAGAAACTAAATGCAGCGGATAAAACACACACAAAGAGAGAGAGAAGAAAGACACAAAGCAATTATACAGGTTCCTTCCACAAATCGGAAGTAGTCCTGTCCCCCTTGCACTTCCAAGGAGAGTTAACTAAAATGTAATATCTGATTACAAATGCTCACTGTAAAACTAGCAAGAGACTTCAAATTACTCAAGCACAACTGCAAGAGATTTCCTATGCTCAAGAACTTAATCAAGAAACTCCCTATGCTTAAGCACAACTGCAAGAGACTTCTATTCAAACAGAATTACAAAGAAATTTGTTTGAGGTTGAACACTTGATATACAATCAGTGGTGTTCACAATACAAATCAGATACAGACTCTTTAAGACTCTAGAATTTATAAGATATGGAAGTTGTTAAGAAATCCTGAGTAAACTTTGATGTGAAACAATTTCAGCAGAGTTTTGGCACTTGTAAATTGTTGTATGAGTCTTGAGTTTCAAACAGAAGGTCTTCACTCCTTTATATAGAGGTGTGAAAGAGACGTTGTTGATTGCCAGCACATCAAAAAGATTCGTTTGAAGCTTGATCAAATCACCAATGATCTATTGCTTGATTTAGTTATTGTCCTATGAAGGAGCAATTTCAAATCCATTCCAAGTCTGGAGGAACACCGTTGCAGGCACATCTGTTGTTCTTGTACTAGTAGACATAAAAACAGAGTAGTGGAGATAGTGGTTGTACACTTCGTACAAATGTCCTTTTTAACGCTCTCCAAAGAATAAGCATCCAATGCCTTCAAATCCATTTGAAATAGTCGTTGCTTCATGTTTCTAGTCTTCTCTGATGATAGGCGTGATTAAATCTTTACTTGAACAACATTTGAAGTTCTTCAGTCTTTCAGCTTCTGATGATCTTCAGAACCTCAATGACGCTAGCTTCTGGTGAACTGCTTCTGAAGAGGTGCTTCTGATGATGTCAGCTTCTTCAGAACCGCTTGTCTTCAGAACCTCTTTCTTGCAGCACAAGCTTCCTTCTTGTTGATTCCATTGCTCTTATTTGTTCTTCAGAACCTATGCTTGAAATTAAAGACACTAAATTTTTTGTCTATGGTCCTGCACACTTGAACAAATTTTAGCATATCCAATTGACACTTTTAATACCTTGTTATCATCAAAACTCAAAAGGTAATGTTAAACACATTTTGTTCCAACAATCTCCCCCTTTTTGATGATGACAAACACTAGTATTTAAAATGTTCAATTGTTGTTAATCTAATTAACAAGTTGAATTTAAGGGTATGAGGTTTGTAAGCTCCCCTTGAGTCTAATAGTATTTTAAGGTGAGGTTTGTAAGCTCCCCCTGAGTTCTATCTATGTTAATTAAATTCATCATTAAAAAGGAAATACTCTCAGAATAATCTCACATTAAATTAATAGACTAAGAGATGAGAAGAAGGTCCTATTAATTCAACTTGTTTATAAATAAATACTATACATCTACTCCCCTTTTGTCATCAACAAAAAGATATAAAAAATAAAGACCAAAAGAAGAGATGAGAAAAAACATAGTGAGAAAATAAAGAATAAACCTAAAACATGTTTAGAAGCAAAAACAAAAGACAAAAATAGAAATAAAACAAGCTAAAATTGTGTGCAATCTAAGGCTTGGCTTGTTTCTTCACCATCTCCATCAAGTCTTGAATCAAGTTGTTTGTCTTCTCTGATTGCTTCTTCATTTCTTCTTTGAACTCATTGTTACTCTTGATCAGATTTTCTTCTCTGATTCTTGCTTGCTCCTGTTGATCCAACATCTTTCTCTAAAGTTCAACAACCAACACCTTTTGCTCAAACAAGGCTTTCTTCAGTTCCTTGTTTTCCTTCTCCAAGGTAGGATCATCTTTTAGCTTCTTAAGGATAAGAGCATCTGAAGTCTGAATCTTCAACTTAGTCAACCACCTGAAATCTAGATTCTTAGAATGCACACTAGAAGAGATGATGCTTGAAGCATCCAGATACATAGGTGTGTCTGATAAGTACAGTCTGCTCTTCGGTTGAGCTCTACTTCTTCCAAGTTCACAGTTACTCCTTTGAACCATTGCTGAAGATCAAGCAAAGCTTTGTCATGAGCTTCCAAGGTCAGCTTCTGAAGTTCACACATCATGTATTCCACTCTATTCCTTAGAGAGGTCCACTCACTAATATAGTCCTTCTCATGTATATAGTTGTTTCTGGTTTTCACCAATTTGTTCAGGTATATGAAGATCTGTTCACATGCCTCTTTCAATATAGCAGAGTCTAGCAACAGGGTAGGAGGAACAGTGAGATATGTGAGTTGAGGAGTAATTGAGGAAGAGGTTTCAGAGTCTATGATGGTTGTAGTATTGCTATCAATAGCAAGGGTTTGGTTAGGTATAAAAGGTGGATCATTGACATGTTCTAAAACAAATGATGAGGATGAGGCTAAAGTTGTTCCAATTTGAGTGGGAACCTCATCCACGACATGTTCTATGATCATTTGTTCAGGTTCAACAGGGTTAAGTGTAGTCTCAGTTGAAGGTTGGGCTACACTTACGGGTTGGACAACAAGGATTTGGTTTTCTGATGAGGAAGGTTGATCATCAGAAGCTGGTAAATTTGAAGTCGAAGATTTCTTGTTGGCCAGTTTTCTTAATGCAATACCAAATGAAATGTTGGAGTGAGTTGCATTGAGATGGTATGGCTGATATTCAGGATGAATAATCAGTTCAGTGCAGGTATTTGTGGCCATTTCCGAGTTAGGTTCTTGTTGTTGGGGGCTTTCTGAAACAACTTCCCCAGAAGCTATTTCAAAGGCATTTTCTGAGTTTGGCTTAAAACTAGGTAATTCACTTGAATAATGATTAGCAAATTCTTCTAGAATAGAAGGATCACTTGATTGTGTTGCTGGTTTGGGTTGATATTGAGGTTCAATTGATGTAGTTGTAGTGGGAATTTCAAAATCAGGAGCAATTGATTGAATGGGATTCAAGAATTCAGGTCTACCCAATGGCCTTCAGGCAATCTCTGACCTACATTTACGTGCCTTTGAAGTAGGTTATCTATTCTTTCTTGAACAGATGGAACCATTGGAACATATTCACCTGATGAGTTATGGTTTGATGGTGATGGGGTTGAGGATGTATGTGTGCTAGATGAGAGTTGAGACAGTTTAGAATCTGCTATATTTTCAAAAGCATTGTGAATAGAATCTTTACCTTGATGATCTTCAGTACTAGCATCTGAGGCTTGTTCTTCAGTACCTGAAGCTTCTATTCTCTGAATTTCAGCTAACATCTTCAACAGATTCCCATCATCTGCTGAGGCCATTTCCTGAACTTGTTCAGCAGCTTCTACAACTTTCTGTGCACTCACATCAGCATCTTCCCTCAAAATGCTAGAAGCAGGAATTTCTATTTCTCTGGCTATTTTCATAGCTTTCTGAAGAGCAGCAACATTTGCAGCCTTCTTGTTCCTCAATTCTCTTGTCACCAGCCCACTAGCTTCCATATCTTCTTCTTCTTGCAAGATGTATTGTGACTCCCTCAATTTTCTAACTGAGGTTCTCTTCTTCTTACTGATCTTTGGTTGAACAGGAATGAATCCTGATGACTGCTTTTACCAGATGCATGTTGTAAAGAGTTGAGCCATTGATGTACTTCCCAACCATGGTTCCAAGTTGGTTATCATTGACACCTTTTGACATTTTTAGTACTTCCAGCATCCCTCCTTGATGGAATATCTCAGATAGAAATCTTCCATAAGGCACAAAAGTTATGTTCTTTTGCTGACTTTGCCCCAATGCCCATAGCATGTGGTGGAAGATGTATCTGGGCAAATTCACTTTTTCATAAGAGATCAAGTAGTGTAAAAACACTTTATGCTCTAATGAAGGCTGATCTACACCTCCTCCTTTAGGTAGAAAACATTCTTGCATCAGCTTCTGAAGAACTTTATGTTTTTTTTCCATGTCACAGTACTTTCCATCCTTCTTGCCTTTGAAGAGTCTGTTTCACCATCGGTATCCAATCACTAGTCTTTGTATTCAGATTTGATTGAAAGGTTCCTTCAACACTCCTTCTGCAGGCTCTTCCAATCACTTCCTCAATGATGGTGACTGGAATCCCTATTACATTGGAACGAATTTCAGTTCTTTTGAACTCTTTCAGTCCCATTTCAACCCTTGATTTTCCTTTCAGATCAGGATTAAGCAAAACCATGTGATCTTCTTCAGCCTTTACAACATATTTGTCGTAGATCTCTGCCCTTACCCAAAAGTACTTTACCAGGTTTTGATAGGATGGTCCATCCATCATTGAGAAGTAACATGACAAGTCTTGATATCTCAGATAGCTTGACAAATCACAGTCATGTCGAGCAAGTGATACGAAATCCACTGGATTCTCCACTTGGACTGTTAACCGCCATTCTTCTAGTTTCATTGATCTCCCTTTTATCTGAAGAGATTCTCCAGTATTCAGTTGCATGGAGATTCCTTGAGTTGAACTTGAAGATGCCATTGAGATTGATGAAGGTTTTAGGGTTCTAAGGTTTTGATTTTGAAAGAGACAATTTTTGCAGAGATTCAGTCTAAAAACAGAAAGTGTATGTTGTGAAGTGAGTAGTGTGTGTTTTTGTCTAAGTGTTTTTAGCAAAAACGATTGCAATTCAGAAAGGAACAAACAAACACAACATTAATGACATAGGGGGGCGTGAGATAGTACATTCAAAGCATAAATTCATCATTGCCCTCTTACGTTATACACTAATACACTTAAGCCACGTCATAGTTTCTCAGAGTAACTGCCAAGTTAGTGGGACATGTGTTGCCAAAAAGTAACTTCCAACGTTTCCACTAACTCTGCTATTCAAAAGCAAAGAGTTCAGCTTCTGAAGTTCAGATGCTGACGTCATCTTCAGAAGCACATTTTCCTCAGAATCTCAGTGAAGAGCTTCTGATGGACTATAGCTTCTGAATGACTTCAGAATCTAACTTCCTATTCAGAGACAAGCAAATTTAATCAGACACAAAGTGCATGTTCAAATTTTTCTTTATAAAATCAAATTTTTCCACATTTAAAGACTTAGTAAATATATCAGCCCATTGATGTTCAATATCAATGAATTGTATATCTAAAATTCCTTTTTGAACATAATCTCTAATAAAGTGGTGTTTGATTTCAGTATGCTTGGCTCTTGAATGTAGAATTGAATTCTTTGACAAACAAATAGCAACAGTATTATCACAATAAATGGGAATATTGTTAGCATTAATCTGATAATCTTCCAACTGATGTTTCCTAAAAAGCAGTTGTGTACAACAACTTGCAGCTGAGATGTATTCATGTTCTGCTGTAGACATAACAATAGTTGCTTGTCTTTTGCTAGCCCAAGATATTAGATTCTCACCAAGAAACTGACAGTTTTCACTGGTTGATTTTCTTTCAATCCTATCACCAGCATAATCAGCATCACAGAATCCAACCAACTTATAATTTAAGGATTTCCTGTAGAAGAGTCCAAGATTAGTTGTTCCTTTCAGATACCTGAAGATTCTCTTAACAACAGTTAAATGAGATTCTATAGGATCTGACTGGAATCTTGCACACAAGCACACGCTGAATAAAATATCTGGCCTAGATGCAGTGAGGTATAACAAAGAACCAAACATACCTCTAAACAGCTTCTGATCTACCTTTGATCCAGTATCTTCTTTGCTTATGGTGCAGGTAGGATGCATTGGTGTGTTCATCACTTTACAATCTTCAAGCTTGAACTTCTTCAGAAGCTCCTTAGTGTATTTTGTTTGATGAACATACACCCCATCTTTGCTTTGATTGATTTGAATTCCAAGGAAGA
>Ga0315915_1005740_pt1 | contig 15379 bp, 7 predicted proteins | sample MpolbnodulesMG_FD_207738 | JGI IMG/M metagenome (GOLD analysis project Ga0315915, IMG submission 207738) | Medicago polymorpha root nodule microbial communities from Los Angeles, California, United States - branched nodules | ecosystem: Host-associated > Plants > Roots > Nodule | place: USA... | reverse complement strand
TTTCAGCATAAAAAATCAGTCTTTTTGCAGCTTTTAACTCATGCATAATCACCTGAACTCAACCAAAATTACATAAAAACTATAACAAAAGTGCTATATGACCTAGTGTCATCAGTAATCTAGCATTAAAAATTGATGTGTCTAAAGCTTTCGATACATTGAGCTGGGACTTTTTGCTTGAGGTTCTTCAGCAATTTGGCTTTCATTCTACGTTTATCCATTGGATTCACTCTATTCTGCTCTCAGCCAAAATCTCAATATATATATCAATGGGGTTCAAGCAGGATATTTCAACTGTAATAAGGGAGTTAGACAAGGAGACCCCTTATCTCCCCTTCTCTTTTGTATTGCAGAGGAAGTCTTAAGTAGAGGTATAGCTAAACTTGTGGAGGAAGGGAAAGTGGAAACAATAGTTGCTTCAAGAAGTAATCATATCCCTTCTCATTGCTTTTATGCTGACGATCTTATGGTTTTTTGCAAAGGGAAAATTTCTTGCTTACAAGATTTAAAGGAATTGTTTATTAGGTATGCCAATTGTTCCGGACAGATTATAAACTTGAGCAAGTCATCAATTCGTGTTGGTGGGGTATCTAATGTCAGGCTGAATCATATGGTGCAACTTATAGGGTTTGAAATTGGTACTCTGCCTTTCACTTACCTTGGCGCGCAAATTTTCAGAGGTAAACCTAAAAGAATCTATTTCCATCCTATTGCTGACAAGATCAAAATTAGGTTAGCTTCCTGGAAAGCCTCTTTGTTGTCTATGGCTGGTAGGGTTCAACTTGTAAAGTCCGTAATTCAAAGTATGGTGATTCACACAATGACTGTCTACTCTTGGCCAATTAGTATTCTTAGAGACATTGAAAAATGGATTAAAAATTTTATCTAGAGTGGAGATATTGATAAAAGAAAGCTAGTGATTGTGGCATGGAAAAAAGTTTGTGCTGATCTTGATGAGGGAGGCCTTGGTTTGAGATCTTTCATTTGTTTGAACCAAGCTACAAACATGAAGATTTGTTGGGAAATGCTTCATTCAGAGGAGCATTGGGCAGTCATCCTGCGAAGTAGGGTTCTTAGAGGTAGTAATTGCATTCAACACCACATTTTTTCTTCTTTATGGAGTGGAATGAAAAATGAATACAACATAGTCAAAGAGAACACAACCTAGCTTGTTGGTGATGGAAAACATATTAACTTTTGGTTTGATCACTGGAATGGGGAACCTCTTTCTGAAACTTTGAATGTACCAGCAGATCAAGCTAATTCATTTCCTCCTAAACTCTGCAACTATTTTCATGATGCTCATTGGCGCATCGCTGAAGACCTATTGCAGCAATTCCCTTCATTGAGTCTTCTTAATTCTCAAGTTATTCTCCCTACTGTTACAAAACCGGATAAACTTGTTTCGAAACTTAATGGAACCGGCATTTTAACTTTGAAAGAAGCTTATGATTTCAAGAAACACCACCTCACCAAAGTTCCGTGGGCAAAAATTATTTGGTCAAAAGATATTCCTCCATCAAAGTCTATGCTTGTTTGGAGGCTTATGTTAAACAAGCTCCCCACTGATGAAAATCTTGCTGCTAGGGGCTGCCTTTTACCTTCTATGTGCTCTTTATGTAACATGAATGAGGAGAGTTCCTTTCACTTATTTTTTGAATGCACATATGTAATTAATTTGTGGCGTTGGTTTGCCTCTCTGATCAACAAACAGCTACACTTCCAGTCAGTGACAGATATGTGGAACATTTGTAATAGATCATGGAACCCTCAGTGCAGATTGGTAATCACAGCAGCCATGATTAACATCATATGTACAGTTTGGTATGCAAGAAATCAATTGAGGTTCTCAAGCAGGAAAATTCATTGGAAGAGCTCTCTTTATATCATTTCAAGTACTGCTTTGACTGGTAATCTCTCTAAAGTTGTTGCTTCTGCAAGTGTCTCTAATTTTGTCATTCTCAAACGTTTCAATGTTCGTATCCACCCTCCTAAAGCGCCAAACATTATAGAGGTCCGTTAGAAACCTCCCCCACCCCATTGGATAAAGTGTAATACGGATGGGTCCTCTACTGCTCTTTCTTCTGGATGTGGAGGAAGTTTTAGGAACCATGATGCAGATTTTCTTCTTTGCTTTGCTGAGAACACAGGTAATTCTGATGCCTTCCATGCTTAAATTCATGGAGCAATGTGTGCCATTGAGCTGGCAAGTCAATTTCATTGGAAGAATTTATGGTTGGAGTGTGATTCTGCTTTGGTTATTAATGCTATTAAAAATCTATCCATTGTTCCCTGGAGATTGTGTAATAGATGGGAAATCTGCTTGCATATCACTAGATCTATGAATTTCATTGTTACTCATATATTCAGGGAAGGAAACACTTGTGCAGATGTTTTGGCCAATTTTGGTTTAAGTGTTACCCATCTGAGAGTTTGGTTAAACATTCCTGATTGTATTAGAGAAACTTTTGGAAAGAACAAACTAGGGTTACCTTTCTATAGGTTTTGTTAAGTTTATTGCAGGTTTTGGTTCTTGTCCCCCTCCTTTGTTTCCTTTTCTCTTATTAATACATTTTGGTAGCCTAGCTCTTTGCTAGCTACCCTCCTTTTGTCTAAAAAAAAAAAGAAGTGATCTCTTGCTTCTATGTATCTCTCGCTGCAATAGAAAAATCAAAGCTATATTGTTTTGGGTAAAAATTAATAGTGGGTTGATTTTAAAGAAATGTTTGTTGTTGAGATAAATCTAATAACACTAGACATTGTGAATTTGATTAATATATATCGTGTGAGAGAAGTTGATTGTGATGAATTTATAGATTGGTTGTTTGAATTTGGTATCTCAAATTAGGATTAACAAGATCCACATCTCAATCAATCATAGTTTATTGGAAAAATTACATCCACCTCCTTTAAGGTTTATCCAAACGACATTGACACCTCCCCCTTTAGTTTTAAAATTAACATTAACCTCCCTTAAGTTTTAATCAAATAGACAAGCACTTCCCTTCTCTTTTAACACCATTGATTTTTCCGTTAACTTTTTTTTGGTTAAGAATCTTCTATTAACATTGTGGGGACAAACCTTTATTGTTGAATCCAATCAATCCACTGTTCCACTAATATAATCAACCAAACATTCAAAAAACCTTATAAGATTAGAATAGTAATGGGTTTGTAACCTTTTTGGCATTCCCTCTCAAAACTGAAATGTAAATGTATTCCTAACTTTTTAATCATTGTCAGCTAATTATTAATCACGTCACCTTCCTAACTCATTTTTTCCTTCAGTTTAATCTTTGCCTCGTCACACATTTATACTCTGAGATCTTGTTTGTATGCTTTCACCAATTACGTTGCTATATTGATTTCTACCAACATTGAAATTTTGATTTGATTAACCTAATGAAAGATGATTTCAATTAAGAAAATAAATATCAAAGAAATGGAATTAACGGTATAAACAAAGGATTAATGCCAGATTAAATTGATGATTAAACAAGATTTAGCAATGTCACGTAATGTCCTTTAATCTTGGAAATTAGGTTTAGAGTGTTTGGTATTGTATCCGTTCCACCATAGAATGGGATCTTCATGACAAGTTTGGTAAGTCTCATTGCAGATTACGAAACTGGGCATCTTATTTCTTCATCAACCAATCGCACTTCAAACGGAAAAATGGAAGTGATGTTTCTATAAAAACAAATATTAGGAATGGAAGGTTTTTCTTTTCTTCTTCAAACGGAGATTAAACAGAGTTAGTGTGAGGGGAGGTCAATGTCTTTTTAAAAAATAGAGGGGAGGTGAGTGACATTTAGTTAGAGTTTAGGGGAGGTTAGTGTAATTTTCCCTAGTTTATTTGAAACAATTTATTTATGAGATTTAAGAGCACCAAGTTGTCATAATTCAGATATCCTAAACATATAAGATTAACAAGATGCCACAATTTTTTAAAAACAAGATGTTATATCTCAGTCAATCTCAATTATTTTAAAAATGTTCATTATTTTTATTTAAAGGTTTAAAATCACCAAGCTATCACAATTCATGTGTCATAAACATCTGAGATTAACAAGATATCACATCTTAGTCAATCTCATTTTTAAGTAAATTTTTTTTTTAAAAAAATTATTTGTATTCTTCACAAAAAAAAAAATGAGGCTTAATTAAATAGTCGGTCACTTAACTTAATTCTTTGTTTTAATATGGTCCCATAACTATAAAAACGTGTAAGTTGGTTCCTTATCTAAGTTGCCAGTAATCATATTGGTCCTCTCCTTTAAGCCTAAAAATAATGAGTTGGATCTATTTATGCGAGGCAAATACAAATAATATAATAATAATATAATTATTTTAGGTGAAAAATAATATAATAACTAATCACCGATTAAAAAAAAAACAAAAAAGTATCAAATGCCAAACATGAGGAAAGGCTTTAGAAACCATATTAATTACGAGTTCACGCATGAAGGTAGATTCGTAAGGGAGCAAGTGGCGGTGAAGGTTGTTATTTGAAAAGCAAGGGTGTTGTTCTTCTTCCTCTTCTTTTCCCGCTACTATTTTTTTGAAGTTTTTTTCCTTTATAGTTTCTCTGTTTTATTTCTAGTTGTATGAGAAGGTTAGTAAAAGATGGAGATGATGGTGGTTTAATGGTTGTTCCAAGGGAAGTGATTTAGATGTAGGAGCATAGTGTGGCTTGCTGATTTTTTTATTTCTAGTGTAACAGAAACATCAGCACTGTTAACACCAAGTTAACGTTTTGGATGAATTTGACTAACATAACATACATTGAGGAAGTTTTTGATTCATTAATTTGATCCAGAGACTAGTTTGATTGCGAGTGACACTTTCAAAGACCCAAATGGGGGTTTTCTCAAACGTAAATTCATTTGCGAGTGCTCTTTAAACTCTAAGGTCTCCCTTACATTGGATTGGGAGCACTGTCTTTTCACCCTAAAATTTTCTACCAAAAAAAAAATTAATCAAATCACAATATAGATGATAATTTGATCACAAAATTGAACGTTAGTAAATGTAATCACCCTTATTAATGTGCGAGCAACTACTTAGATTTATTCAAGGAAACTTGTATCGATTAGGAGAACGCCACAATGGCTTACTACTACGAATCCTACACTTGTTACAATCTTTGAGGAAACCTTACTTTGTTCAACAAAGTACCCACCCGAGAATACATTGATAGAACGCGTTTGGATAAGGATAATAGACGAAACTTTGATATAGATCATATGAACAGATTATGGAAGCAGCACAAATTTAAAGATGTTTTCTTTAAAACTCAAAAAACTTCAATGGGTGACTACTACAATTCCGACACTTTTCACAATCTTTGAGAAAACATTAATTTGTTCAACAAAGAACCATCCCGAGAATAAATGTTAGAATGTCATTGGATGAGGGTAATAGAAAAAACTTTGATAGAGATCATACGAACAGATTATGGAAGCAACACAAATTCAGAGATGTTTTCTTTAATATGCCAAATTGTAAAGTTACCCAAATTATGTAAGAAACTTCAACCTTATGATAAGATCTTTAAAACTCGGAAAGAAACATTTTCTACGACTCGTGCTTGTACACAACCATCTTTCAACCATTGAGAGAGAACATTGCATAGAGCATTTATGCGAGCATGTTGCTACAACTATTAACACGAAGAACTCTATTTCAACTTAGTCATGGTGCCAAAAGTATATTAACTACAACACATTCATCTAGACAACTCAATGAAAAATGAAGAACTCATTCCCACGTCCTTAAACATTTAAGTCAATTTTAACTACTTGAGATAATTAAGTATACTGCACATATTTTTTAAGAAATGAAGCATTATAACACGTTGGAAAAAGATACCAAACACCAAGTATTTGTACGAGCATTTTAGTTAATGTGAGGTTCTTACTTGAAGTGTATGAAACTCTCAAACAATTTCATGCAATTAAATGACCTTACGTAGAAGGAACTTATAAAGTAACATTATCTTCAAGGATATTTTAAGATAGGTTTTGAAACCTAACTTCGAAACCTATCTTAAAATGACCTTGAAGATACTTGTACTTTAGAAATTCCACCCATGTGTAATGTCATTTCTTTGCGGGAAATCGCTTATGCACTTCATGCATTTTGGATAAGAATCTTGCATTTAAAAAAGTGACTGTACAAAAACTTTGGATGTTTCTTATCTTTTTCAACATTACAATACATAATTTCTTCAAAATTATCTTCAATGTATTTGACTAGTCCGTTAAACTTGCCATAAAAGTTTAAGAATAAGAAATGAGTGTCTCATTTTTCATTGAGTTGTACGTTGATCCACACCTTGAAGATGTTTCTATTAATGAGTGTGTTATAAGTGAATATGTTTTTTGTACCATACCTAAAGAAAATTAGAGCCTTTTCACGATAACAATTATCGCAATATGCTTACACAAATGTTTTATGAAAGGTTCTCTCTCAAAAGTCCTTAAACCCTAAGGGGAATGTGTACGAGTGGTATAAATTGTCTCGTTCTCTTTTTTTAGGGCAACTATGCCATTTGGCATATTAAAAAGAACTTCTCCAAATTTGGGTCGCTTGTAATTTGCTTTTTGTTATAGTTTTTTTTGTTTGGAAACATTTTTTCTTTTAAACGTGACCATCATCAACTTGTTTTTTTTAACATTTCCTTTTAAACTTTTCTTTTTAACGTGAGTTACGTGACTTCGTATGAAATTTACAAAAGTTTTTTTTTATAAACGTGACTACTTAGGCCAATTTTTAAGTAATAATAAAACCTTTTTTTGACACTATTATTTTTATAAACATGATTTTATGGGCCAATTTTTGCAATTATTCTATCATAATAAACTTCAGTGTTTTTTTTGGTCTAAGAGATAAGCTTCAGTTATATTATTAAGGTAAAAAAAAACTTCGGTTTCCGTTCAAAAAAGAAAATTATTATTAATTTAAAAAAAAATTCAGTTTCCGTTAAAACAAAACTCCAGTTTCCCTTAAAAAAAACTTCATTTTGCTATGTTAGTTAAAAAAACACTTCATTGCTTTAATTAAGAAAAAGATAATTTTAAATACGTAGATCAATCTTTTTTTATCAAAAGCAATTTTGAGTAAGCTTGCTAACTCACTCCTTCATATTTTTAGGTGGGAGTCAGTTAGCAGCCATATATATATTGTGTGAGGGAAGTTGATTGTGATGAATTTTATAGATTTTTTTTTTTTTTGGTCAGGAATTTAATAGATCATTAGTTGTTTGAATTTAGTGTCTCAAATTAGGATTAACAAGATGCCACCTCTCAATCAATCATATTTTATTTGATACACATTATTTAAGAGATTTTAGATCACCAAATTGTAACAACTCACATGTCCTAAATATATGAGATTAACAAGATGCCACACTTGTCAAAAAAAAAAAACAAAATGCCACATTTTTCTTTAAAACAAATCTTATATCTTAGTTGATCTCAATTATTTAAAAAATGTTCATTATTTTTATTTGGATGTTTAAAATCTCCAAACTATATCACCTCATGTGTCATAAACATTTGTGATTAACAAGATATCAGATCTTAGTCAATCTCATTTTTAAGTAACGTTTGTTTTTCTTAGTTTATTTGTATTCTTATAAATAAAAACAATGAGTTGAATCTATTTATGCGAGGCAAATAATAATAATATAATTATTTTAGGGAGAAAATAATATAATAGCAAATGAAAATAAATATAATAACTAATCACCAATTAAAACTCTTGTCAAAAAAAAAATCACCAATTAAAACAAAAAAAAAAAAATCAAATGCCAAACATGAGGAAAGGCTTTAGAAACCATATTACGAGTTCAAGCATGAAGGTTGATTCGTAAATAGCAGGTGGCAGTGAAGGTGGTTGTTAGAAAAGCAAGTGTGTTGTTCTTCTTCCTCTTCTTTTTCCACTACTGTTTTTTTGAGATTTTTTCTTTATAGTTTCTGTGTTTTATCTCTAGTTGTATGAGAAGGTTAGTGAAAAATGAAGATGAAGGTGGTTTAATGGTTGTTCTAAAGGAAGTGATTTAGATGTAGGAGCATAGTGTGGCTTGCTGATTTTTTATTATTCATGAAAATGATTATAGTTCCTATTTATATTCAAAACTAGGTCAAGATACGAGGAAGAAGACAAAATTGCAAGGTGGTGGGTTGCAACAAGATGTGTTGTTTGGAGCACTAAAATGGAAACGTGAAAAAGCAAAAGATAAAAGAAAGCTATGACTATACTGAAAAGGTTGAACACCCTTTGGAGTTTTTTCTGTTGGTTTCTTGTTGTGTTTGCATTTTGGTGATATTGGTTAGAGAGGATAGTAGACACTAAGAGAGAGAAGAGATTAGTATTCCTCTCACCTCCTAAAGTGTGTCGATGTCTAAAGTTTACTATTTGTGGAGATGATTTGCAAGTTTGTAGTGTTACCGAAAAAAGGAATAAAGCAAGAAGATGTATAAAGTGCAACTAACCTCAATTGAAATGGAAATAGCCAACACATTGCAATCACATGCCATCTTGTTTCTAACTCTTCTCAATTTCACCTTCATTGTATTTTTGATTTTTTTTTCCTTTCTATTTTTCCATTTGGTTAAGAATGGGCCAAAACAGATGATAAACCTTAAAAATGCATGTATGGACCTTATGGACTTTTTTTTTTTTTTTTGAAAGAAGAGGTCTTATATCATTTCACTAGTCAAAATGTGTACAATACAATCAAGTGGCTCAACTAGGAGCCGAAAACTAACTGACAATAGGGCCGCCTTTGCTAATTTATGAGCAACCTCATTTGTTTGTCTCCGTACAAACTCAATACTAGAGTTTTCATAATACTGACTAAATACGGATTTACATTCATTAATAATAGCATCATATTCCGTATAATCTTACTTGTTAGAGGCAAAGTTGTCGACACCCTTCTTTGAGTCAAGTTCAAAGTCTATTGGTCCTAACCTCAATTCATGAACCCATTGAAGAGCTGATAACAAACCCAACGCTTCTCTAATATGCACCTCATGCTTGTGCTCAAAACATTCCGTTCTTCGCAAGCACAAACGCGCCTTCCTCATCTCTAATACATACGCCAATACCCACTCGGTTCTCATTATTTGGAAAGGAAGCGTCTACGTTACATTTGAATCTACTTGTGCTTGGTTTCTACCACTTAACCCTTTGGTTTTATTGCTGCTGTTGTAGCATTCTGGTTCCACCGGAATCTGTTCTGATTTTAACATTTGTGGCAGCTGTCCATTCATAAAGCAAGGACTCGGCTCTCTCTAAAACAAAGGCTTGCACATCTGTAACGTTATTCCACACCTGGTTGTTGCGTTGCTTCCATATACTCCAAAGAATACAAGCAAACAGCGATGCATCTCCACTTGACAAGTCCTGCAAAATGCGAAATATACAAACACAGTGTAAATTAGGGATTTAAATGGATATCCATGGATGCGGATAGTGTGATATCTGTATCCACTTTGTTGGATAAATATAAAATCCGTATCATACCCATATCTGCGTGGATATCCGTTTAGTGGGTAATCCACGGATTTTGAGGTATCCACGGGTTTATACAGATATCCATGGATAACATTTATAGAAATAAAAAAAATTGTTCATTTTTTTTAGCTGAAAATTAAAAACTAAAGTTCAACACATGCATTTTTTTTTTAGCAAAACATAATATCCATACATTACAATAACAACAAAGATCATTGACTAAAAAAAACATAAACAAAATTCCTTACATTTAATAAATATAAAGTTCTTTGGTTTAACAAAAGCATAAATAAAGCTTATCATATTCAACAAAAACAAAGCTTTTTGCTTCAACAATCCCGACCATTTTCACTTCATTTTAGAGGAGCGTGATACAAATTTGAACAGTCGTGTAATAACTAATAACACTCACAACACCAGAGTTTTTTGCTTTGGAAGTTGAATGGTATTAAGGTTATTTAAGTCATTTACTCGGTCTAATAGCGGATATGGATATCCACAGGTGCGGATACCATTAAATATGCATTCATATCCATTAATTAAGAGGTAGTTAAAATATCTGTTTATTTTATCCATTGATCCATTAAGGTATCCGCTTCGTGTCAGTGGTGGATTTTATCCGCGGATATCCATGGGTGCAGATTTTTTTGTCATCCCTAGTGTAAATGTAAGGTGAATATTCTTAATTTTTTTGTGTTCAAAACTGAATTGATCGGATAAAATCTACTTCGTTAAAGATGTTTCCTTTCTAGTTCATATTTGTTTTTTTTTGTGGTGTCTGGGGTTCGAGCCTCAGACCTTACATATATTATGCATTGTTCCTACTAATTGAGTTAAGCTCACGATAACTAGTTTATATTTGCTGAAATTGCCAAGATGAAAGTTCATATTTTTTTAATCATTTTGCAAAATATTGTTGGTGGGCTTGATGAAAACTTGACATGGTGTTATTGATAAGAACACAGAGTCTTCCTTTATTGTTATTATTATATGTTTTTATAAGTAATTTATACACCACGCCATGTATGAGATCTAGTAGGACGTAATGGAATATATGAAGGTGTGAGAGAAAAACTTGTCAATAAAATAGTATGAAGGATGTGTGAGAGGTGGGACAAAATTGTGTGTAGAAGTATTTAAATGTTCTCATTTTTATTTCAACAAATCTGAACCATTGATTAAAGCCTAAAGATTTTTGTCTTATGAGGCTTATGATCTTTGTCCTATTTGGACCAAGCCTAAAGAAGAAGAAAAAATTAAAGAATGTGATTTCCAATCTTTAAAGTTTGTTTTGATTATGAGAGGTCAATGTTGGTGAAGCATGTTCTTCCACCATGCTAATTTTAGCTTTTCAATCTTTATATTACCAGAACTCCTGAAGCATTACATATCAACAATAGGCATAGGATATTCATCTTTAGGAATAGTAACATTTACTATATATTTTCTATCCGATGAACATATCTTACGGTTGTAATGAACTTAGCTTTGAATAGTCTTTCGATTTCTTCTCTGGTTTATGTGATATATTCACATCCAAATCTTCTTGGTCCTTGCTTGATTGGCTTCTTTGAGGGCTTCAAAGGCAATTTGTGCTCCACCAATTTCTGATCCAACCCACGCATATCTCTGTAGTCCCAATCAAAACAATTTTTGTACTTTCGGAAGATTTGAATGATTCTTTTTTGAGATCTTCGTCTAAGAGTGAACTAACATAAGTAGGTTTAGGTTTTTTCCTTTCTTCAGCCAAATCTACTTCGTCGAGAGTTATGTATTGCATGGTCTGATGAAATAGATAAACTAGAAGCTTACCTATATAAGATTGATTCAGTGACGTTCTAATGAAAGTTAATTGAATGTGATTTTAATGGGAATAAATCTACAATGATTTATTTTTCTCACATAGAAATCATCTAAGTAGACCTTTATAGTCCAAGACTTCACCTTGTTTTGGTCGAGATAAGTCAGTCGGCTGTAATAATGCATGCTTAAGTTGGGTTAATGTTGTCTCGCATTCTCCCATCCACTCGAATGTGGTATCCTCTCTTAGTGATTTGAAGAGTGGTAGGGCATGCATAGCGGATTTTGCCACGAATCGGGAAAAATAATCTCGATACATATTGTAACTTCATACTCACAAGAGGTGTCAATGTTGATAACCCTCCAAACAAATTCATTCAAATTATGTGCAAATCTAGTAGTTTTTGTGATGGACAAACCAAACCTAGATCTAAAGAAAGTGTAGTGGCAATGGAGTTTCAAACAAAGTGTATGAGGAATCTACTGTAACACTCAAGTGGTAGCGCTAGTGGAAGACGTTTTGACAATGAGTTTCACGATTTTCACATATATGAATGTTGTAGAAGAGATGATTTTCTCAACATATATACTTCCACAAATCAGTTGAAATCGGAAAGGAGAAGATGTAATTTGAAGCAAAAAGGAAAGGACAACACATGTTATGAAAATGACTCTTAAACAAGGAGAACAAGCTCTTATAATAGAAGGGAGAAAACCCGCAAAAGAAGTGATGAGACCAAAATAAAACTTCGAAGAAAAAAAAACCGTCATTAAACCTTACAGGGTTTGGAGAAAGAAATTTGGCATATGTCCTTATCATTTTACAATGTTGTATAATATTAAATAAGTGGGATCCTAACAAATTTGTTATATTTATGAAGAGATAGACACAATTTTAACACAATATGCATGACATGAAATTAAAATATATGATGTTCTCTACTTCATTTTTTCTTATCTTGATTCTAGATATGCTTATCAAGCATATCCAAGAGATGATATCAAGCATATTTTATTATGTTGATAATATACTCTTTAGATGGAGGGTTAACCAAAAATGAACAACTACATTCATTTCAGTATTAAGTAAAAAGAATATGAAATATAATTTTGCGGTTTAAAGTTTATTTTACAGAAAATAGCCTGCAAAAGTATCTCTATAATTTAGGACATCCCAACTATCTTGAATTCTTGCACTAACTGCATTTATATTGTGAAAAAAATGGAGGAAAATGATTAATTTTGTTGTCATTGGTTTAAAAGCCTCTTCAAAATTTACATGCTAAAAAGAAAAGATAATGCCACAAAATATAACATGATATACAAGTGAACAAATACACAGTTTATAAGTATATTTTTTTTTCACTATTTTGTATGTCTATATTTGCCACCATTTCCTCCTTTCCATGGTCTTGACAAGCTCATTTGCTAATGATGCAAAATTTTCAGCTCCATTTTGCAGGTCTGCCGTGCGCTGACTTATTCTCTGAATAACAATGAGCATAAAAAATTATAGTTTAGAACCATTTAGACTCATGGTAACGACAATTTCAAACGCAAGAATTTGATGACCTTATGTACTATGCATGACAATAACTCAACAACTTAACTGAAGAAACAAACAATAGCCAAGACTGTTGGAAGAACTTATTGGAACTTATCTTATGGCATAAACAATTATGCAAGTGTTTGAAAGAGCTTATAAAAATAGGTTATTACATATCTTTAAGTTTGTTTTCACCTTATTTCTATAAGCTGCTCTACATAGCTTATGTCATAATCTATTTTCAGCAAATGCAACTTTTACCCTTATTCCCTCTTTGATTGTAGAAATAGTTTACACATAAGCTCTTAAGTTGTATGTAACGAATTAAAGATAGGCACAATAGAATAGAATAAGCTCAAGTTATATTAGGTGATGAGTCATGGTATTCTAGAGGGATCTAGAGAGACCCATTATGATGAGTCATTGGTTAAGTTGTTAGAATGCCAATGCTATAAATATTGGAATCATCATTGTAATCTTTATCAAATGAATGAAATGAAGAATTAGTTTGTTAGAATAGCATAGTTGTAGCTTTTTAGTCACTTTTAGAGTAATTCTCCTCTATTAATGAACAACCTCAAAAGTTGTCTATAATAATTGGTGCTTTCATTGTTATGGATTTCCCACCCTACCATCACTATATTCACAACCTTCATGATCCTACCATTAACAATGTTCAAACCTTGTTGAAACCACAACCCTATCAACAAGCAACAACCTACAACAACATCCATTCCATAACTGCACCGTATTGCGCTTCACACACACCCATTCTCAATCAACAACCAACTCACCCTCGCATTTCCACTACTCACTTCCTTCTCCATCAATCACAACAAACACCAGATACTTCCACCTCCTTGAATTGTCGCAGGCACAACCCTTTTTATCACCAATCAACCTATAATTCCTCTCATCATACTAGGTTCCTTCTTCAACAAATGTTACAAAGCCAACAAGCCCTCAACCATGCCATTTCAAAACTCGCTTCTGACATTTCAACGCTCAACAAAAGCCTCACACCACTCACCCATTCCCAACATATCACCCACACGGATGAACCAACACCCTTCAACACCAAACCCTCATCGCGTCCAGTTTCCATCTCACACAAACCTTCCCACCACTACCAACCACAAACAATATCCACCACTGCTACTGTTCAGTTTTCCTCACCTATAGTGATAAATAAAGTGAAAACCCAGGAGCCCATAACTGACAGTGAAATCAACCTCACCATCGTCCATGAAAATGAATTGGTCGTCGCAACTAAATTCGTTGAACCTGAAATAACAAAAGAACCACATGAACAAACCATTGTTGAAGGTGATTTCTCCCACACTGTCGGTTCAGTTTCTCAAGGCGGCAAGGAAGAAATTAAGTTTGTACCGGATCTCGTCGCGATTTCGAGTCATGGGTCTGATTTCTTTGAGGAGCAGAAACTATATGTCGTTAAGGATCTCAAAGAATCCTTCTCCGCAACCCCCACGCCTTCAACGGAGAAGAAGGTTGTGCGCGCCGACGAAGTAACACCTCAACAACATCCGCGTCTCACGTTTGCGCTACCTGCTGTTCCCATTCACATCTTTGATCCCGGGGGAACATTCAAAATCGCTGTCAACTCCTCCGCTCACCGTAGTCAAATCCAATTCACAAGTTGCGACGTCTTCTTTCACCATGTCGCACATAACCGTCTCCCACTCTCCGTTTTCATCAATCGCGTTGCTATCAGCAGCTTCGACGCATCTCCCAACCTCCATGGGTTTAGGTTCGTGGTCTTTGATCCCGGAGGTGATGAGTGTCAATTTCGTTCTCCGGCAAGGAGTGCCGTCAGCGACGCAGCTTCTGGACAGCCATGGGTATTATGGAGCTCGAAAACGCAGATGTTTGCAAGCGTTCACCTGCTGCAATGCGTGGAAAGTGGAAAAGAAAAGGATACAGAAAGGGTATGTTGGGAACTACACTCATCAAATCGGATCAGGCAGCACTATTGCTTATGGGCTTGTTATTTTTTTCCAAAGTTTTATGGGTCTGATAGGTTGAACATCAAAGTCTAAAGAGCAACACTCAGGTCTACATGAAGTGGAATTAAATTTGCAAATAATAACTATTTGTGAAATTTTAATTACCACCTTGAGGACAAGGTGTCTCTGCAAGACCAATGGTGTGTAACGAATTAAGATAGGCCCAGTAGAATAAAATAAGCTCAAGTTATATTAGGTGATGAGTCATGGTATTCTAGAAGGATCTAGAGAGATATGGTATTCTAGAAGGATCTAGAGAGATCCATTATGATGAGTCATTGGTTAAGTTGTTAGAATGTCAGTGCTATAAATATTGGAATGATCATTGTAATCTTTATCAAATGAATGACATGAAGAATTTCAATATTATCTTTAGTTTCTTAGATAGGAGTAGTTAGAGAAATTTAGTACTAAGTGATATTCATCACCTCTCAATCAAAGCACCAATTGATAGGTGATGAACATCACTTAGTACTAAATTTCT
>Ga0315915_1005737_pt1 | contig 15384 bp, 1 predicted proteins | sample MpolbnodulesMG_FD_207738 | JGI IMG/M metagenome (GOLD analysis project Ga0315915, IMG submission 207738) | Medicago polymorpha root nodule microbial communities from Los Angeles, California, United States - branched nodules | ecosystem: Host-associated > Plants > Roots > Nodule | place: USA... | reverse complement strand
GTGAGCTCAACTTTGGAAAAATACGAAATTCGATCTCTCTATTGTTTAAGTTTTCCATAACTATTGTTGTTTAGTCACTCTGAACATAGCTTAGTTGGCACAATGTATTATTAAACATTAATATAGTCATGAACAATAATCGAAACTAACTCATCCTTAAGCTTCAGTGTCTTCCAATGAAATTCTGGACCGATGCTTTCTCTCTCTGCAAAAACCATATTTACCAATACATTCAAGATAAATTATCTATGTTCTTCATCACACAAACAAAAAGCAATAAACCATTTCTCTTCCTTAAATCTCTTACCTCTAACGATCTTAACCTTTGCAAACTGAACCACTACAATAGGCATACTCTCCATGGCCTTCCCCATCAACGTTTTCAGCTCATCCACGTAATTTCCAAACAAAGCACACTCACATTTTCCACTAAATCACAATTTAAACAAAAAATTTAATCAATTTATCTTCACATTACATAACATTAAAAATACCATCAGACATGATGTATTGATACAAACCTATAATCAGTTAATTCAAGAACAATTTAAACAAAAAATTTAATCAATTGATCTTTACATTACATAAAGTTGATGTACATCCTTAAAGTTGATGTTAAATTTAACCATACTATACCTTGGAAAATTATCAAAAATGACTTTTAAAACTTACCTAAACTAGCCAATCCGTTATTACATTGAGATTCACATTCATTATGAATATAATCAAATTTCTATTCACATTTGAACAGAAATCATTATTGAACTTCGTACTAAATTTCATCACCCTAGACCTCAAGAAATAAGCAAAAGATGAATATTACGTGGTATTGATATCATAGTTGCATGTATTTCCCTTGGTCGATGTAACATGATTTCAAAAAAGAACAGTCCAACAACTATTCATCAAAATATACAACAATCATTAACATTGCCTTATGACATGAGATATACATTTTTATGATTGCAATCCTTTGTTGACAATTATCATTTAGACGAACTTCAGGTTACTAAGACGAATTTCTTCAAAAGAACTGGGGAGATAACAATATCTTCCAATTTTATTTTATTGTGATAATACGAGGAAAGGAAAAAAGCTAAGGCACATTTCTAGGGAAAAATATGAAGTGAAAAATCAACTTTGTGACCTCTAAGGGCTAGGGCATCAGTACAAGAATTGGCTTCACAATAAATGCCAAAAATGTGAACTTAAGATAGAACCTCGTCAACAATCGGTCGGATTTGTGAACTCAGAGTGCAACGTTTCAAAGACCAATTACTCATAAGAAAGTAGAATGAGCCTGGGATTGTTGGGTAAGATACATGTCAATTAGAAAAAAACAAAGTAACAAATATACACTCTCTCGCCTCCCCTTTATTGTAAATTATGAAATTGTTACTATACAACATTTCCATCAATTAAGATTCAGAACATAAACAAACTAGTTGTAATATAATGAAATTGTGGACCGCTTTGCCTCTTGCTGAAGTTTGGTTGCTCTTGTTTTGGTTGGTGACCTTTGAGAAGGATGTACCTCCCCTGCAGGCAAGAAGACCTATCCAAACATCCTCACCTGTCCAATTAGGTTGCGCTGGGTCCTTTCTTCCTCGCCTTCGTAACTATATATGTCAAAAGTATTGAAAGAAAAACAAAGTATTGTAACTTACACTCTACCGTAAGGTCTTATAATGATATTTCCATTGGCATCTCTTTCTGGCATGAGCTCAGGAACATTTTCCTCCACCTCCTCATCCTCCTCCTCATTGCACATAATCCTATGCCTGAAGTCGTCATAAACAAGAATACTTCAGGGGTATAGGCATGGATTGTGTTGGGTGGGAAGGTGATACAAGAGGCTGAGACGATGCTGGAGAGGATCGGTGGAGTGGCAGTGGGTATTTGCCCAAGAATCGTTCAACATCTGATAGCATGAGCCTTTCTTTATCACCATAAGACAAATCGTAAACACCTTTAGAACTAGACACAAACCAGTTAAGCAATGTGCCAAACAACTCAAAGAAACATGTCAAAAGTCACAACTCATAGAAACATTGTTAAGATTGTATTTTCTTTGACAAAACTCTGAAGTTGTTAAAAAAGAGCACTCCATTACTACTCTTCTAAACCCCCAGTTTAGACCAATACATTAAAGTTAAATTTGTATTGAGCATTGGAAAAACTGCAAACAGCTGAATCTAGAGTTAAAGAACTACAATTTCATTTTTTAAATTCCAAGGAATCGCTTTGTTTTCTTTCTATAGATAAGCTGGCAAAACTCCACTCAACATTGGAGATTATATAAATGTTGTGTAGCGAAAACAACCACACTTTATCACCTAACCTGAAGTGAAGGCAGCATTTGATATAAAAACTTTGTAACCTGACTGACCTCATTAATCTAAACTGTGTACATGCCAAGATGTTGCAACCACAAAAGCAATTGAACATGACTTTTCTTATTAACCAATAGCTTCATCAAACCCAACACTACCAAAGAATGCGATGATGAAGGCATTCCACCATGATCAAGCAATCTTTTAGAGTACCATCCCATCCTTTTTGCATATCTAGGATACATTTTGGGGAAAATAATTCATATAGCTGTGTTATACAAGATACAAATCGATTCATATGTGACAGAATCAATCATATAAAACAATATGATGTAGCTCATTGCTTAGCTCCTCTGTGGCTTTCTTAAGAACTCACAAATTGTCTATTCTATGCTATTGAAGCAGTACATGTTGTTCAAGCTGCCATTAGGACAAGATGATTTAACAAATATACAAAAAGCTAAGAAAAAAAATTAGCCAAATCCTTAAGTTTTGGACTAGTTTGCAGTTATCCTAATTGGATTTTCTTAGCTTAATCATGCAAAAGCATTGCAATTGTTTCTGGTTGATCAAGAGCATAACTTACTTGCATAGTAAAAAAAAACAAATAATAAAAGGAGTTATAGACCCCATATTCCATCTCAAAGTACTAGCAACACCATTTTATTAAGAAACAACTTAATTGAGAATTCTAAATTCACATTCAAGTATAAATCGAAGTTACTTGTCTCCTCCATGAAAGCCAAAACTCCAAATAAAATGCATCATTCAATTTAGTCATTCTGTCAACTCTCGTTTCACAGGAGTGTATGAAAATTGTTGTATACAGATATTGGTTGGCTGAAACACACGAGTAAATTACTCAAATGCCCCTTGATAGTTAACTGTCGAAGTTTACTAGAACCGGCTGCAGTTAACTGCCGAAGCATTTCTGCTACAAATCTGGCAGAAGCTCTCATCCATTATTACTCTCATTTTACCAACAAAATTTCAAATCTCTCTCAAAATCTCTCCAAAAACCCAACCAAATTTATTCAACAAAATCACAAGTAAGTAATCATAAAGCTATTAACTTACATTTTAGTTGTTATAAATGTTTTTTTTTTTAGTTATTGAGTAGATTTTGAGTAGATTTTTTTTTTTTTTGAGTAGATTTATATGATATAATTCATGTTTAGAGTAGATATAAGTTGATTAATTTAGTTAAAATGTTTGCATGATGTTTATGTTATAGTTTAGAATTTTTAGGGTTATTTTTTATTTTGGTGTTTTATATTTATTTTTTTATTTTAGTTTTTAAGTAGATTTACATGTAAGAGTATATGATTTATTTTAAGATTAGATATAAGTTGAATAATTTATTTATATTTTACATTATTTTTATGTTTTTTTTAGGGAAAAATATTTTATGGTTATTTTTATGATTTTTAGGGTTTATGTAAAATTTACACTTCAAGTGTTTGATGAAATGTTTGATTGAGTTTTTCATTGATTGTTTTCAATTTCTCATTGTGTAGATTTGAAACAATGGTTGGGTGGATCGACGTTCATGCACAATTCAACGGCGGAGAACCTCATAGTTTGAAGGTTCGGTGCTTTGGTGTAACGTTAAGAGGTTTCAAGGATGATCTGGATGAATTCAACCAAGGAGTCAACCCCAGGGTGCAAAACGTTTAGTATAAACGCCCAACGCTCGACGAGGGGAGAGTATCATTCACTTGGGTGGAATTAAAGAACGACGAAAACGTGCCGAGCATGTTTTGGGAGCACAACATGTTCCAGTGGATCGATATGCGGGTAACGTTGCTGAGATCAACTGAAGATATCATCAAGAGTCTGATTCCGCCAGAAGATCATGATTAAGTAGGGAATGCACCTTCCAACTACAACAATTGTCTTCCTTTAAATGGGGTAATTCAAACTTGCCAAACGGCGGGACTCCAACATTCGACCGGCATTCCCATTGTTCCTTTCAAAAGATTAAATTCTTGTTAGGCTGGAATAAGAAGACCGGCATTCCCATTGTTCCCATTGGATACTATCATTTTAAACCAAGACCAACAAGAATTTAACCTTTTGAATGGAACAAAAGGACTTCTGGACGAATGTTGCAGTCCTGCTGCTTAGCCAGTTTGAATTTGCCCCATTCAAAGGCAAGACAATTGTTGTAGTTGGAAGGTGCATTCCCGAATGTAATGAATGTACCTTTTTATTCGAATTTATTCAATACGCAATTTTTATTCAAATTCGCAATTTTAGATATTTGAATTCACACTGTCGCAATTTTAATTATTCGAATTCACGTTAGATTAATTAGTTTTTATTCGAATACGCAATTATTCAAAATTCAAAACGGGACTTTAATTGAAATTATTCAAAACGCGATTTTTATTCAAAATCACCATAATGTCAAGGAAAATGTAGCAAAATGTGCGCGACATATTAAAAAAACATAAAAAAAGACCCAAATCAATTAGGCATTACAAGCCATTACATTCATTCATCTTCATCGTCACACAAGTCAATCAGGTTGCCCGCTATAGTCCCTGCGGCACCTGCTTTTAGTTGAGGACCAAAGTAGCATGTCCTCCCGCTCCTCCTCAACCTCGACTGATTGTACACCGGCAACTTCGAACCCTTCTTTTTTCCGGAACCATCACAGACAATTTCATGTCATGTCATGTCATAGGCGATTTTTCTTTCTTCTTCTCATCACCCTGAACGTTACCCTGGTTCTGATTCTGAGACATGTCTACATAAAAAAAATTGACGATCAAAACCTAAACTAAACAACAATGAGATAAAATCAAAAAATCAAAACTTAAACCTAAACCTAAACTATCATCAAAACTTCTAAACCTAAACAATTCTAATAATTCTACAACAATTCATCAAAACCTAAACCTAACATTTCAGTAAAACTTCTATAACAATTCATAACAACCTAAACCTAAACAATTATAACAATTCTAACCTAAACATAAATCTAACATATCATAAAATCAATAAAACCTATATAATCGAAATTTAACAAAGAAAAAAAACAATTCAACAACAAAACAACAATGCAATATGATTCAAATAACTTACTTGTTTTTGTGCTTGAAATTAGCTTGGAATGGCTTGAAATGACAGAAAATCGCACCTATTAGAATCAAAAACGTAACAAGGAGTTTTGGAAACTCCTATGTCAGTTCTGTTCTTATAACAAAACATCGGCAGTTAACTACCGAGGTTTTCTTCGGCAGTTAACTGCAGCCAGTTTCAGTCAAAATTCAACAGTTAACTGTCGAAGGGCATTTGAATAATTTACTCGTGTTTTTCAGCCCTATCAAATGTGTCAACAACAATTTTCGGAGTGTATAAGATGTTAACAGCATGGTGGCACAGTCATACACTCACTCATACGTGCATTGTACTAAACTAAAATGACAATTTCGATATATTGGTGGGGGTAATGATTTTTTTTTGGTTAAGGTGGAGGTAACGATTTTATTAAGGGTTATATGTTACTTTCCAACGTTTGGGTGGTGAGGTCGTTAATGGCGTGTGTTGTATGTTACACCAATCAAACTTTAATTCATAGAAAGTTTATATTCAACTTTCATGCAGTGAATCAAGTGCAAAGTATGAAAGTTTCTCGTCCGAGCAAAGCAAGAATCTTTCAACACATTTGCATTTGCATCTTCACAAGACCGAAAAAGATAACTCAATACAAAACTAACATAATCGACAAAAAAAAAAAAAAAAAATTAGCATTCCATAACTAGCAGCTGAGCAATCACATTATGAGGTCGTAAAGAGTCAATTGGTCGGATTACCAGCAAAACTAATTTACATCAACTGGTCAACAATCCCAGTAAGGAAAAGAGAAAAGACTTTGGATATTTTAATGTTTTGATTATTGTCTATTGAGATCAATGTGTATAAGGAAGTATAAGGAACTCATTTTATTAATGTTGTTGACTCTGATGACTCAACTCAAAAATCAAGAGCAAAGACAGATATCAAATACATGCTTAAACCAATATAGCAGAAGCGGACTAAAAATCATAATCAAGGGGTCTACAATTGTAAGATTCATAAAATATCCCCAAAAATAAAAAACGAAGGTGTTTCATTGCTATCCCTAAAATACTAAAACTGCTCCATTATACAATAAGTTGGCAAGGCACAAACACAGCCGTCACAACAAATCTCGCACGTAAAGGCAAATGATCTCAGTTAAAAGACCACGAGCTTAACACAACCGGAGAAAATATAGGCCATTCTACCTGCCTCATCCCATTCAAAGACACATCAGGCTATGCTGCACAGCCTTCCCACAAGTCCAAGTAGAATTTCTGTTATGATAAAACAGCAAAATCAAAAAACAATAACCATCACACCACCCACAAATCGAGGTTAAGGATAAATACAACAACAAACTACAACAACCTCTCATGACAAAAAAGTAAAACCCCAAACAAGATGCACCAGCTAAATGAGACATGCTCAGCAACAGAAATTGCCTCTGAACAACAGTAAACATTGTTTCTAAATCTAATCTAATGCCCAGTAGAAGACAAAACCTCACTAGGAAAAGACAGAAGGGGAAAAGAAAAAAAAAACTAAATCACCACTTCCAATTTGTGATTGCAAGAATGCTGAAAATGAACAAAAAAATAAAAATGATCCCACCCTGACAGGGAGCTTCAATAAAAAACAGATCAGTAACTTGGAACAAATAAACTGAAAAGCAAAATAAAACAATAATTAGTGATGTAAACAATTTGACTTCATCAGATTAGTTATTGGAACTCCACTACTTCCCATTTCCCTCAAGTGACAAGCGCCAGGGTGCCAAAATCTGTATTCGAGAATTAACATCAGTCTTTAAGACAACAATCAAAATTTCAAGAAGCATCGCAGTACAATAGATATAAGTATCCAACATAAAATTCATGCAGATAGGCATTGTGTAGTCCATCAATAGTATAAGAAACGAAAGGCCTCATAATGAAGCAGAGATTACAAAAACCTTGAACAGCGCTGCACATAATATGCTCATCTCTTTCTACCACCACGCTCTCTCAAGGCTAGGGAGAGTGTTTCTCCTCCACTGACATTGTAATGTGCAAGTGACATATTGTCCTTGAGAAAGCCTGGCTTTCCACTCAATTTCTGCTTGTTAGCAGGGAGTTGGATCTCCCCAGCAATTTTTTCCTTCAGGCTGCCAACAGTTTCAGACAGAGATTGCAAAGTTATTTCCAGAACTTGTCCTTTGAGGTTTCCTTCATCAACATTAGGAACAGATATACTGATCCGAGCAGGTCCCTGTAGAGAATAAATGGCAGTTAGAATAGCATAAGTAGCAGGTAGAAAATGTAATATAAATGTACAATTGGTGGTTCTTTTTTATAAAAAAATGATTGTTATCACAATAAATCTCCATACCGGATGCTGAGCCAGGAATTTATCCTCAGGGATCAGAGCAGAATCGTCATGCTTCTGCCTCTTTGGTTCTGGTTCCTCTGGAAGCGGGGGAGGAGCTTCCTCAGGTGGCGGCGGTGGGGGCACTCCTTGAGGCGGAGGTGGTGGATGCATCATAGGCATCATCCCTGATGATGGATGAGGGTGAGGAGCATAAGGTCGTGGAACAGGAACGGGAGTGAACTGAGATCCCGGTGGTGGAGGAATGGGAATTCCTTGGTTATTCATAGGAATTGATGGATGCATTGGGGGTGGTTGACCACCCATCATGGAATGTTGTCCACCAGGCATCTGCATTGGAGGAGGAGGGGCTGGCCGGAGAGGTTGCATCATGTGCATGCCTGGTCTTGGTGGAGGCATTGAAAGGCCGATGCTATTAGGATTAGAATACTGCATGTTATGCATAGGACCACGAGGTAGATTCAAAGCTAGTCCAGGTGGTGGCGGAAGAGGACGCACTGAAGGCATACCAGGTCTTGGAGGAGGTGCAGCAGGACCAGGGAGGTTTTTAGATTCATTATTATAAGCATCATTTTGATCCTCACTTCCAATATTTTGTGACATTGCTTGGTTTGCAGTACGGCCAATACTACCGCTGTGACCATCCCATATAACCTGCTTAGGTTGCTCATCATTTTTCTTCTCAATTTCAGCCTTAACAGCATTAGAAACCTCTTCCTCAGTAGTACCAAAAATATCAGGACGAGTCCGAGCAAGTCCAACAATGTTTTTTGAGATTTCATCATCCTGTGCCAAAGTGGTTTCTCGAATTTTGGCAAACATCCTTTCTTTCTGTTCTTTGTACTTAGGATCAATGAGAGAAATTCGCATATGTTCTGACATTTCACTAATAGGAATCAATTCACCGGTGATAGGAGAAACCACAAACTTGGTTGAATCTCTATCTGCAGGAAGCCTGTCTTCTGGTCTCTTCCAGTTCTTCACAATCCTAATCGGTGGTTCAGGGTCTTCAGTAACCCTGAATTCACTCTTCTTCCCTTCATCATTGTCTTCCAAACTAACAGCTCCCATTCCCACTTCCATTCCCTCTTTAACAAGCTGGGCCTCTTCCTCATCCATATCCATTTCCACTTCCTTCCCTGGCTCAACGGTATCTTCTTCCATGGGTGTCATCTTGCTTCTCCTTATAACCTCCTCAAGGGTCATTGGAGGAGGTAATTCTTCATCCTCGTCATCAGCAAAGTCTATTGACTCAACCACCACAAAATCATGCCAATCAATCATAGCCATTTGTATTCTTTCTTGCTCTATCTCATCTTCAGCCTTTTGCCTAGCTTGCTCTTGTGAACGCTCCCATTCTAGCCTATTCACACATCTTTCAAGCACGGTAGCCATGTCGGGTACACTCTTTTTTAGCTTCTCTGTCAACCCCTTTGGAGGCATCAAAACCTTTGAATATGCATCGGCAAGGGAAGTGAAAAATGTAAACATGCTGTGAGTTGGTTTCATGAAATGAAATTGGGGGTTATTAATCTCCCTACTTGTCAATCCAGTCAAAAAGGATTTCCCATTACGAGCCACAAATTGTGCTGTGAGCTTTATGATATCCAGCTCCTCCCCTGTAATGCCTTCAGGAAGCCTAACTGTATACTGCTCAGCCTCGGGAGGATCAAGTACTTTCCTTACTGGTTTAAACTGGGCAGAGATATCAGGCTTCTCTGTAGTTGCTACATCGTTACTATCAGTTTCCGGCGCAGGTGGAGCTGATTCCAATAGAGCAGAATCCCCAGGTTGTTGAGTAGAAGATTGATTCTGACTACGAAACTCAGAAAGCCTGTGCTGATAATATGCATGATAGGGATCGGATGGATTGAGGAAATTAAACTTGGCATTGCCTGCATTATTAGCAATAATCCGCTTTTCGAATTCAAGACCATTTTTAGCAACAAACTGAGAGGTTTTATCAACAATGGTTCTAATGTCTGGAGGGGGATGAATTATTCCAATAGTTCTAGTGTGTGTGGCAACAGTTGTCGGTGCTGCTTCCTCAATGGAGGATCTCTCATTCCTCTCCTCCACCTCCTCTTGAGTGAGTTGAGCCTCAGGGAGAGGACCAAGATTTCCATCAGTGGGAGGAGCGGGTAGAGGCAGTATAGGTAATGAACCTAGCATAATGAGAATTCCTTAAAAACCTACAAAATGAGAACAGCAGAAAGTTAGAACTGGCACAGATTAATTATACTTAACCATAGTAGTCAATCCTAGATGGCTGGATAACGTATAGTGGCATGACCGCTATTTCATTATTTTTGGACAAATTACATAAATAATATAATAAAGTATAAACAAACACATATTTAATACAAAAATATAATATTCAAATCTGGTGAAACATCCAAAAATCAAACATTCAATGACAAAGAAAACTAGAAAATATTATTAGACGCGTTGTCTTAACATTTTTTGAGGATTAATTAAAATGAATAAAACAAACAGAGGAGGAAGATTGAAAAAATGAGTAAAAATGGTGAGAATAAAGGTGGAAATAAACAGTGAAGAGATTCTGCAAATAATTGATCCTAGATTGGAGAATCAATATTGATTGAGGGCGGCACAGAGAGCATGTTTAAGTGAAAATTGGAAAGCAGGTCTTACAAAGCTGTTGTTCTTGTTCTAGTGTTGGTTGGAGCAGATCAAACGAATAATCAAATAGTATTAATAAATTATGTTTGGTTATATTGTTCTAGTATCAATTAAATCAGCTTATAATAATAAGTGCTTGTGGTATAAGGTGCTGCAAATAAGTTGTATATCCCATTATAAGATCGATGAAGTCTGAAATCAAACAATACTTAAGTAAATGAGTTAAAATCATGGAAAAAACATGTAATAAAAACCTAACCTAATTTGTGAAATCGCGGTCCTGTTCGCAATTCACACTCCAATAAAAAGAAAGATAGATACCTGAACGGAGGAGTTTGTCGGTGGTTATGGCGGTGGGCGAGCAACTCCGCATGCGTTTTCCGGTCAGCAATCGGAGTTGAAATCAGTGCTGCAACTCCGAACAAGGGATTGGGATTTAGGGTTTTAATTCTTTTAAAAATTATTAAATGAAATCTTCTATGCAATTTTGTGTTTTTGTTTGTGGATCATGATGGGCCTCATCCCTCATCCTTCAGACACAGATAATGGGCCTCGTAAAAATGACGGGATTTGGGAAGTTACACCGTGCACCCCTACAATTATTCCTTCACCCTGAAAAATCAATGGAAATGTCAATTTTATCCTTTTATTGTTTAATTTTTTACTAATATTTCAACTTCACCCCTACAACATTTCCTGTACAGTTTTTTTTTTCCTTTCCGAAATTGAATTATTTTCGGAAATCTTAAGTAAACCTTTTTTGTAGCCAATTTCTCTAATATGGAAAATTTGGGAGAGGAATTTTTGCCATGGTTGAACAGTGGCCAAACCGCAGGTTTCTTAAATATACTTACTGCACTAAAACAGAGTCCATAAACCAATTCCTTGTTAAGAAAATCGATGAGAGAAAGGTAATTGCAATTTGCAGAGACAAAGTTAATTATTGCAAAAAAAACATCTTTAAAATCGAATGAATCTCTCTTGATCGATGATGGGACTGCAACAATTTAAAGTTCATCTTTGATTAGTCAAGCACTAGTTCTATTGATCGGCAAGTCAAGCAACAATTTAGGATCAATTGAATGATACAAAGCATGTGAAAAAAGGCAAAATTGAAGAATTAGAAGCAACCCTTGTGCATATACCTTAAAGAAAGATGTCATTGTCATAGAACCACATGAGCCCGTCTAATTCAAAACTTCATACCCACACAAAAAACAAACATACCAGATTGAAATAAATATCCAAAATTGCTCATTTTCATTTTCAATTTTAGAGTAAAAATAAACTGAAACACAAAGAAAAGTTTTCCGAAATTTTAGTGGGGTGAAGTCTTATGACTAAAATCTGGAAATTATTTTTGCAGAGTGAAGTCAAATGCTAAAAGGGGTAAAATTGAAAATTTAGATGGTTTGTAAGGATGAATGTATAATTGTTGGGATACAAGGCAAAATTTTCCTCTTTTGAAAGTTCCAGATTCGAGAGAGAAACTTGGATACAAAGATTAGGAAGTTTTACCTTGTACCCCAACAGTTATACTTTCACCCCTACATTTTGTATGAACTACCCATTTTACCCTCGTATATAAATCACTTATCAATCATCATCACCGCCGCTTTCTCTCCCCCTGTCTCAAAGAATCCTATATCATGACTTTTTTTTTCTTCAGCTTAACATCAAATGTGGAAGTGAGTTGCAGATTGAAAGTAATCAACAACAGATTTGTTAATTCAAAGAGGAACAAAGCCTCAATAAAACCATTAGAATACACCATATCTAAAGAAGCTTAAAACTAATTGCAATCTCAATTTCTAAACCTTATTCATTAATCCCACACGGTTTGACGGTGGCTAACCCCAAAAAATCAAGATGGATTCATAACATGTATGAATAAAGTCACCGAAAAGAAAATGAAATCACTAGTCACAAGCAATATCAACATGGTGGATTAATTGAGTTAAAATGATTGGATCCCTTAGTTTGGATGCATTTGGAAGTTCCCTTCCGTTATTAATTAATTCGATGGATATTGTTGAGATGTTATTCCACACTTTTCATGTCCAATCAATGTTAATTTGATAGAAATTAAGCCATGAACGATGAATCCATTTCACACCCCTTCTCCTTTCGTAACAGTAAAACCACTATTCATTGCTATGATGTTCTGTCGAAAGTTATTGGCAAAAAATTCCAGAAAATCGAATGAAAGTATTACGGTAGAGTAGTGAGTGACTTGATGGGGTGGATAGATAAATGTAATTTGAAAAAAAGTTAAAATTGGTATTTTTTTTTTTATAATTTGTAGGGGTAATAATATAATTGTTCGTGTACAGGGTAAAATGTTCAGGGATTTGAGTCCTATCTTTTTTGAGAATTTTATTGACAATTGTTTTTGTGACATTCAGAAGTTCTTAATAACACAAGTAAATTATTAAAATACTACAGCGGTAGTTAACTACCGTTGGGTTATAACTAGAAACCCAGCGGCAGTTAATTGTCGTCGGATTTTTTGGTCTTTTACTTGTGTTCCTAGGACATTTTGAATGTCAGAAAAGCAACACTCAATTTTATTTCATTCAAATTTTATATTAGGATAAAATTGAAATTATTTAATTAGGTTAAAGATGATAAAACAGTTTAAATAAAGGTTAAAATTGAAAGAGAAAAAATAAACTAAAATTTGATATTTCCATTATATATTGATATAGATATAGGTAGAGATTGTAATTATTATTTTAAAATAAAATAAAATATGTAATAATTACAGATAAAATTAAAATAAAATGTTCGTATCTAAACAAATATTGTAGATCTTTTAGCTCATTGGGTAAAATAAATATCATTTGTTAATCATTTCTATTAATTTGACTTTACTTAATTATAAAAACTGTTGGTAATAGGGAAAAAAATACAAGAACTAATAATCTTCAACAACTAACTTTCACTGTGGTTACCTATTTCTGCAAAAATACCATCAACGTTCGTTCATATTGAAAAAAAAAGTTTTAAAGGAAGCCATTTGAATTCAAAACCCCGTTCCCATAATTTATAATATGCAATGTCAATTGTCTTTCTCGACTAATATCCAATTTGTTATGTCTACCAAAAAAAAATAACATCCTATTTGTTATCAAGAGAGTGTGGTATCCTACATCTCTCCAGAAATATCAACAATGTTTACGAGGAAACATTTGATTTCAAAATCTTATTTCAGGACAAGGGTGTACAATGTCAATAGTCTCTGTCCACCAATTTGATATTTACTATCAAGAGATTGGGGTATATCCTACATCAAGAGATTGGTTAAGTTGTATAATTTAATTTAATTATGAATTAAATTATTATTTTTTTACAAAGACTTGAATATATTTTTTTGGCCAAATACCTCATTGGGTCCTTTAAGTTTCACGTTTGTTTCAGATAGGTCCTTTAAGTTTCTAAGGTTTCAGATAAGTCCTTTATGTTTCGAGTTTGTTTCAGATAGGTTTTTTCTGTCAACCTCCGTAAGTCAAAGTTGTTCTGTCCGTTAAGCCAAAGTTGTTATGTCCGTTAAGCCAAAACTGATATGTCTGTTAAGTGGGTGATGTGGTTCTCTCTGACGCTTGACATCAATTTTTTCCCCAACCAGATCAACTTTAGCTTAACGGACATATCAACTTTGGCTTAACAGAGGTTGATAGAAAGGACCTATCTGAAACAAACTCGAAACTTAAAGGACATATCTGAAACCTTATAAACTTAAATGACTTATCCGAAACAAACTCAAAACTTAAAGGACCTATCTGAAACATTAGAAACTTAAAGAATCTATCTGAAACAGACATGAAACTTAGAGAACCTGGGAGGTATTTAGCCTATTTTTTATCTTCTAAATTTTGTAATGTTCATTTTTTAGTCTCCCATTTAAAAATTGATGGGTGTGTGTCCCTCGCATTTTAAAATTTGTGATATTTAATCTCAATTTTTTATTTTAGCCCCCTTTGTTGTTTTTCAAGAGTACACTGAATAACACCTTTCCAAAGTTATAGGAAAAAAAATGATATATTTCAAAAGTTGGGGACACGAACACATCACTTATCAAATGTGTGACTAAAACAAATAAGAAGAGAAGGAAAAAAAAAGTCTCATAACTCACAAAACTATATTGAGAAGAAAAAATGATACACTGTCCTTGAAATCAAATGCTTGTTGCAAACAAGTGGAATTCATTGGTAACAACTAACAAGAATCAATATCGTTTCCCTAAATTGAGTGAATTATTTGAATAAAAAATGGATTATTAAAATACTATATAGAGATTGTATATTGAAGATCTGATCAAGACTAAATTTGTTGATATTTCCAGATGATTGTTCTTTCAATCATCTATGAAATCTAAAACTACAGTCACGGATTTTGTACAGATTCCTAGTTAGATAGTTTTTTTTTGTTAAACATGTTTTTATCCTATAGATAAATATTGAAACCTTTTATTTTAGTGTTCTAAAAAATTTCTTCGACTTTGAGTCTTTCATAAAAATTTCATCTTCACTTTTGGTACCTCATTTTAAAAGCGTACAATGATAGTCCACTAATAGGGACTTCTTAAATGAACCTCACGTGTACACATCATTTATTTATAATTTTTTAAGTTAAGTATTTATACACAAACAATATAAAGGTTACACATGAGGTGACTTAAAAATATGAACAAAAAGTAACGATTGAAAATTTTATAGGGAATAAAAATAAAAGATTTTTTTTAAACAAACTAAAACAAAAAGGATATATTTATATAGACCAAAAATATATTTAATTTTTTTTTCGAATCCTTGTTTCATAAATGATTGGACCTGTGAGCTAGAGTCGTATATTGTGCATTAGCTTCACTTTTAAAGGTTTCATCCACCTTCAAACATTAACATCTCAATAATGACAAATGATCGATAGATAGCAAGTGTGTTTATATATATATATATATATATATATATATATA
>Ga0315915_1005736_pt1 | contig 15385 bp, 11 predicted proteins | sample MpolbnodulesMG_FD_207738 | JGI IMG/M metagenome (GOLD analysis project Ga0315915, IMG submission 207738) | Medicago polymorpha root nodule microbial communities from Los Angeles, California, United States - branched nodules | ecosystem: Host-associated > Plants > Roots > Nodule | place: USA... | reverse complement strand
AAAAAAAAAAACCTTTAAATAAAGACCTAATAGAAGAAAGTATACCTGTGGGAACCTTGAAGAAAGAAGGAAAGTAAACCGGAAGAGAGGACATGACAGATTTGAGAAGAATCAGGCGACCCCCAAACGAAAGAAATTTACTCTTCCACTTCGACAGTCTATTAAGAATTCGATCCACCACCAGTTTCCAAAACTCTAGGCACCTAGCATCCCCACCAATAGGCAGCCCCATATATAAAAAAGGTAAGGATCCCACGCGGAAATTCATCACGATGGCAGCCTCATTCAACCAGGAATCGGAAATATTTACTTTCGTTAACATACTTTTATGATAGTTCACATTCAACCCCGAAACCTGCTCAAATAAGTTAAGTACCGCCCTCATTGAACGGACGTTAGCCCAACTTTTTTCACCAAGAAACAGAGTATCATCTGCAAGCTGAAGATGGGAGATAGAAACTCCATCAGCACCGCCGACATAATAACCACGATACCTCCCTGCCGCCACCACCAACAACATAATAATATTAAAACCTTATGCTGCTAACAAGAAGAGAAAGGGTGAAAGAGGGTCTCCTTGCCGAAACCCCCTTTCTAAATGAAATTCTATTGTTGGACTCCCATTCACCAAAACTAAAGCAAGCTGACCCAACACACTCAAATATCCATTTTCTCCACAATGTAGGAAAATTCATTTGAATCATAACCGAATCCAGATAACGAAAGTCCACTGAATCGTAGGCCTTTTCAAAATCAACCTTGAATAAAAGCATATCTTTTTTTAACCGACGCGCTTCATCCATTACCTCATTCGCTATAAGAATGCCATCCAAAATTTGTTGGCTGACTGAGAATCAGAGATGACACTATGAATGACTGCTCGTAATCTGTTAGCTAGAACCTTCGCCAACACCTTATACAGACACCCCACTAATGATATAGGACGAAAGTCATTAAGACGTTGGGGACTAGTAACCTTTGGAATAAGGGGGATGAACGTTGAATTAACCCCCTTTGACAACTTCCCATTTTGGTGAAATTCAATCAAAAATCTCATAAAATCATCTTTCATTTCCGCCCAAAACTGTTTAATGAAATCAAAGCTAATACCATCCGGTCCTGGACTTTTAAAGCTATCGCATTCCCAAACTGCATGCTTGACCTCCTCTACATTAAAAGGCCGAGTTAGAGACCCCGCTTCCGCAATAGACAATTTGCGAAATGGTAAGGCCTCCACCTAACTACATTCGGCGCCGTAAAATAAGATGAAAAATGGTTAAAAACAGCCTCTCTGATGTTTTGAACTCCCTCAACCTGAACATCATTAACCTGAATATACTGAAGAGAATTTCCCTGCCGTCTGTGTAACATTACTCCATGGAATTTTTTTTGTGTTTGCATCGCCTTCCTTTAACCAATTGACTCTCACCTTCTTCCACGACATACTAGTTTGAATCCACGTCAAAAAATGTAAATTCTCTGATAAATCATGAAGCTTTGCAATTTCTTCCTCTTCAAGGGTGGACATCTCCTCTTTAATGTCTAGGGTCGACATCCGATCCTTCACTACCTGAAGCTTACCCTATATATTTTGAGTATGACGCCGACGAAAGGTTGATGAGAATAACCAAATGAAGAGCTTCCCCATAAAGCCAAGACTAGCACATCATTCACCACAATCTTTTCATTCTTGAATACATAAAAAACGATTTTTTCTTAGGCACCAATCGTCGCACCTCGCTTCTTTTTTCGAAGGCGCCTAAACCCCGCAAATTATTAGAAATCATCTTCATTGAAACAACATACCACCCCACATAACGCTCTGCCCACCAACAACTAACACAAATCCGACACATTCCCAATCTTCTCCACCTCCCCATCCCGCACCTTACTTCCCACTAAAGCACGTATCTGACGTCTTCCTGTTCTATAGTTGCATGTGCATTAGGTTGTGCCATTGTTGCAATTGAAATTTGACACCAAGTCCCATTAGTTTGTCATGTACCATTGTAAAATAACAAAGTCCCGAGACCAATGGATCATTTCATATAAAAAAAAACCCTAACAATCATCAATACATCATATAATTATTACAACTCTGTAACTTTAATTCATTTCACTTGTATAATTATTAATAAATAAATTAATACACATGAAAATAGCCAAACACAATTCATTCTTATCAATTTTACTATGTTTTTCTTAGACAAAAGTGTCTATTTAAATGATTTTGATTTGAGATTGTTTTGTTTGAAAGAAAGAAGAAAGATAATACCAATATTTATTTGATATGTATGTAATGTTTGTATTTTAGACAAAAAAAAACTGTATGTACAAATAATTCTTCCCAAAGCTAAAGCCAAAGGCAAAGCAGAGAATGAATTGTTCAACAATCGAACCATCGTTCAAAAAAGAAAACCCTTTGTTCCCACGACGAGGTGGCCTTTGTTCCGAAGAGAATAATGCACAACAAGAGGAAGAGGATGTATATAATAACCAGTATAAGAAGAAACGTTGTGCGGTTGAAGAGGTTCCAGAAGTGTTGGTGGAAGAGATTTCTTTTGTGGTTTTCACTATTCTCTCCGTCTCCACGCAAAACCAGGTAGTCTCTCTCCAATTCTGATGAGACAGTTCGGATCCCCGACGAGACAATTCCGATCTATGATGGGACGGTTCCGATCTCCGACGGGACGAATTTCTAGGGTTTACATAAACATTGACGAATTTCTAGGGTTTGTTTTTTCCAATGTTGTTTCATTTTATGTTATTTTAGGTTAATACTAACATTGTTTAATTTCTAGGGTTAGATTTTTCCAATGTTGTTTCATTTTATGGTAATCATATATTTATGTTTAGATAATCACAAATTCAAATAGGGCTTGTTTGGATCATCTTATTTGAGCTTATCAACTAATATAAGTTTTATGAGATTGTTTGGGAGAACTTTTGAAAACAGCTTATGACATTTCACATAAGCTTTTTTCAACTTATTTTCATAAGTTCTCTGAGAAAACTTCTGAAAATAGCTTATAGTGTATACAAAAACAATTTAACTTTATTTTATCATTTTCTATAAAACTAGCTTATGTTAACTTATACATTAGTGCTTAACACGAGAAGTGCTTTTGATATAAGCTCCAAATAAGTTGTTTATCATTTTCTATAAAAACTAGCTTATGTTACCTTATATATATAAGTGCTTAAAATGTGTGAAGATTGTGTATAGCTATTAGGAAAAGGAAACTAATTTAGCTCATGAAATGAAAGTAACTTGTCTACAGGTTTGTGCCAGATTATTATCTTATATTATCTTATTTCAAAATGGTGAAATTAAATTTTATTGAGAAAGTATGTCTGAGCAAGATCTTGCAATGGAAAATAATAAAGGGTTAGAATTTACAAACATTTTTACTTTTAACATAATTACAAGACATTTGTTTTGGTCAATTTTGACCCAATCAACACTGGTGTGGCAGCTCACTTGACTGAGTGACATGCCACGTGTGTAATTACTTATTTTTAAAAAAGAACAATGCCATGTGTATTATTTAGTGAATTAAAAAAAATTTAAAATGGAAATAAAAATGAAAGGGGAACGTGAGGGCTACTTAGTTTTTTTTTTTTAATTCAGATTTTTTTCCTAAAAAAATTCATACTCTTCTTTATATCTTCATCTTCATCATTCTTCATACATTCATCATCAAAAACCCATATTTGTTTTAAAACTCGTCCTCTTTTTCATATCTTCATCCTCTTCTTCATATCTTCATCTTCATACATTCATCATTATAAAACTCAGAATTTTTTTTTTAAAACTCATCCTCTTTTTCATATCTTCATCTTCATCATTCATGATACATTCATCATTAAAAAACCCATAATTTAAAAAAAAAACACTCATCCTCTTTATTAGCCATATCACAGGCGCATCAATTGAGAGTGGAGGATTATGAGCACAAAAAAAAATCATGAAGAGTTAATAAGTGAACTCCACCACCGTCAAAACTTAATCACAATTTCATCAGAAAACCCAACACCAAATTCAGTCTTTTTTAAACATAAGTGCTTAAAATGTGTATGAGGAAAGGATGAATGTATTATTGTTTTGCTTAACAAATCATAATATAGCTATTAGGAACATTTGATAATAACTGACCAAAATTCATAATTAACAAATGGGATACAATTAGTTCTTTGTAAAAAAGGGAAAAATGTTGTGGTTATTACCATCACTGTCTCTCTATGTACTATTTTCACATCTTTTATTCATTTCTATCTTTGTGATGACTCCTAGAGAGAATTACACAATCTATCTTTCCATTGCATTTGACCTAGAATCATGGAATTCTTTGATTCATAATATGGTATCAGAGCGTTATAGAGATAGCGATTTCGATCCAGATTCTGATGAAGAAGTTGATTCCGTTGGTCACGAAGAAGATCTTGAAGCTTCCGCATCAGAAACTTCGTGTTCTTCCGCTTCGCAAGTCTCCATCGTTTTCGGTAGTTTTGGCGATTCCGTTTCCACTCCTCCTTCACCATGGATTGCTCCAGCCATTGATGAATTCACCTTCAAGGTTGGCGACATTCCTTGTTTTCTTGATGACTCAAATTGCAGCAATCACACCTCAGCTTTGATGGCTAAATTATTAGTCTCTGTACCAATGCCTTTCGTGGTTTAAGACATCTTACCTTTGATACTTGTCATAGATGTGGCCCATCTGTTGAATATAGTCACAACCACTTTCTTATCTGTGAGAATTGCCATAAAACTAATAATTTAATTTACTCTGAAATATTTAGTACATAGAGAGAGGCATTATTGTTTTGCTTTTACCTTATACATAAGTGCTTAAAATGTGTGAAGACTGTGTATATCTATTAGGAAAAGGAAACTAATTCAGCTCATGACTTTTTTTCCTTCATTTTTTTTATAGAATGGAGGACTTGGAATTAGAAGTGAAAGTAACGTTGTGCCACATTATTATCTTATTATCTTATTTCAAAATGGTGAAATTGAATTTTATTGAGAAAGTATGTCTGAGCAAGCTCTTGCAATGGAAAATATTAGAGGGTTAGAATTAGGAATATTTTTACTTCTAACATATATAATATTGATTAATCACTTGACATGAATGACTCCAAGAGTCATGTTTAATACATGAAGAATTATGAAAAATGAATTCTTTAAAATCCTGTCTCATGTTTATAAATTTGGTTGGTTCACTTGATTATTCAAATGCATGACTCTAAGAATCATATTTAATACATGAAACATTAGGGAGAATGAATTCTTTTTTTATTTCTTTTCTTTTCTTGGGAGGTAGGGAGAATAGATTCTTCAAAGTAAAATATTGGTGGTCTCATGCATGTAAGTTGGCTCATTCTCTTGGTTATTCAAATGTTGAAATGCATGACTTCAAGATTCATATTTAATACGATAAAAATGAAGAAAAATAAATTGTGTATGATATTTCTAATATTTAATTTTTTTAGTTTTAGATTAAAGATAAATTATTTATGTTTTCTTCCTTTATTTAAAATTTGTGAAACTTAAATTTGTTAAATCATGGTCTAATTTTCATTTAGTGCCAGCAAGACAATTTCTAAGTGAGGTCTTAACGTAATATATCATGTTGTTAACAAAAGAAAAGAAAATAAAAATAATGTGAGGGCAGCCCCCAATTTGCCTGCCTTAAATTCGTCCCTGGTAGACATCTAATAGTTGCCCACTAGATGGGGTTGCTATTTAGATAGAACTACACAATAAATTTTGGCTTAATTACATATTCGGTCTCTTAACTTATTTGTTGTTTTCGATTTGGTCCTTTATCTTTAAAATTTTTCAATTTGGTCCCACATGTACACCTCTGTTACTACTTTAGGTCCTTTCTGTCATTTGCCCGATAGTGATGCACACGTGCCCAATCTCACGTGGCACATATATAAGGGGAATTTTTTTAGCAAATATTTACGTGTCTTTGTCGCTGTTGTTATTTTCATATGGGTCGTTTATCATTTGCATATATCAAGCTCATTTGGCACCTTACTTTTGATTGTGATATCAATATATCTACTTAGAGCCTGTGCTGTTACTTGTTAAATAAAATTATAAATTATAAATTATTTCAAAAAATGATGGATCGAAAAGACAAAAATAAGAGCTACTTTTAATCGATAAGTTGTTTTGAGTAGCTTCTCCGAAAAATCATTGTTGATAACTAATTTTTTGTAAAAATTCTTAAGCCGATATTCTTTTCTTGGAAGAATATCATGACCGGCCTTACTCGTAGGTATAGTTTTGACAGTATAATTTATGGGAAATGGTGTGTAAGCTCATTTCACTGGTTGGAAATCAACCGATTTTCATCTTGAATGATTCATCAAATTAGTGGATTTCGCGGTTATGATTACAATGTATTTGAATTAAATCCAATAAGATATACTTTTAAGGAAAATTCTTTTGCTATCCATAAAAAAGTGGATATTGGTATCTATAAGGCAAAATTACTTCAATATTTAAATTATCTAAAAATGATTAATTAAATAAAAAACAACGTAGCGTCAAATGAGTGAATATTTGATATTACCTAACAAAATTTGAATAACCCCCCACATCCTCAACAAAGATCTTTTATTTTTCTTAGTTCACTTGTCCTTGAGAAAATTGTGCTATGTTTGCCCATATGATTAATTTGAGAAAGCTCATTGTACATTGCAATATTAGGTACTTTGGCCAACACATTTATTTTTTGAAAAGAAAAGACAATTCAAAGTTTGTTCACAACTTTAGTGTCCTATAACTGCATGTGCGTTAAGTTGTCATGAGTCATAGTAAAATAACCAAGTCTCAATTGAGACCAATAGATCATTTCATAGCAAAAAGAATCTAATGATCATCAATAAATCACATACTTACTACAACTCCATAACTTTAATTTATTTCACTTGTATAATCCATTGAATAAGTATATTAGTACACATGAAAAATAGACAAACATAAATCATTCTTATCAATTTTACTATGACCTAAATATTAGACCAATAAAGCATTCCCCATATAATCAAAACAAGGCTCATTAGAACATGGTTTGTAGCTTTCACAGCTTGGTTTTCTTCATCCTGGATGTGCTCAGCCACATTAAAGTTTCCTACACGAAACGATTTTACATTTGTCAGTAACTATGAAACAACGACACTTGTAGGTGTAGACATGTTTATGTGAATGTCGTGTCCAATATCAGTGTTAATGATTCGCAATATAGATCACAAAATATACTAATCTTTATGGTTTATTCTCAAATTATAATATTCAATTTAAACATGGTAATCACCTCTTTCAGGGCCATAGCCACATCCAGCTAGAACTGTTTCTTTCACATCCTCTATGGTTGCTCTGTTGTAGAATATGAAGTGGCTGAAAATGTTATCAATACAGCCTAGGACCAAATTTGTCTCTGACATACATGGTCCTTCACAGAATGCATCAGTTTTCTCTGGAGGCACATCTAAGTTTCCATTCTCAGTTAATCTGTATGACTCTTCACAGCTTTGATAAATCTATCACATTTCCAAAATAATACACACAATCAACATTCTCACTTTAACATTCCTTGCATAGAGTACACTATTCCTAGCTATTGTAACTAGAGCTGCCAAAATTGACCGGCCCGAACGAACAGACTCAAAAAAATGTAGAGTTTTGACATCATATTTTGAGCCTGAATTATAAGAGTGCACATCATATTGAAGAGTGAATAGGAAATTTAGTCGGAAATTGTAAGCATCGGTCAAACCAACCGCAAAATTTTATGAATTGACAAATACATTTCAAAATTATAAATTTAGAGACTATGATGTGACATATTAACTGAATATATAATTTCACTTGAAATGTTGATCGCACATCAATACCACGATAACCTAAACTATTTTTATCTACGAAATTTAAATTATTATAGACTAATTTTCCGATAACTAATTTATACACAATTGACAATTGAAATTATCCACAAAAAGTCCTTGAGATAATCTAAGTTTTATAAGCAAAATAGTTCTAACGAAAGAACATTGATGTAGAACTAACGTGCAATGAGATATGTTTAGTTAACGTGTCACATCATAACATATAACGAAGTTTACATATAAACTTTTTTAAAATATGTTTTATCATTCCGGACTTCTCATCTATCGGCCAATTTTAAAATGAACAACTATTTTGATGAATGTATACAATTTGATGACCATTTCTTTTTTAAGAGATTTGATGACCAATTTGAGTATTTGTTCTTGATTGAAAGAAAAGTAGAAACATCGCTTGAGAATATAGTGCTCACATATTTATCATTGAAACAAAGTAAGGCTTTTGAGATAATTTGAGAAGGATCACCAATGCCGCTACCACCACCTCCACCTCCAATTCCACCAGCACCACCGCCTCCAGAGCCTCCACTGCCACCGCCAATCCCACCAGCACCACCAACTCCAGAACCACCGCCGCCACCACCAACCCCTGAACCACCACCAAAACCAGCTCCACTACCGCCGTTACCAGCCCCGACACCACCAAACCCACCACCTATTTGAGTATCACCCTCATCATCATCAGCCTCTCCTGCCAAATTAAATTTTAATTTGATCAAATAAACAATATTTTTTTTACAAAATAAACATTAAACTCATCTACTCAAGTAAATTACATACCAAAGTTATTCAAATTCAAAAATAAACAAACATAAAGTAGAGCAAAGACTAAAATCCAACGCCTAACACTGATTCTCAATGCCATTATGGAAAGCTTGTGTATGGTATTAATTTGAGTACATTATATAGCAATGTTATGTAATGTTACACACTTTTGTGCTATGCTACTAGAAATAGTTTTGCTAAATACCATGCAAATTCAATTTTCTAGCAACCAACATTACCAACCACTACCTTTTAGCTATCTTAATCAACTTAACAATGTAACTAAGCATGCGTGTTAATACTCCGGTAATTACTTGCAAATATTTTTTCTCAACAAGATTAACCTTCCACAATTAGTTAAATTTATGGTTTTGTACATATTTAATTAAATGAAGGTAGTACACAAATAATGAGAGCATATGTTGGGTGAATTTCATTAGAAAATGGAAAATAGTCAAAAGAAAATGAGGACCAGGCAGCAGTTGAAGTGCAAGCCAACAACTTATCTTTTCCTTGAGTCCAATTAATCAAACCTAAATTGGTTTCTTTTGATTTCAAATGCTTTCTTTACAAGCTAACATAACATTTATTAAGGTGGAAAAACATGTGAATTTTTTTATATTTAAAATAGGAGAAATACTTATATGGACACAACCACAAATAACATACATTTAGGCGCACACACATAAAAGTAGTTATCATTTAATTATTTAAAATAGGAAAATGGAGCACTGGTTAAGGAAGCAAACGTAGAAGCTTTTGCATTGAAAATTGTGGAATCAAGGCTTCCAAAGTCAAAAAAGTGGGTGAAGATCCTCTCCATTTCCTAAAGAAAAAGGAAATGTCAATTACTATAGTTTTGAAGTAAATATATAATATAAATGCACATATTTCAAGAATTGAAGACATTAATTGCACATTTATACATCAAAACTTTGGTAATGGAAGAAATTGAGAGAACTTAAAATGGAGAGGATCTTCATCCCAAAAAAGTGTCTTTTTTTTTGTTTAATTTTTCCTTTTTTAGATATCTTAACCAGTGCTTCGGAGACACCGGTTAACACAACCCTTTAAAATAATATATTATTTAAGTGTTTATTCTCTTACCTTTTTCCTATTTATGTGTGTCCAACTAAAATTAATTTTGTTTTGTCATTAAGCAAATGTTCCGCCTTAAATAGGCTTCCCGCCATCACTCTTATTCAAATAGGTTTTTGTCAATCTATCTTTTATTATAGTCTGTTTACTTACATTTGTGATCAAAGATCCATTTTTATCCTTGTCTATGTTGATGATATTATCATCACTAGCTAGCAACAATGATAGTGTCACTTCTTTTATAAAACAATTTCTTCTCAATCTTTCTCCATCAAAATATCATTTTTAAGGAGAGACTTCAATATCAACGTAATTGTCATTTTGTTAGTAAATAAATTAAAACATGTCTTAATACTCTTTCCTTCCTATCTCCAACCTTGCAATCAATTCCATATTCATAAAGCCACTTAGAGACGATGCTTAAAAAAACACTTTTATATTATAGACACATCATTAGTCTCCTCTCTATATTCAATTATACTGAATATCTTTTATATTAACAAGTAGGCTACTAAGTAATTATTAGCCTTCAACTTCATCATTTGTACATATTTTTTCTCTAATGTATATTGTCAATCATTCTTGATTGGGAATCCTTTAAGTGTGCCCTTAGCGCACTCGTTAGCAAAACACTTTTGTTTTAAACAATATGATTATTATAAGAGTCTTGCTAATCAGTGCTCTAAGGGCAATGATTAAGGAATATATAAGTAGAGATTTTGTCTTAAGCTGTTACAATTGACCAAGTAATAATTACACTACTTTTTATTAAAAACTTACTTATTTTGGTTGCTTAACCAAAATAAGTTGTATTTATCAAAAAACGCAATAATCATGTAAATCATGAGATAAGATATTGAGAGACGAACACAATGGTACTCAAGGAGTTTGGTTGAGTATATACATCTCTCATCCAATTATTCAATGTCATATCATATTTTATATTGATTTATATTTTGAAATAAATTTAAATGTTAAACAAATTTTGCATATGAAGTATTTTGTACTCAACCAAACTTAAAATATCTAAATTGAATAACTCTTGCATTAACACAACTCTAAATAAATTTTAGTTGGACACATACACGTAGATGATAAAACTTAAAAAGAGAAATAATATAATTACATCACTTAATATCATTTTTCTTTTAAATTTTATCTTTAGCCTAAATAAAATTTATTTGAGTTGTGACTATGAAAGAATCGGTCCTAAATATGGATCTACCACATTTCAAATCTCAGTTCAACCCCACCTTTTAGTCAAATAGATGGAAATTCCTTGAAAACAAAAAGAAATTGAAATGGACTTTTATTTCACTGCCAATAATGAAAAGCATCAAGTGAACTAATGGTAATATACATGTGACCAGCTAGAACATCATGAAATTTATAAAATTAACTCATGAGCAAATCCTTGTGCCAATAGTTGAATCTACTCTCCCTGCAAAACAATTGGTGTATGAGTAATAATGAATACATATATGATGAGTAGAGAATATACTTATATTAATTAAAACACATTTTTATTTTAAAAAATTACCAGTGATTCATATGATTTAAATCAACCAGATGTGCATGCAGGTCTTCTTGGGGGAAGCTGCTGATGTGGAGTTCTCTGTTTTAAAAAATAAAAATAAAAATAAAAAACAGAGGAAAAATGGATAAATATGCACAAAATAAATAAATTCTAATAATACTTTAAAAAATGCTAATAATATTTTAAAAAGTGTACCTGTAGTTTTGGCCGCAGGGTCTCTACGGCTGCTGTAGATTGTTGATTCATTCCAGCACCTTGCTGTAGAGATTAAATTCCAACAAATAATATATCTATATTAGAAAATGAATTTTGTTATATGTTTTACTATTTAATATAAAATTAAAAAATACCTTGCATAATGCCCAGTCTGCTGAATCAAAAAATGCCCTTTCATTATCCTTTTTAACACACAAAAAAAAGGAAAAATCATTAGACTTAGTTGGAACTTGTTAACAAGAAAGTAAAACATGGATAAATTATTATTCAATTATTGTATAAATAAGTGTTGTTTTTCATCATAGGCTTACTTTGGATATCAAAGGCTTTTTCTTTGGGACAAGCCCACCATACTTCTTGCCCACGGATGTTGACTAATTTAAAAAAAAAAAAAAAGTTATTTCCAACAAAAATAATTAAAAGAAATATTTTATTCAGTATTATAAAACTTAGGGTAAAATCTCACCAACAACAAGAGAAATTCAAGACCACCACATTGATAATGCAAGAAAAGGTATAAACTATACAACAGTCAATGGTTGTTTTTTTTTTAATAACAGTCAATGGTTGTTATATAGTAGTTTTGATAATCACATTTTTAATGCAAGTAAAGATGATTTTTTTTGCCTCATTTAAAATGCATTTGGATCCTTGTGTAAAAAAATTATGCAGAATGTTCACATTATTACACAGTTCTTTTTAGGAAAAATTATTACAAAGTTGTCAACTAAGACTAGGTCCTTATGATCTACTAATTTGCTTTTTCATGAAAGTAGTCTACACCCTCCCATATGATAATTTGGTGACTTTTTGTTTTTGAAACGACAAATGTTGGTATTACTAGTTTTTATGTTAACGATGTAGATCGAATCATTAATATCTATATTACTCCCGTCCTTAATTCTTTTGCCATAGCCACCAAATCATCATTGTATCTCCTTTGAGTGACTTAATAGGGATGATTGAAATATAAAATTCTCATTTGACTAATTCTAGGGTTAACCTAATTTGAACCTAATCTACTTTGATTTCAACAATTTATATTCAAAAGAATATGTCAATGATTTCAACTATCATGAGATAGAAAAGAAAACAATAATTTCTTATGCGTAGTAGGGAGAGAATATTCTAGAAGATCTAAATTATATTCTTTCTTTTTTATAAAAAAAGAAAGCAAGAATTAATTATTGCCATGAGAAGCTCATGTTTGGGAGAAATAAGGTTCACATGATTTGTATGACTGCCCTACAGCCAGTTAGGCTTGTTTTGTTTTGCATAGTGAATTTTGCTTTGTTAACTATGTTGTGACATCCTCATAAGGTAGGGACCCCTTAGAACTTTCTAACCGACAATTTAATTGGATCCCCAAAAATATCTTCATGCTAAAATCTCCCATCTTTTTTTCTTAATTTTAAAAAAGTTTTATAAACTTATTTTGAAAGCTGTAAATAAATACAAGTAGGTATAAATTCTTTCAAAAAATAAATAAGTAGGTATAAATTAATAATAACAACATCTATGCCCTTTTACAATGTACATGTATATATGTAGGTCATGAATAATGAGCAATTGTAAAAATTATAAAATCATTTATTTATTGGACACATGGAAATGAAAGTAAAACATGGTCAAACGTGAATTCACACATTATTCTATTATATGTTACTACAATTTGTATGATATGACTGCTACCAGCAACCAATATAATTTCAGAAAGCCTAGATGCATGTATGATAGTCAATTGAAGTACTAAGCACATGGTACAAACATGATGAAAAAAAGAGTACGTTGGTACAAGTAATGTGCACAATTGGAATTCCACATGTGCACTTATCTTACTCTCCTTTAATTTTCGTTACCATTTAAACATTGTGATCAGGATTTGAACATTAGTTCGCTACATTAGAGGAGATTAAAATGTGTTTATTGTAGTTTCGTCATTTCTTTTTAGTTGCATAATATACAACGGGTGTATATTTAATGTGAAAATATAAGGTGAGAAATTGAGGTTAAAGAAATGTGAAAAATATTTCATGAACATATGGTTAAATAAATATATTATTTTAGAAAAACAAAACAGATGAGTTGAGGTTAGGTTACGTACCTCAACGTTATTGGCAGCATAATATTCTTCTCTGTTAAACTCTGCCATCTCCTTTACCTATTCAACAAAACAAATTGATGTATCATACACAAATCAAAACATTCCATTTAATGAAGATTTGATCAATTAATTTATAAAATGTAAACATTAATTTGAGTGCAAAGTGAAGACTCACCCACAAAAGCAAGATGAAAGATAAGGTTAGAGAAAGAGAGAGCAAAGAATTCTCCAAAATCAAGCTAAGAGAAGTTGCTATAGTACATGATTTAGAAGCACACCCAATTTTTATAGCATAGAAGTGAAAACAACATAGAAAATAAAATAGGAAAAAATGAAAAAGAAAAGTGTGATGTTGATAATTACCTTGTGGTGGGAGCAAGGTAGAGATGCAAGAGAAGAGATAAAATCCAAAGAAAAAAGATAAAAAGTAGAGACAATGAAGAGAGGTTTGAGTGAGAAAGTTAGATAAGAATATACATCCACACCAAATGCTAAGATATATTACATTTATAATAATTATACGAGGAGAGGCTAGGAAAGAAGCTACGAAATGAAAATGGCATAACAATAATGGTATAATAATATGAATCATTTAAATTTGGATTTTATATATCAAATATCCAAATTGCATACATTTCTATGTGGATAGATAGGTAGATAAGACGTTTTGATTTTTGGATTTTGTGTGGACATTTTTGAATGGCTGGTTTAGCTTAATTTTTTAATTTTGAGATTTCTTTTCCCTCTAAAGTTGGAATGATATTTTCAATTAATTAAGTATGACCAGATTGAATTATTATTAGTATATTATACTATGTTTTGTTTTTAAAATTCAAACTTGAAAAAGCCAAGAAAAGAGACTAAAAGGCTTTATAACCATTGGATGTCGTAGTTTATGCCGTTAGGATATCGCCATCGATTGGTCCATCTCATATTTTTTCACGTTACAAATCATCAACATTACCGACACTTCCGGGTTTAAAATTTTACCCAATGTCATATTGTCTAACAATTATTTTTCTTGTATGAAATAACAAGAAGTATAACTAGCCTTTGGGTTGAGCAGAATGAACCAAACTCCATCTCCAATGGAAGAGATGTCTACATTTAATATATGATTATGTCTTTATGTCTTAAAGTCTTAAATAGTATTACCTCATATGAAAGTAGGGGTAGAAATAGATAAACTCGCATACAGTTGTTTTGAAGATATAATATTTCAAATCGTGGCTTATATTGGGGGGGGGGGGGGGCAACAAATTGATTCTTAGGGTTTATGATTTTATGTGACTTGAAGATTAAGAAACAGTTGAGAAAGAATGAGGAAGAGAGATTAAGTGATTATGAAAGTATGAACTATTGAATGCATTACCTATTATTTATTGAGGAATCAGAATATATACATTAAGTGTACCTCCTAATGCTTGCACACCAAGTAATTGCTATAGGTGTAACAAACTAGCTAAAAACAAGGAAAATGGTTGGTTACTTGAGAAACAAGTAACTGATCCTAAACAAAGTAGAGAGATTTGAATTACAAACTAACATTCCTCCTTAATTCAAAGTCTCAAAGCAAACTACTCCCAGTTTTCTTCTAAGCTTCAGAAACTGGGCTCTCTTGATGGGTTTAGTGAAAATATCAGCAATTTGATCCATTGTTGAGCAATATTCAACCTTGATCTTGCATTTGTTCACTTGATCCCTCAATTAGTGGAATCTAATATTTCAAATCGTGGCTTATA
>Ga0315915_1005735_pt1 | contig 15387 bp, 8 predicted proteins | sample MpolbnodulesMG_FD_207738 | JGI IMG/M metagenome (GOLD analysis project Ga0315915, IMG submission 207738) | Medicago polymorpha root nodule microbial communities from Los Angeles, California, United States - branched nodules | ecosystem: Host-associated > Plants > Roots > Nodule | place: USA... | reverse complement strand
GTGGTGTTGTGGGTGGAGGGCATGTATAGAAATGAATTTTGGATATAATGGGCTGGGGTGGCCCTCTAAATTTGTCTTGTGGTGTTTATATATGCATGCTAGCTAAAATACAATTATTAGTTTCCGTGTGAGACTTTTGGGGATGAATTATTGTGTGTGAATATCAAAACAAGTGCGGTATACTTTATCTTAGTGACTTAAATGTGTCTAATCAAATGATACCTTGTTTGCCTAAAAGTACTTGAATGAATGAGATACTATGATGGTGGCATTTAGGCTGGGGAAGTGAAGTTTTTTCCCACCATGGGAAAGTGGGTCTATTATGGACAGGTGACAGTTTCAACCTGCTGCAATTAAAGAAAAGAAAAATTACTTTTTACTTATTTTATTCAATTATATATGTTTTTGCAATCTCACCTCCTTATTGCTGCAATCAACCTCGTCGGCCATTAGAAAGGATTATTCTCCTCAGTAAATTTGCTCCAAACCAACCTCATCAGCCATCTCTACACCTCATCTGTGCATATCCACCACTGTGAATACACCACCCATTTGTATTTTTCTCTTGCCATCTTCCTGAGGAGCTGTTGAGAGTGATGCCATGTTACCCACGAAATACACCCAAACAATTTGCGCTCAAACTTTCCATGAATACAAAACGGACTCCTTTTGTTTGACACATGCATTTATCTTTGTTTGAATGGTATCATTGTGGAGAGGGTTGGGGAGAATTCCACGACGTGATTTTCTTTTAGCTGAGGAAGAAATTGGAAAAGAACCATTTCTTTTCTCTACCCATTATTTTATATTTATATAATTGAGGGTCGGTTTCTTTTAATTTTTTGGTTTGAATCGAATTTTTATTAAATTTGAAAAACCCAGTTTATTTTCTAATATAAAAGTGTTATTCTACCAAAAAATATTTAATTAAAAGCATTAATTCTACCCAAAAATTCAAATTATTTTTTGCATTTAATTAGTAAAATATGTTGTGGCTCATTCTTAGAAGGAAAAAAAAAACGGAAGCCCACAATCAATTATAAACGGTAGCATACAAATTATTTTTTGCATTGGGGTCAAATTTTTTGTAGTAGGTTCAATGCTAAAAAGTTAGAAGAAGGTTGTCATCAATAAATCTGAACCACTCATTTAAAATATTAATATATCAATGGTTAAAACATCAACTTTTCCATGATGGGAAAAAACTCCCATTTTCCATTCTAAACCCCACCTACTATGATATCTCTTTTAAAAAGAGTTTTATCATCTATAGAGGTCATATCTAACTCGATAAATAAAGTTAAACACAAAAAAGAAAGGCATTTTGGTTTGAATTGCCAAGCTACTCGTTTTGTCCCATGCAAATATGATTGATGATTGGATGATTTCACCAACGCTGCCTTGCTTGACAGCATCACGCGTTTACTTTTTCAGGGGATGGGCCTAGTTGATTGACTTCAATTTTTATTCACTTATTCCTCGAGTAAATAGGCAATTACTTCTCAGAAATTGTAAGTTTCGTTAATAACCCTCTTGAAATTAACAAAACTTCAATTACCCTCCTGAAATTTCACAACGTTAATCAATTTACCCCCTCCGTCAAATTTTTCTGTTAGTGAACATGACGTTTTGCAAATACCCCCTGAAGTTTTGCACTTATGTGCAAAATGCCCTCCGAACTTAAAAATTTATATTATTTTTTTCTTAAAGGCAAACAATTAATAGTTAAATATTAAAGCTAACTATTAATTTTGGAGTTTGGGAAAACTACATGCATATATACATCAAAATAGGCTTGTACATGTTTGTTTTTCCCATAGTTTTTTTTAAAAAAAATTGGGGAAGGGAAAAATGTGTATTTTTTAAAGTGACAATAATGGTTATTTTTACTACGGAACTAAGAGAATTCATACTCATCACTTTGAGTTTACCAGGCTTAGCATGAGTAGCAATAAAGAGAAACAAAGTCACAATTAAGGAGTGTGCTCCACCTTCACAAGACAAGAACAAGATTAGTACATAATTAGATGTGAACTAATTTTCTTGTATAAAACATGACACAAAGCCTTTTTTTTCATTTTGATACTAAAACAAGGCAAGAACTTTGGAGCATAACTCACAATTCAAAGAATAATATAAAGGCTTTCCATTTCCCAAATAGTTCACATAGTCTAAGATTTAAGGTCTATGCATTTTCCTCTAATATGACATGCAATGTGAAAAAGAAAAGACCAAACCTCAAATTAGTTCCTATTTTTTAGATGATATCATTCATTCACTTCTCCATATTAAATTTAATAAATCAATCATCAAGGAAATCACTATGTTACCTTTCTATCTTATTTCCTCCCAAATAAATAAATAAAAAAGAACAACAATAGTTCTCATTACACATAAAAAAATATAAATTTTCAAGTTCAGGGGACATTTTGCACATAAGTGCAAAACTTCAGGGGGGTATTTGCAAAACGTCATGTTCACTAACAGAAAAATTTGACGGATGAGGTAAATTGATTAACATTGTGCAATTTCAGGAAAGTAATTGATGTTTTGTTAATTTCAGAGAGCTAATTGACGAAACTTACAATTTCAAGGGAATAATTGTCTATTTACTCATTATTCATATTGTAGGTTTGTACTTCAATTTGATTTATTTGTCGATCAAAACTATCAATTATTCTCTCAGTCTCTTAGTGAGTATTAAGAAAAATAGTAACTGCAATATTAAATTTATCGAGATATGTATTATTTTTACATATTCACCCTTACAATTATTTTTTTTTAGTTGTCTTACGCATGATTTTTTGGTTGCCTCTATATATATATTCACCCTTACAATTATTGATATTGATTGATATCGTATGAATGTGAGAGAGAGTTTGTGTTTTTTAATGGTAAATTAAATAGGGGCATTTTTTGCACCAAAAAAAAAAATTAAATAGGGGCATTTTTATAAAGAAAAATACATGTGAGACTTAAGAAAAAATCAATTTTTTTTTTGGTTCCAAAGAAAAAATCTTATATCAAGGAACAAAGAAAAAGTGAAAAATGATCTTATAAATGGTTTTTTTTAATATGATCTTATAAATGTTATTAACTGTAACCAACAGTGATACAAGAATTAAAGGCTTGAAATTAACTAAGAGTATAGAGAAATAATTTTGAAACTTTTTCCAACTGATAAAAAGATTTCATTCGAGATTAGAAGTAAGACATATATTCGACCTCGATAAAAATTTAAGCTAATTCAACCACTTCTAACAAAGAACTGGGTTCAAATTTCAACGTCAATGTGAAGAACGTATATGTAAATAATAAGTAAGAATATTTGCCAATAACCTTAAAGGTTAAGACTTTTTAAAATCCGAGTGAGTCGTAGGATTTAAATAACCTAAAAAATTTAGGTAAAAGTAAATAACAAAAGTCAATCAACATCGTCAGAATTATTTAACGTGGAATGTTATCAAGCAAGGCAGCGCTGGTGAAAGGACTCCATCATCATATAGTAAGTTTACTCAAAAGAAGAAAAAAAAATCGTCATATAGTAAGTATACTTGCATGGGGCAAAATGACAAGCTAAAACATCCAAAATACCCTTTAATTAAAAACATTATTTTTTTATTAGACACATTCAAAACACGAGAATAAGATAAAGTAAACCACACTTTTGATAAAAAAAAATATATAAAAAATACATATATTTACTCATTCATATATTGTATAGCATCCACCTATTACTCAGTCTCATTCCCACACCCACCCACCATATATACATACATATATTATATCCAATTATCCATATATAGATCATTTCAATTATTTTTAGCTGCCTCAATTATTATTTCTTTGCTTACTCATTCTCTTTATTTCGATCGACCCCAAAAGTCCAAGCCTATTTTCCATATAAATACTTGCACCCATGCATGTCATTTGCATTGCATTTCACACCATTAATATACAAGCTCTTTTATATTCGTCCAAAGCCTAAACTTCTAAACAATTACACCTTTCCTTTCATAAATAAATTTTAGTTCACTTAATTATAACTTCTTCTTGAATTTCTTACAAAAATATATGGAGGGTAGTTTGCTTAAGGTTATGTTTATTTTGCTTGTTTTGGGTATTGTGAACACATTAGTGCATGGACAAGGGACACGTGTAGGATTCTATTCAAGTACATGTTCTCAAGCTGAATCCATTGTTAAGTCCACAGTTACATCTCATGTTAACTCCGACTCTTCTTTAGCTCCTGGTTTACTTAGGATGCACTTCCATGATTGTTTTGTCCAAGGTTGTGACGCTTCTGTTCTCATTGCCGGTCCTGGCACTGAGAGAACAGCATTTGCAAACCTTGGTTTAAGAGGTTTTGAAGTTATTGATGATGCTAAGACAAAACTCGAGGCTGTGTGTCCCGGTGTTGTCTCTTGTGCTGATATCGTTGCCCTTGCTGCTCGTGATTCCGTTGTTCTGGTAATTAACTAACTTAACTATATATCTGTACAAATGATAGTAAATGAGATACTGCTAGAAAATGTTGAATTAGTTACAGTATTAATCTATTAGAACCATCAAAATTAAAGATCAATATTCATTTTTTTTATATTAATAATTCAACCTTTTTAATAGTACAGAAAATTCGATCAATAAAATTGACATAAGTTGAATACATTACTTAGTGTAATAAGTTCATAATTTGTTGAAATATGGACCTAACTGATTTATGTATGCAATGTAGAGTGGTGGTCTTAGTTGGCAAGTTCCTACCGGGCGCAGAGACAGACGCGTGTCACAGGCTTCCGATGTCAATAACTTGCCTGCTCCTGGTGATTCTGTTGATGTGCAGAAACAAAAGTTTGCAGCAAAAGGTCTTAACACACAAGACCTTGTCACCCTAGTTGGTAAGTGATACTTTCAAAATTTATTTATCACTTTAGAATTACACATTGAAGTTGCATTCACATTAATTTTAGTCCCACCTATTATTCCTTTTGTGACATAACAATATAATTACATGCGTTATTTATTTATTATAGGTGGACATACAATTGGTACAACAGCATGTCAATTCTTCAGCAACAGATTGAGAAACTTCACTGCAAATGGTGCAGCTGATCCTTCAATAGACCCTTCATTTCTTTCACAATTACAAACATTATGCCCTCAAAACAGTGGTGCTACAAACAGAGTTGCATTTGATACCGGAAGTCAAAACAAATTTGATAATTCTTACTATGCTAATCTGAGGAACGGACGTGGAATTCTTCAATCTGATCAAGCATTGTGGAATGATGCTTCCACAAAGACATTTGTGCAAAGATACTTGGGTATAAGAGGGTTACTTGGATTAAGATTTAATGTTGAATTTGGAAAATCAATGGTGAAGATGGGCAACATTGGAGTGAAGACCGGTGTTGATGGTGAAATTCGCAAGATATGTTCTGCTTTCAACTAAATACAAAAGATGTTTTTATTGATTTGTTTGTACTTTGTATTGTTGGAATGTTTGCCATTGATTCAAGTGTATAATATACGTAGTTTGTTTTTGTTTTCTCTTTTTTTTGTTGACCAAACTAAAAATGTTGAAAGTGTAAAATTATTAAAAGAAAAGTGTGATATGTATTATATCTAATAATACTAATACAAACAAATTTTTCACTGGCCGTCCATACTGAAAAACATAGCAAGAAGAATCCAACCTTTTTCAAGTTCATATACAGCTTTACACGACATGTCCAAGGTTGTTTTTGTATCAAACTATGTAGTAAATCACATCATATCATATATCTTATTATTCTCAAAAGAATATCAATAGGTAGATGCCCTTGTTATTGTCTTCAACTAGGAATGACTAATTAGGTACATTGAACATAGAAATGAGTCTCATGATTCATTTTCACTCCTAAATTTTCTCAACTTCATAATGAGGTTTACCCTTTTTGTTCTTCAACTTATTACTTTTTCGGTTCTTGCAATGGCTCAAGAAGGACCTAAAGGGGATAGTGAAGTCCAAAATAAATCTTCAGACGATAAAAACAACAAAAATTCCAATCTTTTATTATTAATACTCAACGTGGTTCTTCTTCTTGCGATTATATTGCTATTGATTCTTTACTATAACACATCAAAAAAGCTCAATAGAATAGTCAAAGGACACATTAACACATTTCATGAACAAGAGAAAGATGTTGAAACAAGTATTGAGAAGAGGATAGAGATAGGAGAAGGGACGACGATGATGACAGTAGAAGAGAGAAAGGAGTTAATGTTCTTTAATGATGAGACAAAATTTCAAATGGGAGAACTTCTTAGAGCTTCTGCTGAGGCATTAGGTCATGGAATTATGGGGAATAGTTATAAGGCTATGTTGAATAATGGACCTACCATTGTTGTAAAGAGGTTAAGGGACTTGAAACCATTCACTAAAGAAGAATTTGCAAACATAGTGAAAATGATTGCTGATCTTAAACACCCTAATCTGTTGCCTTTGCTTGCTTACTATCATTCCAGAGAGGAGAAGCTAATGCTTTATAGATATGCACAGAATGGAAACCTTTTCTCACGACTTCATGGTAATTTACATCGACTTGGTACTTTTTCTTCGTCTTTTTTTCACTCTGAATTTGTACATGAATTTCAAGAAAAATCAGAGAAAACACATATAAGTTGAGTTTTGAGACATGAATATTCGTTTTCCTTAATTTTTTACGAAACCGATAACTCAGTTGTAAGGACGGATAATACTATTACGAAGAGCATTTTGCTTATGACTAGCGACACTAATGGATGTTAGAGTTTCGAATGATTTTCAAGCATTAGGCGACTGTAGATTATATGTGACACTTCTCCACCCTGAAAGCCACTTCAAAGAAATGCTTTCTTTGATCAAAATATAAAAAACACTTGCATGTTAAAGTTTTACATGATCTTATCATAGGTTTTCATGTTAAATTACTATCGTATGACAATAATGTATGGTTACAAGGTGATTTTTGTCGCTAATGATTAATAACCAAACTCTGCATGAATTTATCAGATGGAAGAGATGGAAACAGGGTTCCATTCAATTGGAACTCAAGATTATCAGTGGCAAGAGGCGTGGCTCGAGCACTAGAGTACCTTCACCTTAACAACAAGTTCCATAACATTGTCCCTCATGGAAATTTGAAGTCTTCAAATGTACTATTTGATGAAAATGATTCAGTTCTAGTATCTGACTTTAGCCTTGCCTCATTAATAGCACAACCAATTGCAGCTCAACATATGGTTGTTTACAAATCACCTGAATATGGTTATGCAAGAAAAGTTACAATGCAATCAGATGTTTGGAGTTATGGATCACTTTTAATAGAACTTGTAACTGGGAAAGTTTCTATGTGCTCAGCTCCACAAGGGACTAATGGTGTGGATCTTTGTAGTTGGGTTCATAGAGCTGTGAGAGAAGAATGGACTGCTGAAATATTTGACAAAGAAATATTTTGTCAAAAGAGTGCTCTTCCTGGGATGTTAAGGTTGTTGCAGATAGCAATGAGATGTATTGAGAGGTTCCCAGAGAAACGTCCTGAGATGAAAGAGGTAGTTAGAGAAGTGGAGAAAATACAACAGGTACACTTGATGTCTGAAGATGAGGATGATATGTCTTGTGATCAGTCTCTAACTGATGAATCCTTTTCAACTAGTAACTCAGGGATTTTTATTGGAGATGAAAGATAGATAGGTTGTTAGATAGATAGATGATCAAATTAAGGTTGGATGTCTAAACCTATAACATGTTGTTCTTTTTGTTTTTGACATCAGGGTACAGTGCACCAAAAGAATAAAGTTACATACTTCTATGATGTTTGTTTCAGTCTCAATATGAAGACTTAAACCCATTTTTAATTTAGCATTTAATTATATGAGAAGAATAAAAGATATATGATCAAATGCAGCTCATGTGTTTGCATCCTTTGTCAAAAATTTACTATATATCTTGCCAAACGAACCAAATATTTTAGTCTTCGAAATTGTAGTGATTGAGAGATCAAATTACACAACGTCTATAATTTCAAAGATGAAAATAGTGATTCACTTATATCTTTTGCTTAAAGATACAGAGGTAGTTAAATAACCACCTGCTGCACAAGATTTTGGTGGTCTTCTTGCACATGAAAATAATTGTGAGTGTACACTACTATGCATCATATATTGCTCCCTTATGATCAGCACAAATGTAAAATGTGCATCAGTATCACGTTACAAATTACAAATGTACATCAGTGTCATGGCATTCAATGCAAAACTAGATCGCGAATTAAAACTCCAAGTAAACCCGATATAATTATATGTCATCTTATACGATGGCATGAAAACTATGAACTACACGGCATAATGTGCCAAAGTTGGTTTCACTTTCACTAGGTGTTTCCCCCTAAAAGCTTTTTCTCTACATCGGTTGAAGAATCTTCCTGAAAGACCTGATTCTCAGCCTTTCCTGGATTGATTGCTGATTCATTTATCTGTCAATTAAACCATAAAATGAGGATAGGACCAAACAATAGCTTTCTACTTCATTGAAACATGTCAAAATTCATGAAAGCATACCGCTGCATTGGATTTGAAAGGTGCAATATCGTTTGGAAGCAAAGTTGATGGATCTGTCGGCCTGTGAAACAATAAGTGTGCTATAGACCGATCAATAGGATTTGTGTTGGTTTCGATATCAATGAACCCTGTACACCTGAATGAAGCTATGTGTTATCAAAAAGAAGATTAATTCATAAACACTTTTAAAATAAAGGATTTTTTTGGTCTAGCATGTGAGTAACAAAAGAACTTTTTTGGTAATGCTACAAATTGCAGATAAGAACTCACAACTACTAATACTCGAAATAATGTTACACAGTCATTCAAACTCTGAAGCCACTTTACAACAGGCCAGCTACCTTGTTATTGAGACAGATAAATCTGATGCAATAAAGTGAGCAATACCTGCTTGCATCCTGAGCCATTGTGTCTTTGCATGCTTCAGTACCATCTCCAATGCAACCATTTGTGTTTGTTATAATGTGTCTTTTCTCAGCACTCTTAGCTAAACGGTATAAACTGTCCCTTATGCACAATTTGGTTTTAATATCCAACTGCAATCAAAAAAGGGGATTGGTTTTCACTTTTCAGCAATAAGTGACATATTAATTATATACAGATAATATACCTTAGCCTCTTTTGGTTTACAAAATCATTTTCAGTTTTCATTTTAAATTACAAAAACTTCTTGTTTTCATTTTGTTTTCTGTTTTCAAAATTTTGCATAGGAAACACATAAAATGTTTTTATTAAAACAAAGTAAAAACAGGTTACAGTTTTGCAATTAAAAATGAACTTATGAAACATAAACAATTTTTTGCACAAACTTGAACATCACAGGATTCTAATACCTGTTCCAACACCTGTTGCAGGTGGCAAAAGCTATTTGCTTCAAGTGAGTTTTGGTCCAGAGCAGAGCTTATGGGTGAGCTTTCTTGTACAGTTGATGAGTCTATTTCTGAAGAAAATCCTAGACTAACCCCTCGAACTTTACTATGACCTTCATTTTCATTTTCAAATTGATGAGTTACCTGCTGAGAAGAACCTTGACTGTGAAATAGCATTTCATTTGCCCTTCTTTCATTTTTGAAACTCCTACTTAATAGGTGATCATGGCTATGATACTTTTCTCTCTTCTCATTTGTTTTCGAGGCAGCAGCCACCAAAGAATGACCATGAGAACTTTCCATGTTTGAGGCATAAGACAAATCTATAAATGAAGGAGACATATGTCCGTCATGTTCAGCTCTTAATCCAGAGAAAGTCGAAGAGAGTGAAGTGTGATTTAGAGCATGACTAAATTCTAGGTGCGTTGAAGGAATTTGTGTCAGTATGCAACCTAAGGAATTAGAATCTATGTTCTGCTTATGCTTCTGGATACTACCAAGAGAAGTAACACCACTAGAAGAGGCTCCACACCGCTGATTTATGTCTGCATATTGCTCAGGAGGAGTATAAGGATGAACAGAATTGCCATTTTTTCGCTTTCCTGCTGATGACTTTGGAAGCTTCTGCAATTGTAATACAAAGAAACTGTTGGTGATATACAAATTGAAACAGAAGAGTTTAATTCAGTTTACAGTTTCACACTAATAAAATACACCAGGCATTCAGAAACTAACCCACCCTTGCAATCAAACTTGCATTATAAACCAGACCCAACAAATTACCCTCAAAATGAAAGAATTTTTGAGTCCTGCATAAAGGTCAAGCACAATTTCCAATCAAGTGAAAATAGTGAAACATGAAAAAGCACTATTCTTACAAAAAAAAATTATGGATGAAAAAACCATGAATACACCATAAAACCATAAAACCAGGCCATGAATACAGGATAAAAAATTAGTATTAGTTAGAGCTGTAATCAGGATAAAAAAAAAATTAGGCCATGAATACACCATAAAACCATCTTACAAAAACTATGGATGAAAATATTTCAATTTCTGTAGAAATTCATTATTTCAATTCCTTAACTGAAAAAATGAGGGTGGAGGATTAGTTTGTTTTTCTAAATTATAAACATCTTGGATGAATCTATGATCACACTCTGAGACCGGCTGAATCCCATTCTAGAATATATGACTTACGAGATCAGAGGCACATGTCAAAATTATTTTGTCATGTGCCTTTGAGGGATCATCATATGGAAATTTGTATGAGCCCTGTGGTTTTCATAACGAACACACATCGAATTATAGCTTCACAATTTGAAATTCAAGAATTCATAACCCACATCAAAACAAAATGCAACTAACTAACCTTTTCTTTTGGCACCAAGACATCTTTATGACCAGATTTTGTGTCTGGCTCACTGAACATTGATAATGAAGCAGGGACAACATTGTCATCCACATCCATTTGAGATCTTATCTTCTTATCACCAGGGGATAACTTTTTGTTTGAACCATTGACCGGAAAACATCCAATGTTTTCTTTTGAGGAATCCATATTGTATTCTGATATGTTTTTCAATGGACTCATTTCTGCATAATGAAGCTCTATGTCGGACTTTAGTGCATCATCGGAACCTTCAGCACCATGTGAAGAAGAAAACCAGCAGAACTCCTCTTCATTATTGAGACTCTCCATTCCAAAAGTCAAATCACAACTTCTGCAATTTAAAAGTGATATTTAGATATTAATATGATGATTGCGATGAATCGATTAATTTTGCAGACAAAGGGAAAGATGGGGAAAATTCTGCCAAATTGTAGGGTTTCTTACAACATCCTGTCAACATCTTCTAAGTTTCCTATATCCAGCCATCCATCATTATCAAGAAAACTGAGTTCATTATCATCTTGAGATATGTGATTTATTGGATATTGGCACGCACTATCATCTTCCACCACACACTTGTCTTCCAAGATGGTATCATCTGCACAAAGCTCGCTGCCACCAGAGTCTATATTGCTGCTCTTGAAACAGTGGTCAGACATGCCTGTATTATCTGAAGCTAGCCCTTTTGCTTCTCTGTATGAGTCACCATCACTTGACGAATATACACCCTCGGGTGCGTCAGACCATGAACCTTTTTCTGGTATTCTTTCATTTTGGGTCATATTTTGCAAGTATAATTCCTCTCTACCCAGAGTTCGATAGCTATTAACATTACCACTACACTTTATACCATCAAACTCGTGAAGTGATTTATTAAAGCCATCGCCCTCTATTACAAGCTGATTATTGTGTTGGCTACCAGAATGGGGGACTTGGAGATCTTCATTCTCACCAAATTCACCCCACTCGTTATCTTCAAACTGTAACACAAACACATATATTAAGCACGTCACTTATGTAATTTGGCATGGCATAAAATGACAAATCCATAAAAACGTAAAATCAAACCCAATAAAGAGATAAATAGAAAACATCAAATTAGTACGTAGGTCAAAAGCTAACAAAAATACAACCCACCACTACTGATATCAGCAGTAAAAAGGAAATGCAACAGCAACAACAACCAAACCACTAAGTGGGGTCGGCTACATGGATAGAACGGCGCTGTAAGGTTCTAACATACGATAATGCATCCTCAAAAGATGTTTGTTTTTATTTATTTTGTTATAAGAGGGAAATTTTACCCTGTAAGGTTTCTGAATAACCTTGTGGTCAAAAACCAACCTCGGAACCATATCATACCAAGATTCAAGTTGAACCTCAAGGAAGTTTAACTCAGGGATGACCAGTTAAAAGGGATTATTAAAGAACCGACTTGAGCAAGATAGGAAAAAAGTGGAACTGTTGCAAGTAAAGAGTAGAAGGAAGATGCACTGATATAAGTTTCAAGTTTACCATTTAACAAGGATTGTCTTCTGTATACTTCACATTAATATTAATATCAGCTACACCCACCACTAATCGGCAATATGTTTCTCAAGGGCAGTGTATCTGGAGTTATTAATAGCTACCAAGCCGCTTCTGAATCCCTCGCACGTTGAACTTGGATTGAACAACAGCCTGCTTATAAGATTATGCTATTGATTAACATCAGTACAGCAATGAAAACATCGAATAAAGTCCAGAATCAGATACTAATATATATCATCAAAAAGATTACAGAATGGTTAACATTATACGAGTAACAAATACACATTCTTCAATTATGTCCAAGATATGCCACCAAGCATTAGCAATAGGATAGCATACTTGTGACAATTCCTCCAGCTCAACTCAATGCTCAATGTTGACTTCATTATTTTAGAAATGTACATAGAAATGCTCACTGGGGAACAACGCTAAATATATGACATCACAGGGATACCAAAGAAAGGAAAATCATTTCAATGAATTTGTTACAGGAATAAAGAGAAACAATCTCTAATTAAGCGGAAAATCTTTAACCTGTATGATTTCTCAATGATAGGTCATCTAAAAGAATTTGAGGAAATCTTTTTGTTTGATGCAGAACAAAAAACACTTGGTTATGCTGGGTATAGATGATTGTGCCTAAACTGAACCATTATTATAATTGAGAAGTGACACCTATAAAAGGGAACGTTAAACAGCAATGCAGTAATAGATAGCTAACTGATTCTGGACAGAAGAAATTTGCAGTTCATCTGTATCTTATACCGTGAGATCACAAGGTAACAAGGTTACTCCAGTTTGGGTTTGAGACATTTACCGGCAATCTTAACAAGTTCGGGATGAAAAATGCACTTTTGAATTTGAATGAAGAATGACAAGTGTATGAGAGCAGAGTCCAAAGGTGACTCAAGAAAAATGTCATCGTATTTGTGGTCCTATATGGAAACGAATTAGGGCCAGTTGTATGTTCTGCATCGTGTTAAGATTGGAATTTCAAGTGGAGACAATAAAAACAATTATAGTGCTTTATGAGTATATTGTGGCAAAACCGCAAAGTAATATTGTATTTCAAATACTGGAGTTGAATTTAACAATAGTTCATACCTCAAACATACAGATGTTTGACATTCCTCTCGGATCTTCTATCCACCACTAATGATACATTCAAGGCTTGATCCAGTGTCATGTTTATTAAGCAAACCTGTCATCAAAGATATTTTTCAGTCATGGAATACACCAATCATAAACATATCTGAAGTCACAAATTGGAAACGACAACTAAGGAACAAAACAATTTCTATAATGAAGAAAGAAATCACATGTTAAGTTCTATGCCAATTATATCATGTGTCGGGTGCTACAGATCTAATAGCGGAAACACTTACGACTCAAACATGATGTTAGTATAGCATCACTGATGGTAAAGTAATTTCAACATCTAGTCTCTAAATCACTTTCTAAACTAATCAGCACTCACAATCCACTGTGTTCGGAAATTATGAATAGCATCCACCGATGATACTAACAGTTCATAACCGTCAGTGAATTCTTATTGTTAGGTTAACACTTATAGTTGACTTGTTAAGCGTGATCCCACGATCTCTATTAACCAGTGTGATCTTCGGAACAAAAATAACTTGTCAAAGGATTTAGATAAATCTGCTACTACCTTTTCAGTCAAAGAAATACAAAGCCGTCCGTCACTACCGTTGAAATTTTAGGTATCTCTAGATTATGAAATGTGATTCAAAACTTTCCCGTTTTAAGATTCATAAGCTGTACAAACTTTTTATCGTTGTGTCAAAGTAGGGCCTGGTAAAAACCTTCACCAATTATAGACCAATTTGACAAACAACATACATCAGCTAACGAAAACTACGAAATTATCAAATGTTATATTTATGGTTTAATTGCAGTTTTAGTCTCCCTATTTTCACCATTTGGCGGAATTGGTCCCTTATTTTAAAATTTGACAGTTTTGGTCCCTCCATCAAATATTTGATCTAAAATATGGTGATATGATATGTTTTCAATTAAGTCTTTAAGAGAACAATTTCCTCGATATTGATATTTTTCCATCATCACATCATATACCAAGTCATTTAAAACATATCACAACCCCAATTTTTAGTTCAAAAATATGTGGACGACCAAAATTCTCAGGTTTTAAAATAGGGGGACCAAATCCTCAAAATGGTGAAAATAGTGGGACCAAAATTGCAATTAAGTCTATATTTATCTTTCAATAAAAACATGATACAAGGCTAACCATAATAAAAATGGCAAAAAAAATCTTCTTAACTTTAAGCATAAAGCATAGCTAATAAATGTTACTAAGTTCAAGCAACTTCAACTTACAACATAGGCCTTGTTCTATGAAGCACGGACACTCCTCGGATTAGGCTTGACACGACACTGACACATATAATTACACTTAATTATGTGATTTTCTCAAATTGTTAGTGGCGTCTGTGTCGTGTCCGTGACCGTATTCGTGCTTATAGGCCCTGTTTGGATAACCAACTTATAAAGTTAAAATGTTTTTTAATAAACCATAAGTTGTTTTCATAAACTATCCTGAAAATCTTATGAAAATAAGCTCAAAACAACTTATGAAAACATCGGAATTTGTTTTCATAAGTTCTAAAAAAAAAGTTCTCACAAATGTTTGTATCAATAAACAACTTCAAATAAGTCAATCCAAATACATGGTTAGTAATTAATTGATATTGCAAATTATTTAGAAAATAAAATGAGCAAGAAACAAACAAAGATTGAAGATCCAGAATATTTGAAGTTCATTTTCACTGTTTCCTTATTATCCAAACACTACACCAACACCAACCAGATTTCTATGTTCTAATCAAATCAAAAAATTACAACAAAAAGTAAAAAAAAAAAAAAAAAATAGAGTAAAAATCATAGCAACTAAAATAAATTTAAAGCATGAACAAATAACTACTAACTTATTTAACTAGAAATTAGTAATAATAACACAATAAAAGCAGGTGAATC
>Ga0315915_1005734_pt1 | contig 15388 bp, 14 predicted proteins | sample MpolbnodulesMG_FD_207738 | JGI IMG/M metagenome (GOLD analysis project Ga0315915, IMG submission 207738) | Medicago polymorpha root nodule microbial communities from Los Angeles, California, United States - branched nodules | ecosystem: Host-associated > Plants > Roots > Nodule | place: USA... | reverse complement strand
AAGAGTATTTAACCTATGTCTTGTTGAATCTAACTTGGTTTTGTTTTGAAAATGATTTGGTTTTGCAATATAGAAGAAATGATACGAACTTGTCGTAACTTTATGATTTTGTCGTAGTCAGCCGGTGAAACGCACATGTATATCTAACTACACTCATATGTGATCTAAGTGTATACATAGTCGAGGCCCTAGAGTTTATTTACTTGGTTTTGGTTCATTTGTCTCAATTGTTTTAAAGTTGTAAAATGAGAGTCGAACTTTGTCGAAAATGGTCGTTAAGGCCGATTACTTTGCAAACCTTTCGTGAATAGCTTTATATGATTGAATGAAGATATGTGAATGATTGTTAGGTGGTGAATATGATGTTTATCATAAGGTGATATATTTTATTCTTTACTTGGATTGTGAGAAGTTGTATGTTGAACTATGTGAAGAAGTTGATATTGGTGAATGCATATATGTTAATTGATTGAGATGTTGTTGGCGAATACATATATGTTAATTGAATTGTGAATGTGGTTGGTGATTGCATATATGTCAAGTGATGGTGAATTGTTGGTGAATGCTTATATGCTAAATGATTGGTGATGATATGGTGAATTGTTTGTGTGAACATATGCATTGAGTCGAGTCATATGTTCGTGCATACATGACTGATGGTGACAGATGTTTATATCCAAAATGTAAGACAGATGTGAAATCTTACATACAATGTTTTTTGTTGCATTGAAGGTGACGACCTTGAGGTGATTTGGTACCGCATGCATCTTGAAGAGTCTAGAACATTGCATGCATTTGAATAATTGGTGAGTCGTATCATAATTGAATATGTGACTTGGTGAATTTGTGCATTGGAAATTTGGTGAAAGTTGTGATTATGCGGATTAGTGTATATGTACATTGGTGGATTTTATTGTTGGTTGTGAATATCTGGACTAGACTCCAATTGCATGTCTTACTAGCTTGTGCTTATACACTTGGTGAATATATTTGATGACAATCCTTCTGGTAATAGTAATGAGGTGAAATTTGTACATATATGAATATATATATTCTGCACTGTTTATGTTGATTATGATTGATGTGAAGCTTACCCTCAGTGGTTTTGACCGCCTACCTGTTTGTATGAATGGGTAGACGGAGTGCAGGAGTAGTTTGCTTGGTGAGTGCTTGGATAGCGGGAGCTATCTCCGTTATCGTTTTCTCTTGAGTCGTAGAGTAGGCTCTGATCTAGGATGTTTGTCCTTATGATTATTCTAGATTGGTTATGCTGGATTTATGTTGTTGAGTTTTGCCCATATGTCGGGACTTAGGAGATTTTTATGATGATGTGTATTGATCTTATGACATGTATATTTTGGAGATGTATGACTTATATCCGCTGCGACTGTTGAGAAATTTTATATATGCATGTTATTTGAATTTGATGTGGAGACGTGGCGTCTATTTCTTGAATATTTATATTATTCGCGTGTATTATCGCTTTAATAGAAATAGGGCGTTACAAAAGGCATCCCAGAGTTTGAAAAATGTATGGCATGACGTGTGGGATTACTGGAAAAGACCAAGGGTAATTGGAGGCAAGTGAATCTTTAGGAGAACAAATTTGATCACTTCGAGAGCTGAAGAGGTATGGTGTAGACTTATGGAACTACAAAAATTTCCTAGTGTAGTTGGATGCAAGGAACTTCAAGAAGACGGAAGACATTCCAATGGTTGAAGAGGCAAGGGTGGAAGCTTGTGGTGCTACATGGTGTGGTTGGAAGCAAGGGAATATGAAGCATGGAAAGAGCAGCGTGTTGGTTGATGGTTGAATTGGCATTATCATAAATTTAAAGTCAAGGTGGAGAATGTTGTAGTATGACTCAAAATTGTGGTTCTAAAGGAGTGCAAAATCGGGGCCCGATTTGGACAAATTGGTGGCCAATTTTGAGTGCTTTTCTACCTATTCCTTTCGACTTTTTCAGGGGCCCGGTTTGTTGAAATCGGCACCTAATTTTGCGTAACAGGAAATAGAGTAGAAACGTATTTTGGACTTGGATTTGTTCCAAATTTTGAGGGATGCATTTACTATAAATATATACCTTGTATCAAATGAAAACCTTTTGAGAGAGAGAGAGAGTAGAAAAACAAGGATCAGAATCCAACAACAAAACTATGGTTTGTAGAGTTTTTCTCTTGGCAATAAACACTAGGGTTGAGATTGAATCACAATTTATTAACCTTGGAGAAACACTATTAGTATGGTTGGGAATAGGCCAAGCCAGCTTACAGGGACTTACGGCCTGACCTATTTAGTAGAAAGGCCTAGACTTAGGCTTTATAAAAAGCATGTTTAGTTAAATAGGTCAGACTTAGGCTTCCAGAAAAGCACGTTAAGCCTGATAGGTCAGCCTATTAGTATCTATCTATTAAAAAATATATTTTTTATATTAAAATAATTGCATACATTAAAAATAGAAATACCTTTTTCTCCACATATCGTTCTCGTAATAGGCTTTGTTGTTACATGCTTTTAAGTAGGCTTTAATGTTGTTAAAATTTGCTTGGAGTGAAATAGGTTTTTAAGTAGGCTTTAAGGCTTGTTTAGCCTATTTAATAGGTCAAATGAACTATTTGATAACCTAAATATAAAGTAGGTGTGAAAGTAGGCTTTCAGGCCAGTCCAGGCTTTTAAATAGGTCGGGCTAGGCTAAAAAAATCGGCCTATAATAGGCCATAGCCCAAACTTGTAAATTTTTTCGTAGACCGGACCCAGGCTTTCTCAGGCCTATCAAAGTCTGACCTAGCCTAACCTATTCCCACCCCTAACTATTAGGGTTGAGTCTCTTTGTCACGGGAAGAGATTCAGAATTTTGGATAGAATTAGGTTTGAAGACTAATTCTTGTAACCCCTTTTTGATATCTGTTATAAAGTTACTCATCATTATAGTGGAACAGAGAGCTGCTCTCTCCTCTAGAGTAGGTCAGTATTGGACCGAACTGGGTAAACAAATTTTCATGTGTTCTCTCTCTCTTTCTCCTTTGTTGTTCTATCTTTTGCTTGTGTTTATAACTCTCACTCACGTTGTTTTGGTTGCTTGATTAATTTGCTCCACATATCAAGTATTTTATTGGTGTGATTTTTAACGAATTCACAACATTTTTAAATAAAAGTCATTACAAATTGTTACATTGTCACATCGATCTATTATTCTTTAAAAATCAAGATGGTCTTTGAATAATGTCACTCATTATCAAAAAAATGTAGAGTTATGAGACCAAAATGAAAATAACAAATAAGGTAGGGGACTAAAGGTTCAATTAAGCCTTAATTTTATGTTATTTTTACACGTTTTTGCGAATTTATCAATTATTTAAAAATAAAATAAAATTGATGGGGCACCCTGCCAATCCACAATAAAACGGGATGGGGCGAAATTTTCAATCCGCCATCACTAGTTGGCCCGTCCCGCTCTACCCTTTTTTTTTGCGGGTTAATGACGGGGCAAGGCATGGTGAGGCGGGTTGGATCACTTTGCCATCCCTATCTGAATGTAAGCAGTTCAAACGAATCCCTCACACCAAAACAAAAACAAATAATATTAATATTCATACATGTATATTTATTTTACTAAGATTATGTTTCACATTTTTCAGTTTTTATTTCTTCGACGGGAGTATACAGTTTTTCTTTAACGATTTTTATGCTTTTGTCAAGTAAATATTGTTTTAATTGTTTTCGTAACTCTACGTAAGTTGAAAATTTTAAAATATTCTAACGTAGTACTTTCGAATTTGTTCAATCCTTAATAATAGTATGTTGATAAGATTTACTAAAAACTTTTTTTTGTTCATTGCATTTTCTGGTATATCAATCAACTGAATTGAACTGATCATATCAGCACTAATGCATCAGATCTCATCTGAACTTCGCAGTTAAGCGTGCTTTTGAGCGAGAGTAGTATTAGGATGGGTGACCTCCTGAGAAGTCCTCGTGAGCTTAGCTCAGTTGGTATGGACAATGCATAAAATATGCAAGGTCCGGGTTCGAACCCTAATCACCACAAAAAAAAAACCAAATATTATCGATTTAATTTGGTTCAATTGCACTTTTGAAAATTGCCGAAAACCAAAACAAACTAAATTATTGCAGATTTGAATTTTTTTTTTACTAAAATTCGAATCAAACCAAACTATTGCACTTGGGTTTGGATCCTCTTCAGTCACATGAGAGTCCAGTGAAATCTTGTCCATTAAAAAAAAATTAATGCACGTGATAATTTTAAATGTTGAAAATAAGAGAGAGAAGTCAATTAATGGTGCAAATTTTTTATTTTTTTTTGACAAAAATAAATGATATTCATTCATTAAAATTGATAGAGTACATCGATATAATGCAAAATCACTAAAAACAAAAATGATGAATCTCAAACAAACTCACATCATCCATGTTAATAGCATAAAACGGCAAAGTAGAAAAGCCTACACATATGACTATATTCAAGTCTCCGGAATACTCATGTTTCCGAATCTGCAACGTTGACGACGCCAAAATCATTGATTGGATTTGCATTGGATCTAAGCTGATATGACAATCTAAACCAAACAAATACTTAAACAAAATAAGAAAGACAAATAACGCCGCACAAAGACGGCGAAAAACACAACGTCGCACTAAGATGACGAAATCACAAAAGAAAAACGAAATAGATGTGAAAATCACTTATTTCAATAAAAGGGAAAGAGAAAAACGAGTTAGAGGAGTGATTAATCACCCCTCTTTGATGGATGAAGGAAAAGATACTAAGGTTTTGGTGACGGCTCACACAAAAGAGAAGGAGAAGATAGAGCGATGATTAATTTAATGGTGCATATTGTGTCACTACAGAAAATTGGAAAGATTTTCACACGAGGAAATTCATTCCCATTTCACACGGGTTTGGATCCTCTCCAATCACATGAGAGTCTAGTGAAATCTTGTCCAATAAAAATTAATGCATGTGAGAATTTTAAATGTTGAAAATAAGAGAGAGAGAACAATTAATGGTGCAGATTGTGTCACTGCTAAAAACTGGAGAGATTTTCACAAGAGGAAAGTCATTCCCATTTCACACGTGTTTGGATCCTCTCTGGTCATATAAGAGTCCAGTGAAATCTTGTCCATTAAAAATCAATGCATGTTGAAATTTTAAATGTTTAAAATAAGAGAGAAGATAATTAATGATGCAGATTGCGTCACGACAGAAAACTGAAAATATTTTCATAAGAGAGATTTTCACTGCATTAAAAATCTCATTTCACACACACATCTAATCTTATATAATCTAATCTAATTCAATTAAAAGATAAAGCGGTGCCATTAAGAAGAGACGCTTCAAAGTTTACCTATAAGATATCTTTAAAATATACTATATTGTATGTTTTGAACCGAAAATTGACCTTCAAAATACGACAATCGAAAATGCCTATGGAATTATGTTCCTTCAATCTTAATACTTTCAACACTTAAACTTTGATTTTACCAACCGTTTGTTGCAAAGGGTGTGTTTCAAAGTAACTTTAAACTAAAGCAAGCTATATGTACGAAATCAGTCACTCGAAAATGTGTGCAACACAAAATTATAGAATCTTAGCAGTTTACAATTCCTTCAACCATCTCATATCAATGTTGTCTCTCAAGTCTTCGATTGATCGCCGGATCCAATCAATTTTCCCAATTATATTGTATTCAATTCTAATCTTTGCAGTTACAAGGTTAGTCCTAGATAGCTTGAAGAGCAAGCAAAGCCATATTTTTCAGCTCTACGGCATTTCATCTGGTGGAAGGAATCGATTACCAGTTGTCGTGTTGCCGGAGGATCGCATTGAGGAGGGCTGCAATGTATTTGAAGGGAAATGGGTATGGGATAATGTGTCCTATCCTCTTTATGAAGAAGAGAGTTGCCCTTACTTGGTCAAGCAAACCACTTGCATGAAGAATGGGAGACCTGATTCTTTCTACACAAATTGGAGGTGGCAGCCTCATGGATGCAACCTCCCAAGGTAACCAACACTTTTTCACATTTTAACATTGCCTTAATTACTCTTAGGTTTCTGATTGTGAACTTAAAAAAAATGTATTTAGATCCCCAAATTTGTTATCATTTTGGGTACCTAGATTTAGGAACTTGAATAATTTGTAATTTCATTCATGAAGTTGGGTACTCAAATAAAAGTTTAGGACCTAATTGTAAATTATTTAAAAGTTTAAGGACTCGATTAATAAAATTAGTTTAGGTTAAATATTTTTAATAAATTCAGATAATCAGTTACAAAAAATTTAGTTCAATAATCTATTTAAAAATTCAGAGTTTGGGAATTTATAGACTAAGCTATTTACCAATGAAAAATATGCTTTGGACAATAAATGTCGAAATCTTTTATTGATGAGTAGTAACGTAGTATATCAATTTGACTTAAAATTCTCCTTATTCTTTTCTTGACTTCAGGTTTGATCCTTTGAAGTTGTTGCACATGTTGAGGAACAAAAGAATGATGTTTATTGGAGACTCATTACAAAGAGGACAATTTGAGTCTATGATCTGTTTGGTACAATCTGTAATTCCTGAAGGAAAGAAATCCCTCCAAAGAATTCCACCTATGAAGATATTTAGAGTAGAGGTACATAAAAATGCATCTTTCATCTGTATTTTTCAAAACAATATCCATGCTTTCATAAATAACTTAGTAACCGCTTATGTGTAACTATTTTCATAACAATCTAAAAAGCTTATGTCATAGTCAACAAATAGCATATGAACACATCATAAGTTATTTTCATAAGTTTTCTAAACCAATCTCACAAATATTTATGTCAATAAATAAGCTCAAATAAGTCAATCTAACAAATCTATAGAAACAGCTTATGAAATTAGATTGAATGATGATGATGTCGTGACATTTCAAATTTCTGAAAATTCCTATAGCTTTGTTTTGGCAGGAGTTTAATGCAACGATTGAATACTACTGGGCTCCATTCATGGTTGAATCAATTTCAGATCATGCAACAAATCATACGGTACATAAACGGATGGTGATGCTTGACTCAATAGCTAAGCATGGCAAACATTGGCAAGGAGTGGACATTTTGGTGTTCGAGAGTTATGTTTGGTGGATGCACAGCCCTTTCATCAATGCTACGTGAGTATATCTATAGACCTTGGCTGGTCCCCGTGAGCATAATGCATCATTATATGAAGTGGCCGGAGTTCGAACCCCGGACACCTCACCTATTCCCTTTAAAAAGTAAATTCTAGCCACTAAGATACTTGACAAAAAAAATAAAATATGACTAGCGAATGTTCATGGCTATAGCCTAAAGTTGTGGAAAAAGCACAAAATGACATAATACACATGTGAAATAATAATCAAATCAAAATTTCAAATATAAATCAGACAAATTATTGAATTGGTTTAAAACATGTTTTGTTCCAGATATGGATCACCAGATGAAGTCCAAGAATATAACGTCACTACAGCATATAAGTTGGCGTTAAAAACATGGGCAAATTGGTTAGAATCAAACATCCAACCACTTACTCAAAATGTATTTTTCATGAGTATGTCTCCAACACATTTGTGGTAAGTTACAATCTTTTTCTACTGTCAGAAAATTAAACAGTTTACATTATCAAGTTTTGCTAATAAGGTGAAATTCATATAGATCTCACCAAATTTGAAGAGTGACTCTGCAAAAATAGAAAGTGAAGCCCACGTGATTTGGTGAATGTTTGAAACTAACATGCATTTTTTACCTAATAATAACTAGAGTTATTAACACCTCTCTTCAAACCAAAATAAATGATGTTATAAATTACAATTATTGAAGAAAATATAGCAAAGTAATACAAGTTCAATTTTTTATTTTATTCTGGTTCAAAATTCAATTGACAACATTCTCTAAAGAATTTATTTTCTTCTCCAGGAGCTGGGAATGGAAGCCAGGAAGTGATGAAAACTGCTTCAATGAATCATACCCAATACAAGGTTCGTCATATTGGGGCACAGGCTCGAATCTTGAGATTATGAAGATATTACATGATTCACTAGAAGAACTGAAAATAGAGGTCACCCTATTGAACATCACCCAATTATCAGAGTACAGAAAAGATGCTCACACGTCAGTATACGGCGAGCGAAAGGGCAAGCTCCTGACTAAAGAACAGAGAGCTAACCCAAAATCTTTTGCTGATTGCATTCACTGGTGTTTACCTGGGGTCCCAGATACATGGAATGAAATCCTATATGCATATCTGTTTAAGAACTATCAAAACTTTTCTTAACGTGGCTAATAAGCATGACAGAAAAGTACAAGCATCATTCAGATTGATGGCGGACATATTCGCAATTTTTCATCAATTCACCATTCTATTTTGCTTTATTTTCCAACACCTTTTGCCTTTTGGATTGTATAACAGAACAGTAGATTCAATATAAATGTAGAGAGATACAAACTGTGAACAAAGGAAATCTCGTCAATTATTCCTATAGTTTATGATTTTAGCCTGTTCTTCATGGAAACCTAAACAATATAATTTTCGGCAAGCAATCCCACCTTTGACATGTACATTTGCAACTAAATGAGCCACAGCATTTGTGTCTTATTTACATGCCACCTGATTATTATTTACAGCAGCTCCCACTCAGTTTCAGAAGCTTGCTGCACTTGCAAATTCATTGAGTTCACATATGTTCTGGAATTAAATCGTCTGAGAGTTGGTGGTAAATCTTGACCTGGCTCGATATCAGCATCTCCAAACCATATTGCTAGTTGTTCATACTCCTTTGCTAACCTCTTATTCGAAGAGAATGCATCCTGGATTCTTTTCTGTCCCATGAAAAATGACAGTAATGGAACACGACATTTCTTAACAGCAGAACTTATTTCTTAAAATAAACTTCACTTTCTTTTTCTTCTACGCCATTTTTTTAATAAAATTCAAGGAAACGAGGAAGATGTGGCAAAGAAAGTAAGTTTTCTTCTATAACTAAAAATAACTATAGCTATTTTAGTTGTTAATAGTCAAGTTTCAAACCATTCTAAGAAAAACACTTTAAAATACCAATATATAGAACAACTTAACTTATTCATTGAAACATTTTGTAGAAAAGACTAATGGAGTCGGGGACGTTGCATATTATATGCAGGGGCCGGGGTTCGAACCCCGGACTCCCCACTTATTCACCTTTATGAGGTGAATTTCTAGCCACTAGGCTACTAGACCAAAAAAAAAAAAGAAAAGACTAATGGAGTACCTTATACGATCTAAGCTTTTGGATTCTGCATGAGACTGCGTAGAGTTCCCTATCATTCACAAATATACCGCTATCTTCACGCTTTGTATCATAATTCAATTGAATGTCCTCCAACTTTAATTTAATAGAGCGTGATTCATCTGAACAGCACAAGCAAAACCAATATCAGCTAAGTGACAATACACTCAACAGGTCCATGAAGATCATTAATTATAAGATTTCTATGAAATTTTCAGCTCCTATTGTTATTTGTGAATTTGTTCTTTGTTTTTTCAAGGATTGCTTTCTAACTTACCTCCATTTATATTAATTTTATCCATACAATAAAATATTCATCAAAAACTAGGACGAAAGTTGAAAGAAAATGTTGTAGAAAAACCACCAAAGAAAAGAAAATGTTGAAAGAACAGAAGTATCAGTAATACAACTTCAACTTCAAGTGAGCATAATCATGAATACGTTTGAAATGGAAAAAAACAAGATTTTCAAATTTCTCTATAGAGATTTTGTCTTTCTGATTGCAGAAATAGCACATCTAGTGTAGCAATATTCCAAACAGTTCACTCTTTTCATGAATCAAGACCATAGGTAGTTGACAAAGTACCTTCAAACTTAAAATTTTAATCATCGTTGTTTAGGGAAGATTGATGTAGCAATCATTGTTACTAGTATAAGTACAAGTGTGGACACACATGATAGCATAGGGAAGATTGATGTAGAAAAATCACCAAAGAGAGAAAAGAAAATGTTGAAGGAACAGAAGTAACAGTAATACAACTTCAACTTCAAGTAAGCATAATCATGAATACGTTTGAAATGGAAAAAAGCAAGATTTTCAAATTTCTCTATAGAGATTTTGTCTTTCTGATTGCAGAAGTAGCATATCTAGTGTTGCAATATTCCAAACAGTTCACTGTTTTCATGAATCAAGACCATAGGCAATTGACAAAGTACCTTCAAACTTAAATTTTAATCAACATTACTTACCACCATTGAAAAATTGAAATTCAAAAGAATATTGACTCCAATAAAATATTTGAAATAGGAAACTAATGAAACATATAATCAACCGTTTCTCCAGTCCCTGTCATCATGCATGCAAAATCAACAAGTTTCTTGATCATATAAATTTGATACTGCGTGGATGCTTCAACTATGCATACCACAAGGCCAAAGCACATACAGTGAAACAAGATATTTCAATGCATTTTGAGGTTTTAAGCATCTCCTAAGACCACATGTAGTATTAAACAAGACATAATATGTGACGGGGTATTATAGCATCAAGCGATCATGTAGCCAACTAATCTAGTATAAAAAGGCTTGGGTGATGTTGTTCTTATAGTCTTAAACAAGAATTCAAACAAAAGTTCCCAAAAATTAAAACTTTATGAAAACTAACCATTTGATTCCATTGATTGGCATCGACAAGAGGAAATGATTCCATCACGGGATTCCTTGACCTTGACCTTGACCTGTGCCATGGAACTGTCTGAAATACACAAAGCAACATCACCTGAATTGCTTTTGTCCGATTCAATTTCACAGGGGTAGCTTCCTAATGATTCTGAACATGGACCGTCAGAAACTAAGGAACTTTCATAGTATGAAGTTCCTATCTCTGTGATATAAGGCTGTTTACATGACGCAAATGATACAGCAGGTGAAACATAAGCTAGTATATCAGTATCGCCCTTATCAACATCAGATGATTCATCGAATAAGTAGGATTTTGTTAATTTTGTCTCACCAACAGACATGAAATCCAACACTTCAGCACTAGATGAACTCATATTATCTTCTTCAACAATCGAACATGAGTCTTGTTCTACATTAACTTCCATTCTCATTGAAACTCCACATGCACTATCAGAAGAACCAGAATGGCATTGACTATGCATTGAGAATTCAACGGGTTCGTACTCTTTAAGAGACATCAAATTCAGTAGCTTGGATGTGGACTTGTTGGCAGTTTCTTCAATGCGTGCATGCAAGATTTCGTTTTCAAGCACAAAAGTTTCTCTAGAGTCATCAGCAACCTCTTCTTGAGTTACGAAAAAATCTTCCACCTCCAGGGAATCTGAGCAAGTTTCACCACTAACTTGATTTACAAGCTCGTGTTTGCCTGGAAGATTACCAACTTGTTGCTCATTAACAAGATCAATTACATTAGAATCTTGCAATGACTCAATCAAATTATTGGCAGGGTTTTCTTCAACCCTGTTGTTATTTTTATCGTTGTGTTCAACACCACCAGGCGACATAACTAACAAACCAACATTATTTTTCAAAGAAAACGGATGAGCTTCATATTTTGTGGGACTAGACAAGGTAGGAAAAGGTAGTAGCTCATGCACAACTCCAGAATATAACTTTTTCACACTATCTCCAACATTCTGGACTCGATTCTCGAGATATTTAGCAGTATCCTGAAACAAAAGAGAATAGAAACAAGTATCACATACTAAATATGTAAATGAACAAGAGAAATAAAAAAGACAAATATGAAAGCAATAATGAAACAGCACCTGGCCTACAACACCATCCATCTCATGGCACACTGATTCAAACTTGTGGTAAATATTCCCCACCCAATTTATACCTTTAACCTTCAAATTCATCGTGCCCGGACTAGAACTTGGAATCCTAGGATAGATCTGCAATAACAATAATAAAAATAAATTGACAAAAAGGGGCAAACTTAAAACGCTAGACAAGGGGTGTGTGATAAAAAATTCTGGAGGTGAATTATGAGTAAAAGGAAAGGAGAAAAGAAACACTGTTGGTGACCGGTTAACGATCGATCAGCGTGTCACCAGCCAAACACACAGGGGAAGGAAGGTAAGAAAGGGTTTTGAGTCATACGAAGAATAGAATCAAAGGGTTTAAGTAAGCAACTTTTTACCCTCGTTTTTTTTTTATTAACTTTATATCGGAATTAACTTTCTATCTTGATATCTGGGCTTGTGAAGGGTGTGCGTTAGTGTTGAAGTCCGGTCTGATGTTGTGTTTGGTGACTTTTATGACTCTTTTTTTATCTCTCTTTTAACTATTATGTTCGTTCCTTTTTAATTGTTACTTTTTTACATCTTACACAAACCAAGACAATCAATAAATGTTACTACTTTTGATACAATTGTTTTTGCTTTTACTATAATGACCTTATTAATTTAATATTTCATTTAATATGTTTCTTTCTCCGCAATAAATATATAAGGGTAATATTGATAAAAACAACATTTAATGTTGCATTTAACTTTAAAAGTGACAGATAAATAGAAACAAAAATTTTCTCTAAAAGTGACGGTTAAAAAGGAACGGAGGGAATAATATTTTTCTTTAATTAAAAGTACATGATGTGTCATTATGGTACATGTTAAGGTACCAAATATATAAATTTTGCATCATCAGAAAATGTGTCAATTTATTTCATAAAAGATTGAAATATAATTTGTTTTCAAAAATATTTTTTTTATTTATAGAAACCTATATTTTTATTATGTTCATCAACGCTGACCCAAGTATGTGGGTCTATTATTGGAGATTGTATTAATCTTAATTTCTTTTTTCATAATTTATGTTTTTGCATGTTAGGCGTAAGGCTAACCAAGCTCTCCGTCTAGAAAAGAACGAATGTTTGTTAGTCGGGTTACATGTGACCCCGACCCTAACATTAATCGAGCCAATTTTTTTAGATCGAAGTTTGATAAAATCTAATGAAATAAGGATCCAATAAGAACTAGCAGTATAAGGATATGATTGAGTCAGTCCCAAGACGAGTTGTTTTTTTTTGTGAACCAATAGATATGTTAAGCATCAAGGGAAAACTCTGACGTCCTGTAACATCCATACTAAACGTATCTAGAAAGTTTAGCATGTGCATTATCTTTAGTACTGGATACATTAAAATTTACAACATAAATTCTTCGAATGAATATTTTATACAACAACACGCGTTCGTACAATCAACAATACAATATAACTCGTCTAAAACATAGAAAAATACATCCTTAAAGTCCATAACATCATGCAGCGGGTACGAACGAGCACTTGCTGATTATCCATCCGACTACAAGCTTGCTAAATCCTGCTTAACCAACCTGCTGATCTGAAACAAAATAGGATTGGGATGAGACATAATGTCTCAGTGAGTTCTACCTAATCCTAAGCTATAGGTAACCTCGGGGGAAACCTACGGTCACCACGTGTCTACAATACAACCTGATGGTTGATTATACGTGTGTGGATCATGCTTGCCTAGATGGTCGTGCATACTAGATCCGTCGTAGGTTCTTCTTAACTTATCTTATGGGTCTTGCCATACATCATACGCGTCATGGCGGTCAAGGGAACCTAGGACCGCTAACTCAAGATACGCTAAACGCATCAAGACCTAACATGCTTATTCATGACACGATCCTAAACCGGACGATCGGGGAAACCTAAGATCGTCGTCGGTATAACTTCGTAGTTTGTCCTACTTGCATAAGCCTGCACATGTCTAAAAGTATAACATAACATATTCATATTCATTCATTATGTTAGAGGTTAGCGTTGAACAAACATTATTATCTGAGTTCATTTTACGGAGTGCATCGGGTGGAGTAACCCCGAGTACAATCCCATACATGACCGATGAAAACCTAGCTAAGGTACATCAGACTCCCTCAGTGTCGTGCGGGCCCACCTTGCGGTGCGTAACTCGTCCCCAAAACGTGAACCTCTTGGAATCCCCCTTGGCGTGGATCGCAAGAGACACGACACCTACATCTTGCTTAAAGTCTTGTTCATACATGATGACTTATACATAACTTACTCAAATAATCACCACGAGTCCGTAACCTACTCGATTAGCGGTGGATCATTTCGTGCATAGTCTTAATCATACATAACTTATACCTAATGTGTTTAGGTTACATGATAACATACTTATTCTCGACTACCTAAGTCGAGGCTCTAGAATCTTCCCCATACTTAAACTGAATTCCTACCCGAGCATAAATCACGAATATTATCGTGCTCTCATATGCCACTCACCATTGAAAAATGTTAATGTTACTCATGCATTTCATTTATAATATTTCAGTATGTAATGCGCATTAGTTTCTTGACATTGAGGCTTTGTTAAAGTTACAAAAGTTGCAAAGAAAAGCATCAGATTGCATTCTGGACCATAAGAAGTATTTTAAAAAAAATGTTGTGCAGGTGCTGCACGCTTAAGCGTGCTCCCAAGCGTGTCGTTCGCTTGTTAGTACGCTTAAGCGAGCTTGTAAGCGTGCAGAGCCTGTAGTTACGACGTTTTGCTCGCTTGAGCGAGCAGTGCACGCTTAAGCGAGCATTCATCAGTCCAGAATGCAGGATTTGTATTTTGACATAAAACCTCAAAATCAAACTTTTAATGATCACATTACACACAGAAATCATGGAAAACATCCTAGACCTTTTGCATGACAACAATTAACATAAATTCAACAATTTAATGGCATGAGGGGTACTAAAATCATACATTCATAACCTAACAATATCATGCTTTCTCACATAAATAACACACAAACCCAAGGTAGAAAGCTATCTAAAGAACTCACATTACAGTTTCTGAAATCTTCCCAAGGTTCCAAACCTAAGCCAACAACAAAACCCTAGCTGCTGCTCTCTTGTTCAAGCTTGCTGCAAAGTGCTCAAGATGCAACACAAATAACAATCTTCTTCACATGAACACCAACCCAGATTCTGCACAATTCCAGCATCAGACCCCATACTTCAAAGTTACCTCCAGACTTCAAAACTTGACCAAAGTTCGTGAAACCGGTGCCAAAACATCGAAACTTTTGTTAGCTAACCATAGCAACAAAGTTCACTTGATTCCAAGTTACAGAGAAAGAGTTATTACCGTTTTAGTGAAGCCCTGTCCCAAAACCCGTAACCAAAATCCAGCAGAAATTACCAAACTTCAAATGTGTTTTCCGAATCCGTTACTAGCCCGAATCATACAAAGTTTGTGCCTAAATTTAAGGGAATTGAATGAGGAATCTAAAACTTCAACAATAATTCAATTCTAGGCCATACAGAAATAAATACGAATCAAAAACCAGAACTTGAGCTTACCACTATT
>Ga0315915_1005733_pt1 | contig 15389 bp, 8 predicted proteins | sample MpolbnodulesMG_FD_207738 | JGI IMG/M metagenome (GOLD analysis project Ga0315915, IMG submission 207738) | Medicago polymorpha root nodule microbial communities from Los Angeles, California, United States - branched nodules | ecosystem: Host-associated > Plants > Roots > Nodule | place: USA... | reverse complement strand
GAGGCCAATGAACATAAATGGATTTTTTTCTTCTTCGCATGTCTATTCATTATCTTCGGTTATTTTTAATTAATCCACATTATTATTCATTGCATATTTTGCTCATAGATCCAAAAAAAAAATATAGTGTTCATAAATCCAAAACAAACAAACAACAAAAAAAGAAAAATAAATCCAAAGGACATTTAGCTATTATTTACAAAGCTCATATTCTATTTCAATTTGATTCTCGTTATTGTATGTGATTACAAGACAAAGGCGATGCACTGTTATTGTCCTGTAGAATAAAATATGGTGGTATATAAATTTTGCAACAAGTTCTCCTAAATCTTGTAGTGTTTTGTTTGTTAATAAAATTTTAAACTTAGAAAAATAAAAATTGAAAGTTGTAAAATCAGGGATAAGGTTTTGTCTTTTTTCCTAGTTACTGAGATAAATTGCTTTGAAGGTTGTTGCTCATGAATCATATGTGGGGTGGTTGTTAAGGTGTTTAGCGATGAGTGGGATATGAAGGTGAATTCTTATAGTGCAGCACCGGAAAATACATAATAGTGAATCGTTGTTCCTTAAAGAGTGAAGATTAAAGTCACCGATGGTGGTTGTTTAATTGGAGTTTCATGGAGGCTGATGATAGGAACTTTGAAGACAAAGTGAAAAAAGATTTAGTGTGGACGGAGTATAATAGATCGGTGTACGTCTTCATTAATCTAATAGTCACAAAAAATCTTTCCCATGATAGGAAAGGATTCACATTTCCCATGGTAAATGCCACCTCGTTACATATAGCTATTTTTAGGGTGGTTCTAGTTAACTCATCATCATTTGCAATTTCTCTTTGTTTTGTCTTTATTTCAACCTTACAAATGTCAATGGGTGGATTCTTACGTACCATTTTTTAGAAAATATTATAAAATATTACGGTATTATAATATTCCTTCCATAAATATTCTAAGGGAAAAACTATTTGTTAAAACGCAAATACTATTGTGGCATTTGTTATGTGTAATTCAATGTTGGTTAGTCAACTAAACTAGAGAGTTAGTTAACTAGTTAATAGAGTTAGTTTCTAACAGTTACTTAGAGAGCAAGTAACAGATTAGTTAATGGTCTTTGTTAGTTGATACTTGCTATATATATAAGCAAGCTTGGTGATTGTAAATACACAGTGATATTGAATAAAGATTTTGATCTTTTTAATTGTGTGCTATTCTCTTTTCTCTCTAATCCTTCTTCTTCTAAATTAACAAACTTGTTCAAGAGTATTAGTATTCCATAAATATTCAAAAATGAAAACAATGTAACAATATTAATATGCAAATATCATTGGATTTATTAAACATGTTCAGATGGACGTAAGAAAAAAGATGTTTAAAAAAATTTGTTGTTGTGAATTTAACTCAGTTCGTAAAGACATTATATAATATACATATAATTATAAGATTTAGGGTTCGAACTTCAAACATCTCATATATTTATTTTAAAAGGTGAATTTCTAGTAATTAAACTTTAAAAAATACATATGTATTTTTTTGTTTCTCACACTGCACATTCATTTACGAAAAATGATTTTATTTGAACCGTGTCGGATATTAAATATACTCATCTCGCTAAATAATAAGAATTTAAAATTTGATTCACCGTATTGTGAAAATCCAACTTTCCTTCGTGTAAACAAGGCCCTCAATTTTTTTCTTTATTTTAGGCATGTCTTTCGTGTTAATTATACACATTCAACGACGTAACCCCATCAACAACAAAGTGTTTTTCATTTGGACTCGAATTCAAGAGCCAAATGATCTAAGTTTAGTTTCACTTGGAGTTTAAATTTAATCAATCACAAGGATACAATTATAGCTTTTGCTTTGGATATCACCATGATAATGAATGAAATTGTAAACAAGCAAGCAAACATCATAGCATGATTCTTCATGTCATAGGCAAAATTGGTTCTTGCTTTAACTAACCTTCCAGCATGACAATCATCGAGCACCACGTCTAGATAGATGTTGATTATTTAAGGGTCATGTTAACCAGTGTTCCAGATTCACTGATTAAGTGAGCCAAAATAAAAAAAATTGTGCAAAAAAGAATACTTTTTGATATAAATATTATTACATTTGATTCTTTAACTTATGTCCGAGGGTAACCGTTAACCTTTCTTAAGTAACCATTTTACTTGTGATTGTAGCATTACTAGTTTTGATCAAGATAGCTGGTTGCTAGGGTCAGTTTGGTGAAGCAGACACTATAATAAGAAGAGGAAAGAAGGCATTTTGAGTTTGGTATTTGGAACGATGTGTAGGGCTTGGTGTACACTCCACATGCTTACTGATTTTTTTGCGTGTTACAGCTTACATACATAAACATAAACAGGTGATGTGCATGGACTTGTCACATGGATGTGGCTTCCGATGAGCAACATCTAATAATAGCATATCTTTTATTATAAGTTATTTCTATAAAAATATGTGTTACTTTTTGTAAAAAATTACGCATTATTATTAAAAAGAAATTCTATAGTTGACAAAAATATTATTGCTTGGCCTATTAAAAGGTTTTGTTTTGATTGAAAAAGATAAAATCATTTGAAACAAATATAACAAATCATGGATAATTTTACCCAATTAAGACTTGAGGTGTATTTTTTTTTTTGAAAGAACTTGAGGTGTATTTTAAAACATAAAAATATCAGACACCCTATCCAATATAAATTACCACCACAGGGAAGCAACGGCCAAAAACACTTTCTTTTCAACACTATTTTTAACATTCACTTATTTATTAAATGAAATTCATATGAATCTCATCACTTTTATGTGTGTTCTATTTTTAAATGTACAATCCACATTCCACATTGATTTAATTCAATAAAAAAGTTAGTGTTGGACAATGGTGGATCTTCCATAGAATCCATGGAAGTCATGGCACCCCAGGTTTTCTATACATACGATATTAGGCGTATCATAACTATTAACTTTCAGCGGCTGTAGTGGAATGGTACTTTGTCAATGAACCAGAAGTCGCGAGTTCAACACTTCCATCGGAGAGTGTTAAAAAAATGGTGTATCTAACACGCATTATATATACAATATTGATGTCGAATTTTGTGTTTGAGAAACATTTCCATTGAAACTTCATAATTTTCACAAATTAAGTAAACTCTTTCTTCTCTCTAAAAAAAAAGAAAAAAAAACTCGAGCGAGTTTTCTTTGGTTTACAATATTCAATATAAAACAAAATAATTTTATATGTTTTAATTGTGTTATTTTTCTAATGGGTACGTAATTGAAGAATTTGCTACCAAAAAGTAGTTATTTGAAGAACTAGATTTTTGTTTATCCGGGGAGAGAAAGAAATGGCTTCTTATGACATGTACGTATTACTTATTTTTTTAGCAACGTAACACATATTTTATAGTATTAAACTCTAATTCACTTCATAAACTAAGAAATATTATAAGTAGTCATTAAAATATACAATATCATCCCCATGAGCTTAGCTCAGTTGGTAGGGATATTGCATGTTATATGCAGGGGCCAGGGTTCGAACCCGGACACCCCACTTCTCCACATTTAATTGTGTGAGCTCTAACCACTAAGCTATAAAAAAATATAAATTTTAATTTGATCGTAAAATTCAAAACAGTGAGCTTGAATCTGGATCATCTGATTTTGATAGAACAACCAATGATGTCCCGGATGTTGAATATAGTATTTTGACCGCAAGGGAGTATGGACTACGTAAAGGTAATTGTTGAAGTAGTATTAAAGTTTCACATATTGTCAAGATTTTTAGATGAATTGAAGTACATGTGTTTGAAGGCTCTCATTCTTTGTTTTGGGACATCTAAGAGGAGTCTCGGGGATTATCCACATTGTATCAGGAGCAACCACACAAGTGACAAATAAACCACATTTTTACACAAAAGCTTAAGACATTAAGTTTACTAGTCCACTTTTATAGACAATGTGGGACTTCCGACTCACACTTGCTATACAACAATCTCCCCCTCAAATATGACTCTATCAGTTCAATATGCTCCCCCACAAGTGACTTTTTCATCCAGAAGCACCCATTTGTCCTGCACCATAGTTGTGGCACTCAACAGTACATGCCGCTTAAATACCTTGTCAGAGACTTTTGACATAAGAGTGAGTTGAAACCCTTCGTCGAACCATCGACCTTGATGCCATTGTTGGGTAATGAGTGGAGCTCGAGGGGTCATCCACATTACGCCAAGAGCAACAACATAAGTGAGTTGGACACCACATCTTTATCTAAAACCTAAGGTATTAGATTTGTGGGTTTTCTTACTTATAAAGTGTTCAACCTCTATTTTTCCAAGTATAGTTGGACTTCCACATTTCTACATAGGGTGATTCGAATCAGCTTATTAGTTGTGTTGCTGTGATTAAAACCGTGTTACTCAAATTGTGTTTCTTTTGCATTTTGCCTTTTGAGATTCGAAACATGTTAGTATTTTTACAACAATATAAAAGACAAATTTACATAATCACGACATAAGAGTGAAACAACGCAAAAAAAAAAAAAATTTATGCATGAGAATGATTTGGAGGCAACTTTGTGTTGGGAAACACGATATAAATACTTTAGATAATTAGAAATCAATAGGAGGATTCAATATTTCCTCTATTGAATCCTTGAGTGAAAATCATCAAGGTTGATAGATTGTAGGCTACTTTTTATAAAGATTTATTGATGGTGGATCAAAGAGTTGGTTCCTCTACAAAGGTTGAAAATATAGTTAAAGGGAGAACAAATATATTTATTTGCTTCCTATTTACCCGATTGATCAAATCTTTTGTTTCAAATACCATTTGATTCTACTCTATTTATTTATTTGATTTTTTTTGATATGGTTGATTCTACTATATTTCACATGCTGCTCATCAAGTGTAAATTATTAAATATCGAATCATAAGCTTGTGAGGTGTATTGGATAAAGAGATGGCAAGCCAAAAAACAACAAGAAGAAAAGAAGCTTGCACAAGAAGTTACAACTTGTCATAAAAAGATCTCAGCTAAAAATAACCAAGTATTTTAAAATATAAAACCAAAGAATGAAATAATGCTTGCTATACAATAACATAAGTCAGTAACAACCCATAGTTTTTTAGCATCTGAACTTGCAAAACGGATTTGCAGACAATGATTTCAAAACTCTTCTTTTGATGCATTCTGGTTCGAGCCCTCGCATTTTCAAAATTCCTCGTAGAAGTTCCCATTTGAAACGACAATCGCCGCTTAAATGGTTAGCTCTTATCTCACTACAAGCATGGTGAACACAATTAGTCCAATTCAGGTTTTCTGCTCGACAATCATCAAATGCATGAATTAAATCATGGAATATCATCTGAGTAACACTGTATTGATATTGTTCAATATTTGTGCACACAACTATCCCTCCACCACCAGGAATGTACATGCCACCATGATTCGGAGGGAAAATCATGGCATTAAAGAATTTGTCTTTAATAGGACTCCCAATTTTCTCCTCGTGTTCCCTCAAGAATTTCACCGTTGGAGACTCGAGACTCTTCTAAATCATGAGTTCGCATTCCTTCACGACTGCTTTGTTGCCATCAGCCGAGGAACCACTTCGGTTCATTGTTATTTCAAACAAATAGGACTTCAAAAATATATCACATTCACAACAATTCATTAAGAATAGTTTGGGTGTTTTAAAATGTCAATCGAACCCTAATCTAACATTTTCTGAACCAGAAAAGAACCCTAATCATTGCGATAAATGTTCAAATCCGTGAGAAAAAAAGAAAATCCTGAATAAAAATAAAATGTTTAGATCCGAAATGATGTAAACATACTTGTGAATTGCAGAACCAAAATATGTTGCAAGTGGAACTCAATTAGTGAGGAAGTGTTTCTTGGAAGAAGACACTTTCAATTACTTATACCCTCACAAAACCATTAAGGTACATACCTATGACATGACATCGATTGATAGGATGAGGGGTACATACCCAACCAAATTCAATAGGTACCATTGTGTTCACCAAACAGAAAAAATGGGTGCTAGCTAAATAATTGAACCAATATTGGCTGCAATGCCATAATCCAGTAATAACAACCCACGCCATGGTCCGATATCAACCAAGCAATAACCGATTAAGTGTAAAACACAACAAGTGTTCATTTATTATCCATAGATTGAAATCAAGAAAACAATGAGAAGAAAAGAAGCTTCCATAAAGAAGCTACAACTTGCCAAAAGATTAAAGAGATCTCAGCAAACAATAAATAAGTCACTGTTTTTACTTCAATTTGAATTACATTTGTGATCACCTTAAAAAGTCTCAACCCAAAGAATGGAAACAATGGTTGCTATACCACAAGCCAGTCACAACACATCAGTTTTTAAGGAGCTTTATCGAAAGGCGCTGTATCATTGTAACAAATATCCATACAGCTTCCATAGAATCCTTGCCAGTTGTTGAACCAGCGCAAATTGGATTTGAAGATAGCGATTTCAAAACTCTTTTTTTGATGCATTCTGGTTCATGCCCTCGTATTTTCAAAATTCCTCGTAAAAGTTCCCGTTTGAAATGACAATCACCACTTAAACGATTAGCTCTTATCTCACTGCAAGCATGGTGAGCACAATTCCTCCAAATGCATGAATTAACTCATGAATTATCACCTGAGTAACACTATCTTGCCTTTGTCTAAAATTTCCACACACAGATATCCCTCCACCACTGGAGGCATAAGAGCCACCGTGTTTGTCGCGACAGTAAATAACTTTGAAGAAAGTATCTTTAATAGGACATCCAGCTTTCTCCATGTGCTCCCTCAACAACTTCACGGTTGGAGACTCGAGGCTCTTTTGAACCTTGCGTTCACAATCCTTCATAGCTTTGTAGAGGTCAATTGTTATTTAAAACAAATAGGGCTTCAAAAAAGATAACAACTTCATTAGGAATATATTAGGTTTTAAGATGTCATCATTGTGATATTCTAATCATGACTAGTACAAATTAAACAAACATATATATTGGAAATTTAAATAATTTCAGCAGTGATCATTGGATTTTGACAGAGTCAAGACATTTTAGAAATATCCATAATGTCGTAGAGTTATTTAAGAGCATCATTCAAGAGCATAAAAATTTGCTTGCACTTACTGAATTGGATCCTCTTAGTTTTCTAGTATCTAACTTTAAAGTTATAACCATAAAATTTATACACTAAACCTTTAAACAATGAAAAGAGAAATTCCCGAAACCTAAAACTTTAAAGAAAAGATAAATAGGGCGTGCTTACTTTGAAAGTGGACGCAGATTGCTTCACGGCCGGCGATGAGTGGAATGAAATGGTGAAAACTTGAGTTTTCATTCTATGGCCACTGAACGGTTCAAGCCCCCTTTTTAGCAGAGATTTTTGGGTTCAACATCATGGAATATTGGGATTTGGACTCTACTAAACATAAAGGTGAGAAAATTGTTTTTCTCACTTCACACAAAGCTAAAAAAACACCATGAAATAACAAGTTTAACCCAAATTTCATCGGTAGTTAATTACCACCGATTAAAAACCAGCGGCACTTTAGTACAGTTGAAGTTAAACTTGTCATGATGTTTCTTACTGTGTTTGGGGAAAACAATTTTCTAAAGGTGATTGCTCTGTAGCCTCCTCAGTTCAACCCTCTCAAGTAAGTTGGTCGTAAGTTTTAAGTTGGTCGTAAGTTTTTTTTATGGAGCTGATCATAAGTTACGCCTATATAAAAAAATGATTAGATCCTAACTCTTGATAGATTTATGCTTACGACACGTTAAATCTTAAGAACTTCAGAGTAAATTGAGGGATCTTATATAACAACCTTCAACATTAAATTTTTTATCTAAGTGGTGTATTGGATTGAGATTTTAAAAGACTATTTTGGTAAAAAAAGTCTTTGTGATTTTAAAAACTTTGTAAAATTGTATTGATTCTATGAGATTTTAAAATATTTTTTTTAAAGACTTTTTACAATCAAGATTTATAACACTGATTTTAAGGATTTATAAGACAGATTTTAATGGATTTCAATGGACTTTATGGTATTTTAGGATTTCAAATGATTCAATGAATTTTTACCAATGAAGTGATTATTGCTTTTCTGTTAAAAAAATGGTAAAAAAATTATAGCAAAGTGATTAGTTTTGACATTGAGTCCAGAAAGGATAATTTGATCTACATTTTATTTGCCTACGATTCATTGACATCACGCAATCCCATCCCCCTATTTATAGCATCCACTAAGAGGAGCAACAACTTATAATTATCTGTGGACCAAGGGACATAACTATCTTTGTCTTTACAATTTTCTCTGTTATTTTCTTGTTGTGAATCTCGCATTAGGAACAAACTAATTTTTTTCTTTTTTGACAAAACAACGAACCAACTATTTATTTCACAAGAACAATTGATGTTTCCTAATTGTCAAAAGTATAGTGACTATATAAAAAAATTTGGAAAATTAAACAAGCCTGTTAAACTATTAAGAGGCTAATAAAAGCAATGAATTTCTGTAAAAATTAAACTAATCGGGAAATTAAAAATAGGCTAAAAGTAAGAAATTGAAATGAAAAAAAACATGGCGTAGAGAAAAATCGGACAAAAAAAAACAACAAATTATAAAAAGATAATCAGTAAAATCCCTCTTTTGTAAAAAAAAGAAATAATAAATAAATAAAAAAAAAAGAGAAAGAAGAATAAATCTGGAATGGACAAGATGACGGCAAACAAGGGTTTGGAAGAGAATGGCAAAATCTTAAAGGTTTGTGTGAGATTGTTTGATGGGAGTAGTATTTATATTTTTGAATAAAAAGTCTCACAAAATCCACTTCATCCAAGAATCCATCAAAATCTATAGCATTTTGAATACGAAGAGACAATTTACAAGTCATGAGAAATCTCAATTGAATACCAACGGAATTGGTTGCCCTGAAAAAAAGTCATAATTGTCTTAATTAAATACCACAAGATTATTTTATATTTTATAAAAGTCTTGATTGAATACCACCAAACTTTTTTATTTTAAAAAAGTCTTTTAAAATCCCTTGAAATCACAATTCAATACACTCCCTAAGTATCTGAGAGTGCAAATGCTTGGAGTATTTTATGGACCTTTCAACATTAAATACCCTTACAAACCACTGTATTGCAAAATACAATTTTTTTTAACTAAGTGCGGATTTAACATTCCTATTTAACCATCGTTTTAGTATTTTAAGTGTATAATTTGTCAATTATACCCTTTGTTTTCTTATCTTTTTTAATAAAACTAATTAATGATATATTTGGAATAAAGTTTTTTTTTAACAAAGTTTGTTTTCTTTTAAACAAAATTTGTTTCTTGTTATATTAAAATTTAAACAAAATTTTGTTACCTATAATAATGGTTTCATGAATAGTTAAAATTCTATGAATAAGACGAGTAATAATTGTTAGAAATTTCAAGTGTAAAGTAAAAGAACAAATAGTAACTAACAAATATGTTTGTTACAAGATAAATATAACATACTAAATTTATTGGAAAGAGAAAGTGTGTGCAAAAATGAGGGTATAATAGGAAGAAAAGATGCAAAAATACACTTCGCTATTTTGGTGTTAAAATTCCAAAACGACACTTAAAAACAAACGAGAGAGTATTACAAGAACGATGTGTGGGTTTTTGGATTTAGTAAAATCATTTCAAAAAATGCAAATGATGGGGAAAAAATACTTTACTCTAGCATGTAGTCGTGCAAGAAGCTATGTCACTAATTCAAAGAATATGTTGAAGCCAAATTCTATTACAAGAGCACAATGTAAGGCTAGAGTAAATGTGTGTATGTCTTTAGATGGATCAATTACATTTTCGAGTTTTGCTCTTGAGCATAATCATGAATTAACCCCAATGAAATCAAGATATTTTAGATGCAACAAGAATTCAGACCCTCGTATAAAAAGGAGGTTAGAGGTTAATGATCAAGCTGGAATTAATGTAAGCATCAATTTTCGGTTCATGGTTGTTGAAGTGAATGGGTTGTTGAAGTGAATGGGTATGATAATCTTACTTTTGGAGAAAAAGATTGTAGAAACTATATAGACAAAGTAATGCGACTTCGACTTGGGACAGGAGATGATGAAGCTATTACAATTTATCTGTTCTTTTTATAGTCGCAACAGCATATGAATGATAAACCATCATCATCACGAAGACATGAATGAACCGCTGCTTTTGGAGATGAGAGTTGAAGATGACTGTTGCAGACTTGTCTGCATCTCGACTATGCTGGTTGTTTCTTCAGGAGCTTGTTCCTTTTTCGAGTTGTCTCAGCCTGTCTTTCTGGAATCCAGGATCTTGTGCGAATGATGTATGGAGCTGTTACAGTTTCTGTTCGCATTTGAAGTAGTTTGTCGGTCTCCTTTTTTCCTCATAGGCATTGTTGCGGTTCTGATGTAATCTATTTTCCTGGTTTTCATTTTGCTTTAGATTGTTAAGTTAATCCTGATTCTTGAACTATTAGAACACCCAAAAGCATATCTTGTACTTTTCGATACGCATTTTTATTACATGAATCTATTTGTAACAACAACTATTTAGCTTTAGGTTAGTATTGTAATATTTTGATTTGGATGATTTTCATGTTATTGATTTTGTAAACTATCAATCAATCTTCACTATATTTCATATTCATATGCAAAAACATTAGCAATTTGTGTGCTAATCCAAATCTTGCATATGTAGCTTTTTCTACAAATATGCCTTTACACCAATTTCTACAACTCCTCTCGATAAAATAAATCAATTTCTACAACTATGTGATCATATCAGTTGCATTATTCAATTTCTACCAAATTACACTTTTAATTTTTGAGCAATACTTCATTTTGGCAGCAAATAATACTTCACTATGGCTTCACATTGTATTGGCTTCAACAAACATTATGAGCTCATTCCTTTATCAAATTCAGATACCTAGTTAGCACATAAAGAGTAAATTGTCATAATTCCTTAATTTTCTAAACATCAAAATAATTTGAGGAGTATAATATAAAATAGAGCAGCATAGATACCAAACAGATACGCAATACAATTACAACTGCAAACTATCGTATATAAATTTTTCCGAAAAATTTCATTTCACTTTAAAGATTCTCATCAAATCAATATTACATGTGCTTGTATAAAAAGTAAAGCAAACAATAACACAAAACCTGTTGCAGTTGTTTGAAAAATTCTGCTTTTGACCAGAGTTTGTTAATTAAAACAAAATTAATGCATAAACTAGGCTGTTTTAAGCTACATACTCTCTGGTATGAGTGCAATTTTTCCTTCCACCGGTTTGGTAAACATGAAAAAAGAAACCAATTTTATTCAATGATTTGCTCATTTCCCACAAAACATACAAATTTGCATTCTATTAAAGAAATTTGTTGCATTGTGACTTTTGTATTACTCTACCAATGTGATCATGTTGAAATCAAAATGAGTGACTTTCACACCTAAGAAGTATAGTAACAACTTCAATTATAGTATAACTTTTAAAAAATCATTGAGGTTCAATGAGCAGTCAACAAGACAAAAATGAATTAAAGTAGTATAAAGAACTTGAACATGAATCCAAGGTATGAAAAAACGAGCAATACCATGTGTTCCAACTTGCAATTCCATCGGTATACAAACACCAATACCCAGAAAATACAATACCAAAAAAAGTATAATATTATGATCAATCAGCTACAATTTATTTACTCTGTAGTGTGCCGTGTCCTCCTAAACGCCAGAGGATCCGCTTGTGTTATTAAGTAGAGAATGATAGTAGGAGAAGGAAAGATATTGTCGAGAGTAGCGTCATGTTCCCGCCCAAAGCTCAAGCTATGATTCAGATTTCAGACATGAAAGAGTGTCAAGTTTAATGAAATTTAATTCAGTACTAAAAGTGCATCATAAACTTGAAATATCCAATGGTAACAATTAATTGAAAATAAATACGATCTTTTACTGATCGTACTACGACAGTTCACCTCATACGCAACCTATAAATCAATGGATAATGTATTATTGCATTCCACATTACTTGTTATCTAATCTCATACTACCTTCGTCCCTAACTTGTTATCTAATTAATAACATATTATCTTTGTCTCTAAATATATGACATTTTCATTTTATTCTTTATCATTTTTATAAGATACCTTTCAAATTTCTTAGTGAATTAATTATTTCTAAAACAACATATCTATAGTGTAGACTAAAGTGAAAGAGTAAAACACATCCAATCCAATTACCACAATTGTCCTAACCATGAAGACCTAGTCGATTTAAATGAAATATTTAAAGATTGGTACAAACCTTTTCAATCAAATATAATCCTCTCCCCATTTTGAATTGTATTCAGGAGATTAATGCCAGCTTGCCTCCCCAGTTCTCCGGTCATATGCTCTATTCCAAACACAACACTCCTCACGTACAACCGATCTCCTCCACCTTTCCAGCGGCACGTGACCTTCACCTGCCATTTTTGCCCCGCCATCATGGTGGAGTACGCCACCTCAATCTTTGTCAACATCTGGTTAACCGAAAGAGGTTTACAACTAGAACGAAACAAGCCTGCAGCACAGTTTTGTATTGGATCGATAATGACCCAACTCAACCTCAAATTTTCATGCAAATATTCCGTCCAGTCCCATCTCTCTTTCTTTACCGGAATTTCAGTTTCCAGAGAGGAATAATCTCCTAAAAAAATCTTACCGTTGGAGTATACCGTGAATCTGTTCATAGGTTGAACTCGGATCTTTGTGAACAAAGGCTTTGGCTCTCCATGTAAAGATATATCAATGGCATGGATCAATTTATTTGTGGGAAGATACGAACGGGGAGATTGATTATAATAGTGAATGGAAGGAAACGCATCGGAGAAGAAGGAACGGTAACCACCAGGGAAAGTGGTGATAATGTCGCTAACCGTTGGATGCAGAAGGCAAGGCCACATGGAGGTGCAAATGTTCCGCCATAATTCCTCATTGTTGCAGGTCAAGTGGCGGAGTTCGGAAGATACACATGATAACGCCATTAAGGTTGCGCCGTCCAGGCGTGGAAGGATGTAGGTCTGGATGATGTCTGGATCTAACCTACTGAAATTATTCATGATGGGTGAAGGGAGTTTTCTTTTAGCAGCAAATGAATATTTATTAAAATAGAAAGATGAGAATGAGTACAAGAGGTACTCCTTATAAAAATTAAAAAGTACAAGAGGCACTAAAACCACAAAATATGGTGAAGGAAATTGTTGAGTTGAACCAGCTATTGTTTTCAAGCTATGATTCAGGAAATTAGCTTTAATATTGATTAGTGTTTTCAGTTTAATATCTCCTTTATAGTTAATTTATTAACGTATTCTAGCTATTCTCATTTTTTATTAGCAAAAAAAAAAAAACTAATCTCGGTTTATTGCCTTCTTCATTCTTTTTGTTTTTTTTTTTAAATAATAAATTTAGGATACATTATAGAAAGAACACTTAGGACTTAAATAAAGAACACTTACAAAAGTATCTAAATTTACCTCCCTCTAAACGCACCAGCGAGATTCAAACTCGAGAGTTACATCAAGATCTGATTTTCTTACCACAAGGCCTAACTCTTAGAGTTATTTCCTTCATTATTATTCAAAGTAAAAAACACATCATTTCTTTAGTTTTTCGGAGTACACAATAGACAATATATCACTGTGTAATTTAAGTACAGAAATTTGAAGGGGGCTTAAAGGTATCGGGTGAACCTTGCTCCACAAAAGGTTCAGACATTCTCGTGGCAACTAATTCTTGGTAGACTACCTATGCAAGGGAATTTAGTTGGAAGGGGCGTTGTGAATCGTGATTGAAGGCTTAGTCTCAGATTGTGGGTGGTGTCTGAGGATCACTTGTTTTGTAGGTGCAATTTTATCGGAAAGGTTTGGCACCACATCTTCAAGTGGGTTGGTCCGACATTATATTGCATGAGAGCCCTTCTACTTTACTAGCTTCTTTTCCCTCCTCTTACTACAAGATGCATCGTGAAGGCCTAATTTTTATTTCAGACACAACAAATTTGGAAGATTTAGGAAGCTAGAAATGGAACTCTTTTCTCTACTAAGATGTCAATGGTGTAGGAAATTGTAGATGTTATTCAATCCACCTAGGAGGTGTTGAACAGATATGCAATTACCAGCCACAAATCACTTTGGAAGCCTCTCTTCGTAGCTAGCATACAACGGTACACCCTAAAATACTGAAATAATTAACATGAGAAACAATAATTCAAGCACTAAAACATCCCTATCACTTGAAAATCAAATACTCAGAAAGAATGCAGAAGCTAAAATAATCAGTATAGTTTGCAAAATTATTTCAATTTAAGTTGATATTAACTAGCAACATATTTTGTAGAAAAATTATGATAACAAATCAAACATTTTCTTGAAGTGAATATAATTATGATGGATTCAACTGAATTCTTAGGTCTTTCCAACTCATTTATTACACTATCAATCTATCCAAAATCACAAAATGTTTGAAGCTAACCTGTTAAAAGAAAGTTTCAGCATACAAAAAGTATGTTTTCACTTTGCTACTTCTCTTCTAGTAATGATAAACAACAGCTTTATGATATAAATTTTGGGTGTAACAATTGTAATCAAAGAAATAGATAAAGGATAAAAAAAAATAACTTTGTTATCAATTAGCAAAAACAAAATACTTAAAAGTTTATGTGGTAGCTATAGGTGCTATCACATCAATGCATCATGGATAGGAGCTGATAGATGCTCTTCCTTTTCCTATTCTTCTTCCTTTGCAATTTACTGATCTGGAATTTGTCAAACTCTTGCTTTGGTAAATCAAATTTCTTTCTCTCCCCATTTTGAATTGCATTAAGGAGAATGGTGGCACCTTGCTTCAAAGTAACAAGATATCTGTTTATAGTCATATCTTCCATTACAATCACCACTTTCCTCACGTACAACCCATCTCCACCGTTAGAAAAGCAGGTGAGCTTCACAAGACAGTTCACCATCTCCGACCTTACTTGACCCTCCCCCGCCATCACTGTCCCGTACACCACCTCATGGTACACATTATACAAGCCATTACATTTAATCATCTCCCTCATCACATTTAATCATCTCCCTCGTCACATAAATCAATCGGGTCGTCCTCGACAGTTCCTGGGGCACCTGCTTTTGGCAGCGGACCAAAATAGCAGGTCCTTCCGCTCCGTCTCATCTTGTTGAAATTGTACATGAGCACATTCGCCTTGCTTTTTTGCTTGTATCCTTCACATTTGATTTTGTGTCATGTCATAGTCGATTTTGCTTTCTTCTTCTCACCCTCCTTTTTCAATTGAA